>Ga0126342_10007740_pt1 | contig 19234 bp, 21 predicted proteins | sample Cyp1metagenome_FD_92528 | JGI IMG/M metagenome (GOLD analysis project Ga0126342, IMG submission 92528) | Coral microbial communities from Lord Howe Island, Old Settlement Bay, Australia - Cyphastrea 1 metagenome | ecosystem: Host-associated > Invertebrates > Cnidaria > Coral ... | reverse complement strand
TTTCCATCCTATCATCAATTCGGGTCAGCAGTCTTGGAAAAATAATCTCCAAATGGTGAAAGACAAGGACGACTATCAGCGACGCACAGACCGTCGCTGGACTAGGTTTGATTCTCCGTCTACCCCCATTGAGCGGTTGCTGTCTACCCGGAACTTACGGGATCCTTCACAGTACTGTAAAAAGGCCAGTAATCAACTATCCCCAATATTATTACCCTAAATGGGTGGTATAAGCCATCCTCAAAATGGTAGGTTTATGGCATTTGGATGTCCCCCATCAACCCAGCCCTTCGTAGATGTCATAGGCACCATCGACTTGAGCCGTTCCTCACCTTTGGCACAAAGCTCTTGTAGCACCTTCAAGGCTTCCCGATCTAAGCCTCAGATGTTGCCATGGCCCAAAAAAATAAAAGTTTTGTACCTAGTAAATAATGGTGATGTTCCAATAGCTATGTCAAGGACATCACTCTGGCCCAACTCACCAGCCGTCACCAAGGGTCGCTTACCATCGACCAGCGCTCCCAAAGTACTCTTTGGCCACAAACTGCCGGGGCCTTCCTTCACCAGGCCCTGGTAGTCCACAAGCATTCGCTCCTGGTTCAACATTGACATGCGACTAGCAGTCAGCTTGATGGTCAATGGATATTTAATATATGCAAATGGAAAAAGAGTTTCTGGAGTGACAAAATACATAAGAATAGTAGGAACTGGCTGCGTTTTGTGGCTGGTGGACTTCAAACATCCTTAATATATGGTCTGTTGACTTGCTAATGGGATCTAATGGGGGAGATTGCAATTCACCTGTCAAATGCCTGACTGGAAAGGATGAAGAAGCAAATACTTGAGTTGCGTCAACAAAAAAAAACTAGGCTTGACCAGACTGAAAAAAATACACTACTTCGATGGACAATCAGTGTGGTATGGAAAATGGGAATACGAAAACTTACTCACAGCAAGTCAGAAAACCATACAAAACTAAGTGAGCAGCCATCATCATTCAGCAGTCTTGCCAAGTTCTGGTGAGTCTTCCCCCTGAAAGCTGAAGATTTCCCATTCTCCAAACCTTCAAACATGTCCCCATCATCCAGGCAGGGTCCTTCAATCCAACGAGTTGCGGTGGAAAGCCGCGAAAACGCAGCGTCAGGACCTCAGTTTCTGCGATTTTGCTTGCCAGAAAAATCACTCCCCGGGCACAGACAGATCTTTAAAGAAAGCAGCCTGTTTCACGAAGATGATAGCACTGATTAATTGACTGCGGGTTTAAGATCTGTCATGCTCCTGTTGAGTCGTCAGAAACCCGACTCACTGGGTCTGGGTCTGAGGTTCAGGCACCCGAAAAGGCGACCAAGTAGCTGCAAGGTTCAACGACCTGGGCACAGTGGGATGACATCATCATTGTTGAGCTGATCTCAAAGGCACATTTCCCAAAGTTGAGTTTTGGTTTACCTTAGATTTGTTTCCTGCAGTTTTCAGGCTGGTGCAATGGTTCCATCTATCTTCCAGCCATTGGCATTTCGTCAGTTCCACCAACTACCACCCAACTGTAGCTGTTTAGCCCAAAGACACATGGCTGGACGCCTTTGCACATCTCAGACAGCTCGACAGACATCTCAACAGATCAGCAGCACAACGCCGGCAAAAAATCCGCAGCAAAAATGGCGAGCTTGTAACTGATGATGGTGCTGAAGTATCTACAAACTCTACGCGATCATTCTGTTCATGGCATCACCCCTGCACTCCCCATGGTTTGGAATTGGTTTCAGCATGCAAGCACTTGATTGAATCGCACCAGTCGTATCAATCAGAATTTCAGCGCGATACAAGCCAATACTCACTGACTCAAGGGGTCTCTCCTCACTCTTATATATCTTATATTGAATTGACATGTCTGGGCATCTCTTCCGAGCCAAAGGGCTTGCATCAGCAACACTCACAGCACCCAGGTCACCAATCTAGACTGACAGGTTCTTCAAACTGCTCCTCAAAAACCAAGAAACTCAGGCTCGAAATGAGCAATATTGATAAAACATGAAAAAAGAAACTGTTCAAACACAAAATGAGGTGCTAAACTGCTAAACCCAATGCCATAAACCTACCACAAAAGGATGGTTTTTGTTGCACCCAATTCATGGTTTTTCAAAACGTGATGGCCTTGGAGGTCTGATGGCCACCTGAACTGCATCCATCGGCTCCACCTTGGGATTCGGGGCTGTCGAAGCTGTCGAAGCTGATGCATTTCACCCAGTAGTTTCCACTTTCCATAGCCATCCCCAGATCCAGTGAGAGAAAAAGTGCCACCAGAAATCCAGTGAAGTTCCGCATTGGGTGACCCCGACTTTCACATGCCGCGGCACAGAGACCCGTGGCAGGGCCTGCCAGGCGGCGCAGCTTGGCTGTGTGTCAGTGGTGCATGGTTAGCTGGGAAGGAAATGGATGGTTAAATGGTGAAACCCACTTAGGTTTGATGGTATAATGGTGGTTATTGGTAAAATGGTGGTTAATGAGAACAACCAAGCGTTGTGGTTCTCCACTTTGAAGCTATTCAGACTACCTTTATAGGTGTTCCCAGTGCAGGGACGGATCTCCGCCTCTGGCTTGTAGAAGCGCAAGGACCTCATTTGGCGGAGACTGGTCATGCCGATCCTCTAGTTGTAGGGCTCATTCCACCGGTTTCCGCAGCAAAGCAGGCATGGAATCCTTCCTTGTAGAAGATGTAGAAGCACCACATAGCCCTTTTGCACCACGGTGAAGTTCCCCACTTTTCGTGGGAGTTCATGAGTTCATCCCAAAGATTTCACAGAGTTCCCCCATCAACTCTTGAGTTTCCCAACCATCCTGGAAGGCTTGGTGGCCTGGCTTGTCGGAGAAGATGGTATCCCCACTGTCCATTGGATTCCTTGGATCAACTTCTCAAATATGATCAACTTATCCAATCGGGATTTGATTTAAATCTGTATATATTATCATATATAAATTATAAATCTATAGTCATATATTCTGAATCTGAAATCAAATTGATATCGCTGTTCCAACCACTGATCAATCAAGGCATCCCCTGCACCTGCCGGTCCGTTCGAGATATTTGGCCTGGGAACGTGTGCAGGTGCCAGTCCATCGGGGAGAGTTCCCGGCTAGTTGTGGTGTCCAATGGCAAACCCTAACAACAAAAGCGCATAAGGAATAATCTGGAAAATACCAACTCAAAAAGGAGATGGGTCCGATTCGAACCATGTCAACTGCTTGTACTGCTTGCTGCTTGCATGAATTGAATCAATGATGGAAAGAATCGAATTTGGATGATTTGGAACCTTCCAAAACATGTGCTGTCGTCATGTGCTACTATCCCTGTGATGCAGATTCGAAATGGAAAACTCAGGCATTGCTACATCATCTGCTGGGGATCCTGCTGTACCCCGCGTCAGTCATGGCAGTTGCGCTGTATTGAAACCGCTTACTCAGTTCCTTCCACTGTGATCAATCAGCCACCGACTTCAAGAACTGGTCACACTACCCAGAATTTCTGCTTCGAGGGAGCTAGGGTGCAGGTTTGGATTCTATGAAGAAGTATATATATATATACTTAATACTTCAAAGCATCGTTCAAAAGCTGCGGATACGTTTCCGCAAGAACATCTTTTGCCAAACATCTGTGGTTTGGAGTTCTCATCTCCGATTTCAACATATTTCAAGAAACTTTCAACCTCCCAATGGTCTCATCCAAGTGGCAAGTGAATGACCCTTCAACCATAACAGCTGCACGCCGAGGCACTGATGTTGGCATCGCCAGCTGCGGCTCCGGCGTCGGCGACTTCGCTTGCAACGCCGAGGGTCGACGACTGCAGGCCCAGGCTGAAGGAGTTGGCTCGGCTTGACACCCCCAATTTGGGAAGGATCCTTTTTTGACCCAGACCATCCCATACCCTCTGGTAAACTAACATAGCTATGGAAAATCACCATCTTTAATGGGAAAATCAACTATAAATGGTCATTTTCAATAGCTATGTTAAATTACCAGAGGGTACCCAACACATGTCATGAATGGAACATACCCCCTCATAGCTCTCAAGAGTCTGTCACATCTTAAAATGTCTACCATCGCAAAACATGAAAGAGTCGTCTCAAGCGTCTTCTCTTCCCTACTGCCCCACTGTGTATAGACTGTATCAACTGTGGATCAACCTGTTTCAGAACCGTTCAGAATGTTTCTCTCACCTGTAGAAATCAAGTTGTTCACCTTTAATCGGGGGTTGGTAAATGTCCAACAAATACTTCTTCAAGTGATGTTCAAAATCACCAAAATGGGACATTTACCAACCAAGTTCTTCCCCAACCCCTGTTAATAACCACAGTTTTAGACAGTTTTTCGCCAAGTTCTTCCCCATCCACCTGTAGTAGCGCTCGTAGGCTTCGGTGCTGGAAGACGACCCGGACCCTGTCGAGATGACGCTCTGGATTGATGGGATCTCCCAAAAGAAAATCGCCATTTTTTGTAGGGAAAAATGATGGAAAAATGATGATGAACCAATCTTTTCCAGAAAAATGATGGGATAATGATGGAAAAATGATGGGAAAATGATGATGCAAACTTTGGGGTATCCTATTTTCAGACCACCAATCGGTTAATCCATAAGTTCTGAAGAATTGTCACTGAAAACAGGACTCAAGACGTAAGAGCTGGTTGGAAAGTGCGTGGCAAGATCCTGACTCAAAGCCAGTGTCAATTATGCTGACCAAGTTTCAGCCGTCCTGCTTGGGGGAATCTGCACCACCTAGCCTTGTTACCTTTGATTGCCTTCAAGGCATGGTCATGATCAGATTCATCACCAAAATCCACCCCCTGGATGGTCCATCACAGGAGATGTATCCCACATATTCGGATGTGCCCACCTCTTCCAAACTCTTCCCATGCCTCACCTTGCGATGGTTTGCTCTCATCCATCTCCTTGCTGTCCATGACCTGTGGCATTTCCATGAAACTGGTCTCTGCTCCCACTGGGACTGTCCAATTGCAGTGTGTCCCATCCCCACCACGCGCCGGTTTTGCGGACAAGGCTGACTCAGGATTGCCGGATCTGCTGCCCCTCGGTTTCTTCGACTTTGCGCCCCCCAAAGGCTTGAAACGACCGCTGGGGGGTGACGTACCTTTGCGCCGGAGGTGGTAATGAGCCACCATGTTTCTAATAGACTTCAGTGTCTCTGTGTCTAGCATACACTCTGGCCCCACCAGTGTTTGACCAGTTTAGGGGCAGTGATGGTGACAGGCTTACGGGACTTGAAGATTCCAAACAAAAATTGGATTTGTTGGCCCTTATTACAGCTCCTATGAACTCACCATCCAGCTGCCTGACCATCAGACCATCCATAAATCCATTCGAATTCATGCCGTCCGTCTCAGCTTTGGCAGCGTCAAGGTACTGCCTGAGACATCCGGACTGGCCATGGGTCCTTCGCGGTTGGCCCCATGGCACTAAAGACACCCAAGCCCCTTTGGCTCGGGAGGGATCCAGCCATCCCAACTCAGCCGTGCAGTCTTCAGTTCCAGTCCTGTCCGCAGGGACAATTATGCGATTTTTTGTTTTTAAACTCAGTCCTGTCACAGGGCAGGCGCGACGGAGGAAAGTCCACACATCCTCAAGACCCAAAACAGCAAACGTCTGCTGAGTCTACTGCTGTTTGACCCCCCGCCACGTCGCCCCCTCTCCGCATCCCAACAGTTCCTTCCCATTGCCGCGGCAACGGAAGGAGTGATTGCAGCTTCGCCGTGGGCCAGGCTTCGCAAACAGTGTGACAGGTGAACTACAACAACATCGGCTACCCGCAATATCTGGTGATTTATCATCATTTTCCCTCTCAAAATAGATTGAAATAGCCATGGTTCATCATTTTTTGGATTGGTAAAACCCCCTAATTCTTTTCAGCCAAGGCCATATACCACTTGGTTGAACATGGTTGAACCACGTTCGCCGTTGATCTCAAGTCGAGCACGACGCCAGGGTGAAGCCACACGCGCCGATTCTCAGGGAAACCCGATGATGGAGATGGCCCCGACAGCAGTGCAGCGCCCAGTTTGGTGATACCATTGAAAAGCCATCCAAACCTTCATCTTTGATTGGTTTCATACCCATTATCAGCAAACAACCTGTAATCTGATTGGACTCTAGCAAATTTCACTTGGTCGATTTGTTGGCGCTTTCGTGCTGTCGGGCAGTCCAAACAAGCTGCCATGATGGTAAGAACTCTTGCGCCGGAGTTTCAATGTGGCTATCAGGATTTTGGATAAAAACCGAGGGCAAGGCAACCCTTTTTTTGGAGATTTCTTGCTTCTTCTCTGGATTGCCTTCTGCACCTGGTGGTTGCTGGAAGCAGAAAAGCCTGTCAGATATGCAGTTGGCTTATGTTGGTTTGGGAATCTCAAACAAATAAGAGCCTAAAAGAATCCCTCACTGACCAAGCAATGCAAAAAGTGGGACTTTTTTTTTGTGCGTTTACTTATCGGACCCATAGGGTCACACCTTGTTGGCCTTCTGTCGAGTCTGCTCCTCGCAAGAATTCCATCGCTGTCTTGCGCTCGCTGGAAAATGCTGCCAGTTGCGCCCAACAGAGCATAGTCCCATCTGAGAAACTGCTTAGTCTTCAGAACTTCAACGACAAAGCATGACTTAGTATATAATTGTAATTATTCAATAATTGTAAGTGGTATAATTTGATCTCTCAAGAATAAGAAAAAAACGAAAGTCTGAAGGAAAACACCGCTCAGTCAATGTGTTGCATCGACTTGTCTTTGAATACCAAAGGAGTTCAACTCTATTTTTCCGGGGTTGACTGACATGGGTACCACAGGTCTTGTTTTTTTCTATTTCATGGCATCCTGGCTTGTCAATATTGTCAGTTGTGCCATGGGTTTGACCCAGAAATTTGCTCCAAATGGGATATTGATCATTTTCGCCACCCAAATTGGCACCTGTTATTTAAACATCATGTATTTCCATAAATTTCCAGGTATTTCCATAAATTTCCATGTATGTCTACAAAAATTTTCCTATAAATGATGATGAAATTTAGATGATTGGGATATATTTTTCCATATAATGTCCATATAATTTCCATATAATTTCCATGGTTTTTCCGTGGTTTTTCCAACGTTGGGCAACGGTCTCTACCAGCCAACGCGGCTATTGGTCTTGCTCTGCCGGCCCTGTGAAGGCGCCTGGGGTCCCCAGTGAGGTGGCGAGATGGTGGCATCATGGCTTCTATGGGGATATACTAATGGAGGTTTAATGGGTTTACTATGGTTTAATATGGCAGTGTCTCAAAACCTTGTACCCCTGGTGAACATCAAAATAGCTGGTAAATGGATGTTCATCCCACTAAAAAGGTATTAATAGGTATTGATCCATACCCATATGGTTTAAAAAAGGGATGATTTGCTGGGATAGTACTGGGATATTGATGGATATACCCTCCGGTAATTTAACAAAAAGCTATTGAAAATGGCCATAGAAATAGTGGATTTACCAATTAAAGATGGTGATGTTCCATAGTTATGTTGGTTTACCAGAGGGTAACGACTAATGTGGTTAAAACAATAACAACCACATCCATTTGGGAATAGTTTATACCACCTATTTATGGTGATTTGGGGGATGGTTTATTATTGTTTCACCCACATCGTATCATGATGATTATACCCTTATAGCAAGTTAATGGGAATTTAATGATAATGACTTTTGGATTTTATGGGGATATACTAATTGTAATAGGGATTTAATGGAGGATTGAACCAACAACAATGGGGGCAGAATGGAAATGGAATGGGACCAAGATGGGATGTATAGCAAACAATATATCTGGGTGTGTCTGAAAATGTAAACAGGGACCATGATGATCAACTAGTGAAGTGGATGGATGGAGTACCCTAGTTTCAGACCCCAACAAAATGTGTATAGATAGGATCTCTAGACGCAACTTTTTTGGGGCCTCTTGGAAACACGCAAATGGATTTGGGAGGAAACAAACTACGTTGGGATTTGTCTATGCTGGATTCGACTGTCTACTCTAGACAGGCCAAAATAAAACTGATGACCATGTCCAATGTGAACATCATCTTCCAACCCCATTTTGCGTGTGTTTGTCTGAAAACAGGATAATTTCCACAGTTGATGATTGATCAATCATCCCAGCTGTTAGTTTTTCGTATTTTCCCCATGGACAGCGAGCGCCATGACTTGAACCGGCGCACCCTAGCGCCACATCGTTGGCAAACGTCCCGTCCGTGCAGGTGCGTGTGACAATGAGTGCCTGGGAGGGGCCAAGGGGCCAGGTTTCTTGCGGGGCCGGGACTACTTGGGGATACAACCATCGGAAAATGTTGGAAAATGTTGGAAGTAAAAGGGAAAAAACAATACATAAAAAGAAATGGATGTGTCTGGTTTCAAAACTGATCGATAAAATGTTGAGGTTTAAACTAAACTGATCATCAATAAATTGTGAAAATCCCCTTGCGATGTGTCAGTTTGGAAAATTGAAGGAGAAGTCCCAACCCTCTTTTTTGCCCCATGAAGGAGTTTGCACATCTTTCGCATGGCACTTGACCTCCTGAGCCTGACCATTGAGGCCTACTTCATCTGCAGTTGAGGATTTGAGGACGCTTATCATCGGTGTATTGATATGTGCTTATGCGAGCTGTGTTCAATCCTCAGCTGCTTAAGAGGGATTCCTAGAATGGACTATGATAATCCGCAATATATTGGGTAGTATAACCCCCTATAATCATCACCCACCAAAGGTATTGAACACGGCTCACGAATATTATGTGTATATACATGTATATGTATATACACAGTTATATGTTTATTAAAAAAAAACAAACAAAAAACTACAGTTCTGTATACTGTACACATTATATATATATACTTACATAATACATGTATGTCATACATCTCATATTGATGTCCATATCTGACTCAACCAGGCCGTCAGGATCAGCACTGGGAGGTCCCAACAGACGCCATAGTTCGCAGCTTCAAAATCCGCCTGGGATTTTAAGCGCCAAAGAAATGCCGATTGATGGGGAGATCATGGGATATATTTAATATCTACCTTATATATATATAATTATATATATACGTATATGTAATATAGGGATAATATAAGGGTATTAATGTGTATAATATACAGCAGTACAATGTATATAATATACAAGATATATATTTTCTGGAATTTGGGTTTGTGCAACACATAAAAAAAGAAAGTGGAAGCTCCAAAATTCCTTTGACCTACAGGAAGCCTCCCCAGTTCAATGAGTTGGGACATGGAGGAATCGACCCCCTGGGAAGACCTCGCTGGGCTTTCCGTGCCGCTGCATAGGAGGCTGGATGCCTCGTGTCATGTTGCGGCCTCTTGCCCTGCCAGAAGGCGTGATGGAAACATTCGAAATGATCAGCCAGCACACTTTCGGAAAGGTTCTTGGACAGTTCATTCAAAATTCAGTAAGAAACGAAAGTTTTGAAAGTGCTGAGCAAGGCTTGATGGGTGCAGATTGCGCACTCGTACCTAGAAAGCCCATGGTGAATGCTTAAAAACCCCATGGCATCATCATATTCCATCTGTATCCCCGCGAAATATCTGGTAAACCCAAATATAAACCGTCCCCAGTATTGCCATGTGGGGGGGAAAAAAACATCCCCAAATGGTAGCTTGATTGGGTTTACCACAACATCCCCATCTTCGGATGCACCAAATCCCTCCCGCGCCTTCCAGCCCTGGTTCTCGTGTGGCGCCAGTGCAGGTGGTGGCGCCATCATCTGAAGTTGCGGCGGGGCTGACACGAGTTAGCAAACACCCCTGATAACTATACACCATTGTATTAGTATGCAGATTTCAAATCTATATCTTTATATATGCATATGTCTATAGCTGCTATTGATGATAGATAGCCAGGCAGGCAAATAGATGGATACCTATACGTGTACCTGCACATGTAAAATCTTGTTCATGTCCGCACCATGATTCTGTACTTCCATAAATTAACACCACGGCTGAGTAGGGCCCTGGCTCGTGCAGGACGCAAGAAGAGCGGATCAAGGTTCGGGTCTTTTTCCTTGGCGCGACTGGGAATCTTTGGCCACCTGGTGGGGGGAGATGTTCGTTGGATGAGTGGATGGTTGATGGTTGATGGTTGATGGTTCCACCGCAGTGGCCTCCCATCTTCGATTGGGATCACCTCAGCCAAGAGGCCAACTCCGGCTTGTCTTGGAAGAATTTCTCGCGCAAGGCTGAGAAGCCTGGAACCATCCGACGCTTCAGCTGAAGACACAGTTTTTCAAGATGTTTTTCAGCCTATCCAAACTGATGGATGATGATATATTAATGATCATGTATGCATCAGTATCTGATGGATATATATATATATAGATATAGATTATGTGTCCAATACATGCATTAATATGATATTATATGATCATACACAGTATGCTCATGTATTGTGATCATATATGCATCCTGCTGAGACCCCGAAGCCCGAAGCCCGTGGCACCTTGGATCTCGGCACCCACGGCAGAGACCGAGAGCGTCTTACCTGGGGAACGTTCAGCGGCTGGACGCTGGGGCATCGGCAGGCGACCCTTGAATCTCATGTGGGGTTTTCGTGGCACTTCATGGGATTTTATGACATGTAAGGGGATTTAAACGATTTAAATGGGGGATTTAAGCACAAGAAATGGGGATATTTGATTGGGAATTGGATGGAATGGGAATTGCAATGAGATATAGAACTTAACCAACAATCTGATATTTAATACCTAAGGAGGTCGGTTCATGTTACAATCTGTTTCTAGAGTTCAGAGGTCTGGTCGAAATCCAACATGCGGAGATTTGGTGTTGGAGGCCAACCAATTGCTTTCTCAAAATCCTGCAGGAAATTGGAGTCCCAACGTGATTTTCCCTACGTTCAATGGATTGGTTTAAGGGAAAATTTATAGGAAAACCTCATATTTAATGGGAAAATCGATGGTTCTGTCATTTTTGAATCATTTTATCCAGGGCCAATGTCTGGATTTCATATTACAAAGTTCCGCCATTTTTGGCTCGGCAGTAGGCTTCCGGGCTCGTCACTGCCGCGTTCTTCAGGAAACTTCCGTGAAACTCCTGTGCTTGTCCACCAAAAGATGAATGAAATTTGCAATTTGCAACTACTTCGCCAAATCTACATGTTGTAAGACCCATAATGTTGTAGATGATCACAGGTTTTCCAGTCACGAGCTCCAGATTCGTACCATGGTCACGACTTTGAGCATGGAAGATTGATGCACCAGGCAGGATTCCTCCAAGACCTCATTTGCTGTGCATCCAATGTCCCACCCGCAGGGCTCCCAAAAGAACTCTTGGGCATAGCGAGGATCCACGAAACTCAGAATGCAATATCCTGTGGCAGCCGGACTCAATCCAATCCGTGCCTAACAAAACGGCAATCACTGGGAGGAAATGGGCACTTGTAAAGCAATTGGCCATAAATCAAAGACTCTTGAGACGCTGGGAGTGCTGATGGCAAACTCTCAAGAATTTGCCCATGCCTTCGTTCTTGTTCTCTTCCTTTGAAAAAGGCAGGTAGAGAAAGTCCTTAGATGTGTCAAATTGGCTGTGGCTCTGCGGTGGATTCACTGGAGGGGAAAATGGGGAGATCTTGGAAAATCCCAGGGTTTATCATTCATCAAATTTACCATCTTGGGGTGCTACAGGTACCTTCCATTTTGTGAAAAGAAATCAAAAAGCGATCACGGACTCGCCTGCGAGCTGACACCATCATGGTCTGTGGCTAGGCCTCCTCACCAGCTTGCCATGGAACCCCCTTGTCTTCACCTGCGACTGAAGGCTGAAACGCAGATCTACTGGGTGCGTGTGCGTGTGAATGTGTATGCATTTATACTTGACTAAATAGGATCAAGTAAATGTGTATATTTATAATATAATATATACATATGTAAATATAAATATATACTAATATAATCTAATATATACTACATAATATGTCTGTGCGTGTGCACCCGCAGAGAGATGGAAAAAAAACGTATAAAGTGAGACAAGAAAACATAGGAACTGCATCCCTGTCCAACCCCGCGGAAACCTTGTGGAATGCCTATGGGAAACCCATGGAAACTCAAAGCCAACCCAGTGGAAACCTTGTAAAAACTCGTTGAAGCCCTTGGAAACCCATGGAGACCCTTTTGACCTTTGGTCCATGAATTTGGACCATTCACGGTCGATTTACCAGCCCAGTGCCTCCCCCAGCAAGTCCAGCTGTTTTGTGGACTGGGGCACGTTGTAGAGGAACAACGAAACCACCTCAATCCGCGCCAGTGAGGCTCAAGGAACTGCTGGTTTTTGGTCAGTTCTTCGGGTCCCCTATTTTGACCTGGCCCATACCCATTTGATTGCTGTGAAAAGCTCCGACTTCTGACATCTGAGCCAAAAGAATGTATAATATCATAATAATATATATATATATATATATTCCTTTGGACAGGCACGTATTGATCTTCAAAAAACATGACATGAAATGAGTGTCTTTTTGCATGTTTGAAGTATGAAACTTGCATCACAAATCTCGTCCTCCAGCAAATCACACCACCGAGTTCCACCTTTTTCCGAAGACGAAATTGTGGTGCCGGAAAAACGCCACCGGCCTCGGGATCTTTGGGAGAAAGATCCCTGGGGATCCTGAGGACGCTGACGTCAGCAGATCAGACACTTGGATCGGATTTCCCCAGAGGCTGATTTGCTAGGTATCAGTCAAGCTCTGGAAACGATCCATGTGCCAAGTGCAAAGAATAATAGCACTTTGTACAAGGAAGATTGATGCTACAACTCTGCTATGCAGCTCGAGACAGGATATTAATACCCTTAGTTCGCATGCGAGTCTGTGGGATACAAACCCTTCAACCCATTAAAATGAAAGCAGAAATGACTGCTTCTTTGCTGCTTGTATTTTTGTCCTTGCCAGGAAATTCTTTGTCATGTAACCGGCCACGGCCATGTCTGACCATCACCGAGATGAGCTGATGGAAATGGCAGAGCTGTTGCTGACAGCTGGGAAAGCAACTGGCAAATTGACTTGGCCCAGTTTGGGAGCCAATCAAAGCAGGATGAGTGGTTACGGTGCTGTGCTGAGTGCTGCACTGTCGGCCATGAATGGGTAATTGGGATGTGATAAATGAGGAGATTTGGATTTCTGACTACCAGCGACTCAAAAGACTGGTCAACCAGAAGGCTGGGAATGCAAACATCGAAACATCCACCACTCGAAAATCTGGGTTGATGTGCCATGATGTGCCACAAACACACCAGGCTTCAACTCTTATGGGTGTTTATTTTGGCTACACTCCAAAAAGGCCACCGGCTTTGAATCTCCCTGGCCAAGATCGGGCCGCCGGCTAAGCAGGATGGAAGAGCAAACTGGGTGAACCGGGTGGGTACCGATGCTCCCAGGACTTCTGGTACCACAAATTGCAGGGTCCTGTTGGTTTGTATCCCTAAGTTGATTGTCTTTATCCTATCCATGTTTAACCTGAGCTGAACTTCCGAATCTCAAGCATTCTCAGACTTCGCATCCTGGGAGGAAAATCAGCTACCCAAAAACAATGGCTCACCGGTGCTGGAAAACTCCTGCAGTGAAGGGTGGAAAGGTGGGATGGAAGTTCAAACCCATCACTCCCTTCCAACCCAAGTGGCCCATGAATTAACCCCTGCAGGCGGTCCTAAGCTACGGCATGACTGGCAAGTTTTGATCTATGCAGCAACACCATTCCCTGTAGTCATTGGTCAGTTGAGCAGTTTCAAAAAAAAACTGTTCTGGGTCGATTGCATCGTTGGGTCTCTTTTGTCTGAGAGAGATTCTTGCAGTGGGTTATAGCCATCCCCGATAGATAGCGTAGAATATCCCCATAAAGTTTAACTATCCAATGTTAATATCTCATAGCATATAACTTAACTATCAAACGGGTTTTGGCCTCTCCATGGAACATGACATCTGCATCATGTCTGCCCCCCCAGCGGCAGCCAGAGCGCTGCCATGCTCTATCTGCCCCCCCCCAAAAAAAAGGTTGCAACAAATGGCTACAGACCTCAAATGATGGCTTGGTTATGCTTGGTTCAAGTAATTCCAAACAAGGCAACCTCTGAAACTGCTGGGAGTTCCTGTGGGAACCCCGACTCCTTCCAGTCACGCTTCGGTCACAGTTCGGAAGAGCGGCGGAAGTCGTCCAAAGTGTGTTTCAATCATATTGTGGACAGCATGCAAAGTGAAAGCTCCATAGAAAGGGTTGCAGTAACAAGCAGTAACCATTCACTTTCTGAACTACAACTTGTGTATAAACTGCACAAAGTTCCAAGCTCTTGTGACGTCAAGCGGTGGTGTGACATCCACTTGAGATGGGGAATGATTCACTCAGCGGCACATCGGCACCAACCAGAAATCGTGGTGCACTGGTATCACCACAAGATCTGCTTGGTTTCTGCCCGGAGAATATTAATCCAATGAGTGACCCCGATCAGTTTGAGTGCCTTCTAGTGCGCACTGCGATAAGTTTTGAGACATCGTGGAAATCCTGGAAATCCAATGTAACTCATATCTGTGGACATGCTGCTTATTCCCCAACCAGAAATACAGGAGTTGCTGTTTGCTGTTCAACAGCCAACTCAGTGTCAGGCACCGGAAATTTACCACTCAGCAATTGGTGATAAATTTATGTTTTCAATATTTTGTTGGGGTACTGGATACGCGACTAACTTCAAGGCTGGATCTCCACAAATGAGGCACAAAAGTCAATTGCCCGGCGGCTGGAACTTGGAGTGTTTCTCATGATGATTACAACCTCTGGGAATCAAAACTCCATCCACAATTAGGTGCACAGTGGTATGCATGAGGCACAAAAACTGAACCGAAGCTTCAGCGTTCGGGGCTCGAACTGCCTTTGGCAGACGGCCTTTGCTGTGACCAGCAATTTGCATGTCAAATCTTTGCAAGTTGCGGTTTGCCATGTTTTTATCTTTAGAGTCTCCCCCTTTTTTCCTTGACATGTCATTAGGGTGCACTATGGCCCGCTCGTTCAACGTTGACCCGAATCTTCCATGTGGGTGCTTGGTGATTTCCATGCAGGAAGGCCACACAGTGGTATGCATAGATTGATTACATCGACACACCATGACACACCCAGATGTTTTTTTCTGTATGTAATAATGTATCTTGCCATGTGTATATGTAATTTAAAATACCTCATGAATACATCTGTTTTTTTGACTTGTGTATATACTACTGTACGTGTCCACATCTCAAAAATCTCAGACATACCGCTCTGATTACTCCAACACGACAAACACCACCTCTAACCACTCTAGCCCACCAATCTCCGACCAGGGGTCGAAGAGCTGTACATCCACTCCGGAGACCTTTCAAACCGGCGCTTCTCCGGCAATGGCTCTAGGTTTTTCACAGTGGATGTTCGTCCCACCGGGTGCAACGGCCAGAGGGCACACCACAAACCAAAACGGGACATCTTCGATTTCAAAAACGATTAACGGTTCACCCACCTATTCACCAAAGTTCACCTATTCAATTCCTCAGCATCCAATTCCAAACGATCCAAATCATGAAGCCCCAGAATTGGTTGTGGTTTCTCCCAGTCGGATGAACATCCAGCACAAAAGTCGTCGAACGTGACGCCAACCCCGCGCTTTTTCAGCGCAGTCATTGACACCGCAACTCGACGTATTCTATAGGCACTTCTGCTCCTGTAGCATCGACTAGGTGGGTGTCATTGCTTCTACCAGAGCATACCAAGAGGGGGTTCAAGTTTTGAAAACCCAGGTCGATCGGTATTAGTTCTGGTGCTCTTTTTGAGTGATGCCAGGTGTGCATTGCAACTCTCTTCCGGAGAAATTTGTATGCTGAGATGAAAACTAGATCGTTGTGAAGCAGGAAATCTGGTCAACGAAACTAGTCCCATTGATCCATTCCTGTGAAGAAACATAATCTGTGCTTTTGCATCTGGTTTCGTGGTATTATCAGTGCTGCAAAAAAAACGCAAAGCTAACGTAGTAATCACTATCATGATAGATATTATAGTCTGATAGTGGTCATTAAAACAATTAAACAATCATCATGTTCGTCATCACCGTCATTGTAACCCTCATCACACCATCCGACAGCAAAACTCACAGCGCCTCCATCAGCTTGATCGCTTCCCGCAGAGGCATAACTTTGATCCTTCGGCACCAGAATTCCCGGAATTGGGCAAATCTAAAGGAACCCCCTATAATTGGTGGTTAAAACAACAGGTTTTCCTGCAAATGTTCCCTTCAACCAACCATATGTTTGGGGCAAACAGAACAAATGCAAGGGCACCCAGCTGTGTGTTTCAAATGTCCGAGCTGCTGTCGATTTGCAATTCGTTGTATTTCAGGTTGCTTTAGATGTAAAAGAACTTAGTACCAGCCGCCTAATCCTACAAAGTCAGGACAACACAAAATTCTGGCAACTTTCTGTAAACGGGGCCCTGCACGGGAGCATCCACAAACACCCTTTCAGGGAGATCTTGCACAGGACCCTAGAGAAAAGAACCTTACACTGGGGTCTTGCATGAGAACTTCTGCAGAGGTCCTTTCAAGAAGGGAGCGGGAGCAGGAGCTTCCATGAAAGGGTCGTAGGGGGAAAAAAGTTCCAGGTTACTTGAGCATATTGGGGGCTACAAATTCAACACAAGAACCTCTATTTCAGTGGTACAAGTACAGCAGCAAGTACCCAGCTCGATATCCTTTATCTCAAGATCTCTCAGCCCAAGATCTCCCATCCCAAGGTCTCCCATCTCAAGACCTCCTATTTCAAGGTTTCTCCTCTCAAGAACTCCAATCCCCAGATCTCTCATCTCAAGGCTTCCCATCCCAAGGTATCCCAAGATCCCTGGCAGGAAACGAGAGTTTCTACCTTTCCTACTCAGCTCCTTTTGGCCTTGCTTGCACCTTCTTTTCCCAACCCATCCCCACCAATATGCAGCCACAGTGTCTGGCTGGCTAAAAGCATCAGGACCTCCTGGCGTGCGCACCAGAATGCACCCATGGATTGCGGGTTCTCATAGGAGTATACATCAAAATTTAAAGCCCTGGAAACCAAAGGTTTGTTTGATTCCAATATAAAAACCGTCTATTTTGGTGTTTACACAATTTTGGCCTATTCACGTGTGGATACGGCTCAAGAGTGGCTTTCAAAAGAACAAAAAGTATCCCGTATCCCCATCAATCTCCCCAAGAAGGAGGCCAAATCAGATTCTGAGTCTAGCCATCCCCATCCCCCATCCCCCATCCCCAGCCCATCCCCAGCCCACGCCCATCCCTGGCGCCTTGTGACTTCCCAGGAGGTCTTCTTCCAGCGCGATCATCTCGGCCGTGCGCCCCTTGGAGGTGCGTTGCTCCCGGTCCGCCCCAGCTGCCAGCAGCAGCCGGACAATCTCGGCGTCCTGATCAATGGCTTACCGGCAATGGCTGACATAGCGAACTGGAAAGATCCACCATGCTATGAGTGGGTAAATCTATGGGCCATGATTATCTAAATAATTTATGGATAATCACCATAATTTATTGTGATATTAGTGGATGATATCAACATAAATTGACTATTTCGATTAGGGCCATGGCTTCAATAGCGAACTGTAAAATCTGTAACCAGAGGGTAATTTACATCGCAGCCAAGTAGCGCCAAGTTCAGCCGCCTTGTGAAGGGGATAAAGCACCTGCAAGGATATATATTGACAGAGCCCTGGAATCCTGGATGGATTAGTCGTCATTTGAGTTAGGATAGCAATACCCAATATGTAAGCCTGGTGGTAGTACGATTACACGTATATACATGTATATACTCCTTCACAAATGGCTGGCTTGAGTTCTTCACTTAATTCCCTTGCTCTTGCTGGCGTTGAGTGTAAGAGATAGCTGCGGTTTGTCCCTTAGGCTGTCATCGCTTCGAACCTCCTTTGGCTTCGAAAACAGGAAGCAACCCTTCCGGATCCGAGGTTCATTCACATCCTTGGTGCCACCCCGGGTCGCCCTTTTGGCGGAGTTCACATTGAGTCAAGGCTAAATATATGGAGACTCCGTTCAAAAATCAAAATATGTTCTTCTTTATTAGCAACATATTCTTAATCAGCGACATGCAGCTATCGCAGCCCCCCATCATCCTCCACTGGTCACGATTCGATGCTGAAAAAGAACACCTCTAAAGTACCACGCACCAAGCCCAATTGTGTGATGTTCATCAGTTGCAAAACTTGACAATGGCCTGTCCACGGGTATTTCGTTTTGTCTCAGTCATCATGAGCATCCACTGCAGCTGAAAGTCTTTCCCAAACTTGTGAGATTCCAAAAACCTGAGTCGCAAATGCCGGTGACCACAGGACCCCGAACATCCCCGAACTGCACATCCATGGGGACACTCTTCAGCATCAAGGGAAGGCATATCCCAGGTGAGCAAAAGTACGGTTGTCTTGGGTGGTATTGTCATACTAGCCAGGTTTGTTCAGTCCCAAAGGAAAAGATGTGTCTAGATCCAAAAATCCGATCATATCGATTGGTTACATTGGTTACTCTAGGGCCTTAGTAACCTACCAGATTGGGATTGTGGACCAATCTATCATGGGGGTACCGTTCTTAACCAGCCAACTCGGCCAAGGTCAAGAAACGTCTGCAGGATGTAGCGTTTCTCCTCGCGTTTCTCATTTCGCCACTGCATCTTCTCAAGACTGCGTTGTTTGCCAACCTGGAAGCCAGGAGGGGTGGAAGATCTGCCCAGTTTTTTGGCCCAAGTCACATGGACATGCTGGCAGGTCCCTTCTCTTCGCACATCCATCCCCCAGGCCTCTAACTCATCCAGGTTAAAGTCGCTGATGGTGTGGCCCTTCTCTTCCATGGTCACCCTGGATTTGCCTGGCGCCACAACATCTGAAACCATCCACAAAAATGGGAGGGGTCATAGAGGGGTCAATAGATTTGAGCCATTCATATATATATATAAACAAATACATTACTTCATGATTACTTATATAACATATCTATGTCTGTATATATATATTTATGCATCAGGTCGCGCACGGTTTGTTCCCACACAACCCGGCAAGTGATCTAGGTTGTGGTGCTGCTACGCATTCTGCGCAACAGGTGGCAACGCGCACCACTAAACACGCACCCGCAGGTG
>Ga0126342_10007739_pt1 | contig 19235 bp, 20 predicted proteins | sample Cyp1metagenome_FD_92528 | JGI IMG/M metagenome (GOLD analysis project Ga0126342, IMG submission 92528) | Coral microbial communities from Lord Howe Island, Old Settlement Bay, Australia - Cyphastrea 1 metagenome | ecosystem: Host-associated > Invertebrates > Cnidaria > Coral ... | reverse complement strand
TATTATATAATATATATCATATATCATATATAATTATTATATATTATATATACATATCCCCATAATATGCTCTTTAATTATGCTTCATGGAGCATCATTGAACCATTTTACTCCAAATATGCCCAGCACGAAGCAGTCGGCTGCGGCGCTCCTGCTGCGTCGCCTCTTGCTCTGGCTCCGCAAGAGCTTGCGCCAACCAATGGAGCGCCCTGCGAGGAAGTCAGCTGACAGGTTGCGCGACCGACAAGTTGCCCAAGTACCATTGAGTAATACTTAATAGCAGAATATCATGGTGAATATCATCATAATACCAAGTACCAAGCAGAATATCATGGTGAATCATATTCATCATATTGATAAATCATGATAAATCCATTTAGCATTTGGGGTAGGTCTTAAGTTACCTGCGGTTTTATCATAGTTTTTCTCCATATCTTCCATCCATTTAAGCATCATGAGTTACGTCCGTGAAAGCCGTGAAAGCCGTTGGAGACTTCACCGAGACCAGCGGCACTCAATGAACCAGAAAGGATGATCATGAACCAGAAATCATGGGATAATCATGGGATAATCAAACAATAAACTAATAGTATGCAATAGTATGGATAATCATGGGATAATCATGGGAGAACAGTATACAATAATCAGACAATCATGGGATAATCATGCTCATGCAATATTATGCAGTCGTCTATCAAACAACCATCATTTCTGGCTTTGTCTGAAAATAGGCTACCCATTCCATCCGCTGGCTGATCATGGTGTTCCCCATTATTTGATGGCCATGTAAAGGAAAATATATGCCCCTCCCATTTTCAAACACACCCATATACCATGTTGTTGGTTGAATCCCTGCAAGTGTGAATAATGCTTGATATCTGCAACATGCATATATATATATACATATACATGTACATATTATATACATATGTATATATATATATACATATGTACACACACACGTATATATATATATATACACCCCCTATAGAATGATGGTTTGTGATGGCCCATATGATTATAACCATCATTGACCCATCATGACCCGTCATTTAGGTACAGACCTCACATTCGACCCTACCGAAGTCTCACATTCGACCCTACTCCAATTCAGACCACACACCGTCACATTCGACCCTACCCTGAACGATAAGCAACCCTTACAGCAAAAACGGCCTTTAGCGGTTCACATTCGACCCTACCTCATCCTACTGGTTCATACCACTGGGGAAACCTGCTTCCGAAACACACCTCCACGCAGGGTGGGGTGGGGTGGGATGTTAACGTTCACTAACACTTGCAAACTAAGGACGCAGGGTGGGGTGGGGTTGGGGTGGGGTGGAATGGGTGTGATAACGTCCTTTGGTTTTTGGCACAGGGACTTTATGCTACGCTATGAAACCTTCTCTTGCTCTTGCACACCAACATGATGCCACTCCATCAGACCTTCTCCTGGCTCTGGGCTGGGGGTGGGGTGGGGTCGAGTGGATGTGATAGCTGATAGCTGTTGAAGATGATGATGGTGATGCTGATGGTGAAATATGTATGTTGTTGTTGATGGTGATGATGATCATGACGGTCATGGTCAGGATCATGATGATGATGATGATGATGATGATGATGATGATGCTGATGATGATGATGATGATGGCGGCGATGATGATGATGATGTTGATGATGATGATGATGATGATGATGATGATGATGATGATGATGATGATGATGATGGCGATGATGATGATGATGATGGTGATGGTGATGATGATGACGATGATGATGACGATGAGGATGAGGATGAGGATGATGATGATGATGATGATGATTTTGGAGTTACTCGCGAATACATGTTGGAGTTAGAAGCGAGCACGTGTAGGAGTTACAAGCGAGACATCGCCCTGTGCGCAAGACATCAGTGTAGATGGAAGAAAAGAATTCTGGACCTCGTTTTCACAAGTTAAACCGCCGATTTCTCGCATTCGACCCCACGGCAGAACAGGGGTAGGGTCATATGCGAGAACATTGGGGTAGGGACAAATGCGAGGCGCGTACCATCATTATTTATGGTTTCTTACATCCATAACTTATCCCATTGACAGTTTATGACTATACATATGGCAATTGGTATACTTGCTACTTATAGTAGAAACAATTTTTATGGTACCCATAAGTTTATCCCGTAGTTTATCTCATGGTTCTCACATGTTCTCACCATCATGTACGTGGGTAAATTACAATATCCCCCTGGATCTAGGGGAGGGGGGTGCAGTGGGGGAGGATTTCTTTTAGTTGTGCCAACCATGCATTTCAGCCACCGCCTTTCATCTGAAACCTTAATCAAAGCCACGCCAAACCTGTGCCTGCAGAAGCCTATCACTTCTAGAGTGTGGTGAGTCCCGGCTACTTTTCAATAATAGAATAATATCCTCTCTTCTCCCCTCCAAACCTTCCCAAACAGCACAACGACTGCCTTGCTTAAAACCAATGGTTTTAAGCGAGGCGCTGCCCGTTCATTTTCTGTGATCTTTGGAGGTTTGTCAGAGGAGTGGAAGGAGAGGAGACGAGAGGAAAGGAAAAGGAGAGGTAGTTGAAAATCAGTGAAAATCAACAGGTTGAACCAACCTACCCCAAAAAAAGAATTCCAAACAGCAATTGCAAAATGAGAACCCCCCCGTCCGATTTCAAAATCAGGGCGAACGGGGGATATTACAATATTTCACTCATCTGAATTTTCAGATTGAAAAAATTAGGGGATGATTTCCGATATAAAAGTTATATATGGCCTATACAATGATGGTTATAAGCCATATATTTCATGATGATATGATGGTTATTAGGCCATATATAAACCATGATTTATGAGTTATAACCATCATTTATGGCCCATTTATCCTGTTGGTGACCCAATGGACGTCTTGCTGGGCCGAGGAGCGTGTTTCCATCCTCATCAAGGGTATCCTCGAGGGGCAACCCTTGAAGAGACGGCCCTTAAAATCAGTGAGTTGCTATGCCCAAAACCCAGGGGATATCGTGGGATGAATAGATACAGTGTGTATATCTAACTTGGTTAGCCAGATCGAAATAGGCCATCTCTAACTTATTTGGAGCAACTTGGAATGGCTGCCAGCCCTGGAGCTGGCCATGTTTGATCCATCCCCCATAGGGATTGGTCTGAAAAACGGCTACCTTCAAAATCTAGTGCTTCATAATGGTTCAGAAAATCATGTTTCCCATGTACCATTTAACATCCACTTGGGTGGTATACCCCATTTTCAGACACACCCATATCATTGAAATCATCCAGACCGTCCCTTGTGTGAAACAACACTCCTCCAGGGACATCTGGGTGGCGGCGAGCAGCTTTTTGGCCTTGAAAAAAGATGGAAACACCTGGTGTTCACCCAAAAAATGAGCTGGAATTTATGGATGTCAATCCCAAAGATGTGCACAATCCACCCCCATACTCCAAGAATGAAAAACCAGTCTTGATTGTGTGGTATAGGTTTGGCATCATACACCATGCGATGCTTTGGCTCCTCAGGAATTACCCAGGATTCGAATCTGATGAGTACAATCTTCCAGAAAGCATCCAGTTCCGCATTTTTCGAGGGAAGAGTCGTCGGCAGTTCATACTGGCGTTTGCTTGACTAGTGTTGAGATATGGTAAGATACTTGCTAATGTATGGCTCAAAGGCCTCAATCCATCAACCAGACTGAGCTTTGGGAGAGGCACGTCTTCAGCCACCATAAAAATAGTTCTTTCATGATGAGGAATCACTTCAACGCGGATTTGCCGATCCGTTTCATCATGTTTCCGGAACTGGGAATTTGCCACCCAACCTCCAGAACCATTGGAAAATCCTGATGTGGCTTTGTTGATCCATGTTGATATCCGTGAAGCTCTATGTGTTCATACATCCCGGTCCTATCCCAATATTTGAAACCCAAATTCAGCACCTGCCTGTGCCAGGCGCCCATTGAGGATGTGGTACTTGAGCTCCAGTACCACATTTCCGCCCATGGCTGCCCTTCCACCCGCCATAGCCTGCGGAAGTGCGACAGATTCAACAGATCTGAAACAAACATGAAGAAAACATGTTCAAAAACAAAAAGTCATGTGTTTCTGATGATACCATGTGTGTATAAAGGTCTATGTATAATCAGAGATATCATATACTGTATAATATTATGTATATATATATTATGAAGAATATGTGTCATGTAACATGTAACATTACAATAATGCATATCAACACTTCATGCAACTCTGAGATAGAGGTTGTTCCAATATGTTTGGGGCATATCATGTATTTGGATGTATGGGATATCCAAGCACAAAGTTCAGTTTGGGCATAGGGTTCTTTTCACAAGGATCCCGTGTTCCCATCCATCAGCGCCTGCGCCTAGGCCACAAAATTGCGCGTTGCTCAGCCGCCCCGCAGCAAATGGCTATCTAAATCTGGATGGTTTGGGGTTGGAGTACATTAAGATACATTAAGTGTATGTTGTTGTTGGGGTCTCTGCTGGCTGACGTTAGTAACGATGCCCCGTCCACTTCCCTTCAAACATCTTTGAGTCGGGCAAGCTGGGAAAAACAAGGCCCCTGGCACACAGCTTCGGGTGGTCCGGCCCCATAAGCATGGTGGTATATGATCTTATCCTTGGTGACTTGGTGGCTACATATATATGGTCGAATAAGACTCAACAGTTCCCGTGAAGCCCTTCTCGATGTCGTGAGTCACCACTTCTCTTCCAGAGCCCAGATGGCCGAGATTGTAATCAAACATGGCAACTGAAAATCCCTATAAATCTGGGTAAATTATAATATTTCACTAACCTGAATTGAGGCCATTTGGGGATGATTTCCCTTACTAACTATGATTTCCAGTGAGGTCGCAGTGAGGTCGTTATAATTTACCCAGATAAATGGAGATTCTAATGGGAAAATCATCTATAAATGGCGGAAGTACTGGAGAGTATACGTTTTATGGTCATCCATCCCATGATGGGAATCCTTATAGTGGGTATGTTAAACTAATTCATGGGTGGATGGCCATCGCCTTTTATGGGACCATGGCACGTGTGAAAATATACGCACCACCCAAGATGAATCAGTTTGACTGCGGCCTGTGAAAGAACATGGACACGTGACACGAGAACGAGCAAAATGTTGTTGTCCAAGCATCCCACACTTGGCACGCTGAACCCCTCAATCCGAACTCTTTCTTGGCCAAATTTAAGAGTAAACGCATAAAAATAAGAGGCAATTCAATTCTACCATCCATCCCCATCTTTCCATAATTTCTTGATTTCTTGAATGTCCCCAGCATTTTTTGCCATCCCCAAGCCCCGTCCTCCATGGTGATGCTCTTGGGATTCAAACTGAAGGTCTTGGTCACTTGATGCGCAGGATCCGGTGAGTTGTCCTGGAATCATACCCTGAAAGTCCAATGACTCATTTATCATCATTTATCCATCTAATAGTAGTGATAAATAAGGGGTAATAGTAGTGATAATCCAGATGGATAAATGAATTGTTTATCCATCTAATAGTAGTGATAATTCACCATGAAAACAAAGTTGGGTTATTAATGAATGAGTCATTGGGATAAAATCTGGGATATATATATATATATATATACGGTAATATACTAGCTCCAGGAATTTTATACTACCTCCAGGGCCTCTCGGTCTGGCCCGCCCTCGATATGTTTAAATGTGGTTACCGTATATATATATATATAATATACATTGATGTACATAATTGCTGAAATTAGCAACCACATGTATCAGATATTTCACATGTATCTGTGTATATATATATATATATTTATATAATGTATACTGACACAATACACATCTTCAAACTAACACATATTCAGTGCGGGAATTGATTGATATTGCAAAGTCCCAAAAACAATGGACATAGACCTTCTCGAAGAAACAACTTTCAAGGGTCAGCGCTGACCGGCATTTTTTCACCCCCTGTGATGCATTGCTCGGATGCGTTGCCCCCTGCGATGACACAAATGCGCGAAACGCGCGCTGTCCACCGCGCTGAGAAGCGATGGAGCACAGCCAACAGCAACAAACCATGATATATTGGTCCTTGCCCAAAGGCTTCCAGATTGTGTGGCCAATTGTCATAATGAAAATATCCCATTCTGGGATACCCAAGTTGAAACCATACCCATATTGAGACATCGATGTGAAAAGCGTTGGCTGCCCCGGCTCTCAGACCCACGAGGTAGCACAAGAGAGTCTGCAAGTGGCCGCGCGCCACAACTCTCAAGTTTGACCAGAAACTATATAAGTTCAATGGGTAAATCGCGCAAGTCGGCGCAAATCTATGCTGATCTATGTCTCTTTCAGACAAGCAAGAGCCCAGAATGGTGCATCACTGGGTATCAATATTTATCAATTGCAAGGCACAATTGTTGCTCCTTCAAATTGGGACCTTCAAATGGACATTTTTTCATAGGGAAAGGTCTGTGGCTCCCAGGCAGGGCCGATCAGGGAAAGTCCGCTCAGTCAACATCGATTGGATCAGTCGGCCTCGGGGTGATCGCAATGGGTTGGTGATCCCATTCAAACACCCTCTGGTAAACGTTTACATAACTATGGAAAATCACCATTTTTCATGGGAAAATCCACTATTTCTATGGCCATTTTCAATAGCTATGTAACAAATTACCAGAGGGTAATGTCGAGGTCCAACCATAAAATCCCGCGAAAATTCAACATTCACAGCTCATTCACAGCTCCAACAGATCTGTGTTTAAAACAGAGGCGCCATTGTGTGAAAAAATATATAAATCATTTTACTCAGCCTTACAAGGCATCCCCCAAGGTCCAGGTGCCCCAAAAGTGGCCCGACTTCACCAAGTCTCTGGGTGGCATCTGCCAAGGGCGCCACCTCCAGGGTGGGCGCCACAATCACGTCTTGCGGCTTCTTGAAACAGAGCCTGTTGCGGGTGATCTGGAATCACCCTCTGGTAAACATACAAAAAACTATGGAAAGATCCACCATGTTTCATGGGAAAACTCACTATAAATGTCAATTTTCAATAGCTATGTTAGTTTACCAGAGGGCAACTTCTGAGAAAGACTCCAGAGATTTCTCGGAGATGTCCCCGGAGAGTTGGCAAGTCAATGGTTTGAAACTGGGTGTCTGCCTCTAATAGAAAAACACCAAAAGGTGTCGCAGCCGTGACTGTCGTGACTTCCCAAGTGAACAACATCTCCTGGGACCCAACACGAACTGTTGCACTCATCCCCCGGCACCACCCAGAACCCATACTCAATCGGGAATCAGCATGAAACATGTTTGACTTATTTAGGAATGAAAATTTGACAGGTCAAAAACTTAAAACCACCAACATCCAATCGTTCACATGTCAAAAATGTTGCCAGAAGAGTCTTGGTTGTGGTGCGTTCAACAAGTTCCTTTTTGGTGGTTTGAATGGGTTTTCATATATCCCCACAATTCCCCACATACAATTGGAGTGGTTCACCCCCCTCTCTCAGCGTTCCACCTGATATATCTCATCCCAATAATTTGGAGGTTGGTTTGGGGCTAAAAATACATATACATACGTGCACGTGTATACCTATATCATGCCATACCATGCCAAGCCATACCACTGCATCACCTTACGTTACAGTATACGGTATGTTACATCGCATTCACACATTACATTTCATTTCATTGGGCCACATTAAACTCCAATACTATATACACTATATGTCAACTATCTACATACATACTTCTTTTTATACAGTATATACATTATACGGTCATTGTGGGGTTCATATTCCATGGTATTCCAACTAGTTTTTTTGCAAACAACAATAAACCACCGATATCCACCGATATTTTACTGGTCTCTACAACACATTTATGGATAATTATGGTAAATTTGGGCACGTTTCGGGATGGTTGATGAAATCACCATTTTTATAGCTGGTATTAGTCTACCATTCCCAGTCATGGATGGTTTATGACATTGTTTTACTCACATGTCCCACATATTACTCACATGTCCCACATATCATATTGTTTTACTGTAAATAGGTGGTATAAACCATTCCCAACATTATTGCTTTACTCACATGTTATCCTCTGGTAAACTAAAATAGCTATTGAAAATGGCCATTTATAGTGGATTTTCCCATTAAAAATGTTATGTTAAATTACCAGAGGGTATCATGCGTTGAATTCCAGTTGTCGCCAAGCCACGTCTGTTGCTTTGGCCCCTTAGTATCGCTGCCAGTGCCGCTCCCACTGGGCTCCGCTGCACCTGCAAATCCAAATGGGGAGTTTATTGATGTAGTTATCATAATATATATGGTTATATAATTATAGATGTGATGATATATATTTACATATATTATATGTCTGATTATATATATATATATGCATGATTATATATGTATGTAACTATGATTAAATTATATATACGTATATATATAATGTATATATGTGTGATTAAATTATATATATATGTGATTTACCGGGATAATACATTCTAGGATATCCCTTACAAATCTTGGCTGCAATCATTGACCACACATTCTATGGCACAAATCGGTCAAGTCTCTGGGTTTTTTTTCAGTTTTGATGCCCAGATTGGAGCAACAGAAGTTGGCTGTGTCTCTCAGTTTCGAAAAGTGGATTTCGCAACTGAAAAAAATCGGGGTGTCACAAACTAAAATTGGTACCTTGCAAAAGCAATGAGGAGTTTGACCAAGAAAAGCACTGGGCTGATCCTGGAACTCAGGTTTTTATGGCTGATGTGAAAATTGAGTTGTGGTTTTTCATCATGTTGTAATTAATATGTTATATTAAGCAACCTTCAAAGAGATAGAACAGTGATTTTGTTACTATTTTCGCTGAGATTTTACATGTCTACTTTTGGATGGTACTTTTTGCTGACTTACAGGATGGTTCTAGAACTGTGTTAATGCAGGATGTAGGCCCCTCAGATTCCGGGCTTGGGCGCAGGAATGCCAAATCAGCATGATGCACCGAAGGGATCCAAAGGGTTCATATGAAATTAGGGTTACCCCTATATGCCTATGCCTATATGTAATGTAGAAGAACAAATATGAACAGTCTTATGGAACCAATGGATTTTGGTACATTGCGCCGTGTCACATTTCCTACATCCCAGGGATTAGCTGGACATCGTTCACCTGAGCCATGAAAGTTATACCCCCAATCCCATTAATTAATTGTGCTAGTTAGTAAAGACACCTGTGGGTTATAGTATGTCATAGTATACCCTCTGGTGAACTAACATAGCTATGGAAAATCAACCATTTTTTTAAGGGGTAAATCCACTATTTATATGGCCATTTTCAATAGCTATTTTGACATAACCAGAGGGTACCCCCCCCATCCCCCCCTCCTGATGCGGCATCAGCGGAGTCTTCCACGTCTGGTTTGCTGAAGGTGCCCTGGCGTCAAATTTGCTATCCCAAACTGGGTATCCACGTAGCAAATGTTCCAAATAGATCCAAATAGATGAAGCAAAATCTGCGCTTCCCTGGTTTTTTTTTGTTGGGCCACACAAAATAAATGGAGCCAAATGGCATCTCCATCTAGTTTGATGAGTCAAATGGAACCTGGAGACAGCACTTACAGCAGGAAATGTGTCCCCAAGGCCCTTGCATCCTTTGAGCTGGACCCACACACCAGCAACAACCATCCTCTAGAAAAGCGGATAACATGTTTGGGTAGTGAAAATCAATTTATCAATTTTAGATGCTGTTCAAACCCTGATTTCTGCTTAAACCCTTGTGTTTTTGATAGTTGAACCAATTTGAACAACCATTTGTGCTGCTTAAACTACCATTTTCACTGCCTTAAGCTCCTGTTGTCCCCAAAAGCCATGGCCTTAGGACCCACTTTCTGCGCACCCAAACGGCTGGCTTGGCCATCCAGCATCACGCCCACATCGTGCTGCTTCCGCTCCAACATGTTGTACATACTCTCCTCAGGCTCTTTACATTCTTTACCCTCCAATCATGGTCGCTTTTGGGTTGGAAAATCCCAATGTTTTTTTCCGCAAAACATTTGGGATAATCAATGATAATCAATGATAATCATCCAGACATGGGTGATTTTCCAGTGCCAAGTGAAAACGTTCAACCAAGATCCAGTGCCCAAAAGTTCACTGCTGCTAGCTGTTTACCAGAAACCATTGGAAAACAGGAAACACCGAGAATGAAATGATCGACTTTTGGCAAACCAAAACATCCATTCCTCAAAATCAAAAGCTGATATGATACCCTGATCCGGTGAAGACTGAAAGATTCTCAACGGTTTCAGGTATTATTGCATGATCAAGAAACATGCCTTAAATGACACGAAACTTGGGGTTGAAGGCAATGGCAATGGCAGTTCCTTCTCTCCAAACGGCAATTGTTCCATTGGGAAGTGGCTCATTTTCTTCCTCAAAGCCTGGCATCCACCGAGAGCCGTCTTTCCCCCATTTTATTCTGTCACCTCCGAGAGACGTCCAAAGTATCTTTGGCAATGAGATAATGGACCTGATAAAAAGCACTTGGAGCAGTGGCCCCCCGGCTATTCATCGAGCCGAATTAGGTTTCTGTTTTTGGTGTATGCTGCTGTCTATAGAGAATGGATCCAAACATATCCGTAAATATATCCGTCCTTTCTAGGCAGTGGTGAGACATAGATTTTTTGTGGCAAATGAGTGAGAACGAAATCAAGACAAGAAGAAGTGTTAAATGGTGATGGTTTTTTTGCACACAAGAATTTGAGGCTGAATCCATGCGTCCACATCCTCTAAAAGCTGACTTTGTCGATCTGGTGGGCTTGGCAATGATGGGCAGCCGGGATCGGTCAGAACATGTTAGAACCGAAGCCCACAAGTTGGATATCCCATTTGGAGCTGGCGTGTCTCCACACTTTCTGTTTTCCCATCCCCGCATGTTAAATACCCCCGATGTGGCCCGAATAATATTAACCAATTTAAACGAAAATCTAAGGCTCTTGGAGGATGTATTCCATATTGGGGGACAGGATTACCATCTGGCAATCTCAAAATGGAGGCATCTATAGATCCTGATTTTTTTTTTCATCTATAGATCCTGGTGGATCAAAAGGTGGATATTCAGCTGCCACGTTTACCCAAGGAGTAGGTACCCAAGCGGCATCCGTCAATTTTAGCCCAGTGACATTCACTGACTCTTTCTGCCCCATGCGATGTGCTCGATCCTCCGCCTGGCGTCTGGCCATGTCTGGGTGACACGGTGACATGATGAAAGCTGTGATGTTTCACAACACAACCCACCCCCGTCCAGGACAATTCACAGAAATTGACAGATGTAGCAAATTTGAGCACAGAAAAATCTGATCATTTGATAATTAATTGACAATCAATTATGTAGCAACGAAAATCTGATAATTTGAGCACAGAAAAATCCAATGCGCAAAAGTTGTTCAACTCGCCCCGGCACATCGCAGCACATCGCACTGCGCGCATGGTAAGCGAATAAAGCCTTTCCTTGAGATATGCAATTCTTCAATATCGCAGGGTTGAACTACCAGGTGTATGTGAACAAGAAGCAGATCAAACAAACAGCAAGTCCAAACGGAACCAATGCTGTCAAGATCCAGGCATCTCTGTATTGGAGCCACGGATCAAAACCGAAATGTTGACACCAAAAAGGCCACGATTCAAGCTCAAAAACGCAGCTAACATGATGTTTCACACAAGTTTTCAATGTGCAAGTGCTTTCATCCGTCCGTCACTCGGAAGTTGACAAACTAAACTTTCTTTGAATATCTTTGAATATCTTTGAATATCTTTGAATAGGTAAATGGTCTATAAATACTCATTGTCTATAGCTATATGTCAAATTACCGGAGGGTAGTTTCCGAACATCCTCCAACTGCCAATTTCAGGTCCGAAATTCTCAGGGGGCTGGTTCTCAGGTCCGAAACTTGTGGCCCGAAAATTTAATGGCTCTTAAAACTGTATCCCCCGGTGAAACATGGCTAAACTACAACCAGGGGTCAACATCTGACTCAGAGCAGCAAAATGAGCGAGTCGTTTGGATGGAACACTGAATCATCCCAGGGTTTTCATATGTTTTCATCATGCCTAGTTGTTTTAAAGAACTGATCGTTCTCCCAACAGTAACATACAGGTTCCCATCATTCGAGTAGCGATAGTCACAACATGTCGTCCGTGGGACGTCCCTGGAAGAAAAAAACAGCCAGCACCTGTAAGAGAACGCCCGGTGTCCAATGCAGCTCAGCAAAGACCACAGTAGAGCACACCTTTCTTTCAGCAGTTTGGAAGCAAAATTGGAAGGATATTATATATAAATACCATCATTAACCATACATATATATATATTATATATAACCATCATCATGATCATGGGGTGGTATAGATTCCCAATAAAACCGGGACCTTGGATTTGCGAAAAAGGGGCTTGGAGCAAGAAAAAATCTTCTTCGTGGATTCCCCACAGAAGACCATCCAACGATGATCGAGTTCAGCGAATTTGAAGGGCAACCTGCTAAAATCAGGTTTGGAGCATCGAAAACCCTGGTGTTTGAGTATCAAAAGTGGCCGGTCATTTGTTTCGTCACCAGCCACTTTTACTCGTCAATAATCTCATGCCCCATGCTGTTGACAAGTTCTACAGGGTCAAACTTTGGGTTGCCCTCCAGGTATTTATGCTTGAACCATACCATGTGTGAGCAGTGCCCACAAATTTGTGTCATCACGCGCTGGTTGATGTTGATTCTCCACAAGCCTCATAAATCCAAGGAGGGGTTAGGAAGTATTATTCCAGCTTTTACCGTCAAGCACCAGGGATCACCATTGCTCATGATTATCTTACTATTGATTTTTTGTCAAATCCTCATTTGGGTCAGTTTGCGAATTTTGATTGACAAAATCCCCATTTTGGCAACTGAAATCCCAATTTTGTTGGCTCTAACACACCAATTCTCGTTGCTTAAGATGAGGTTTTGCCTTAAACACCAGTTCTCATGAAATTTCACCAGAGTTTCTCTGAAAATTAGGCTACTCCCAAAGAAATATCTCAAAATTCGGCTAGCCCAAAAAAAATCTCATAGTCATAGTTTACCCTCTGGTAATTTAACATAGCTATGGAAAGATCCACCATTTTTTTTAGGGGAAAATCCACTATTTCTATGGTCATTTTCAATAGCTATGTTAGTTTACCAGAGGGTAATCATGATTATTCACCCGTTCTCACCATGTCTTCCCCCACCGGTGTCACCTGCAGGTTCAAGCCCTGGCCACAGGCGGTGATCGACAACAAGGCCACCTGACCATGGGAGGAGTCCTGGATAGTCCTGGTGGGTGAACCTAAGGAAACCAATGATACGGATGACACCATGAAGCTTAAGCATATACCATCTGGTTATGACTAACATAGCCATGGAAAATCCACCCATTTTTAATAGGTAAACCCAGGTAAACCATCTATTTCTATGGGCCATGTTCAATGGCTATGTTAAATAACCAGAGGGTAATGATAATATCATGTCACATCATGTCATAGAATGGATGTTCTTCAGCATGAAACAAAATAAAAAACACATGGTGCCATGGATGATGAAGCCCGAAGGTGGCTCATCTCTCTTGATCCTCAAATCATTCTCCTTGGAAAAACTCCAGATGATGCATCAGCCGGCTTGGATCAAGTGCTCAGCGCGGAGAAAGTGGCCAAAGAAGAGGTGTTCAAGAGGCTGGATGATACCCTCTGGTAATTTAACGTAGCTATTGAAAATGGCCATTTATAGTGGATTGTCCCATTAAAAATAGTGATGTTCCATAGCTATGTTAAATTACCAGAGGGTAAGATATTCAGCTTGGGGGTCAGAAAAAAAGCATGATTCATCATGCTAATGATGCTGGGGATGATGGTGACGACGACGCCCAAGATGGCGACCTCAAAATAGCAATAAGAATTTCAGAACAGCAATAGTATTGCAGCAATTTTGCAATGACATCATCAATAACAATAGCAACAGCTGTTTAACAAACATTAACCAACATTAACCAACATTAACCATTATCATATGGTTTTTCTATGGTGGACCTATTTCTTAACAACCCATACCGTATAGCAGCCGAAAAAAACACCATGGGATTTTTCTGGGCCATGGCCTCGGACCGTTGGGATGGTGTCTTAAGTGGTCCGACCTGATGTCCACTGTTTTGGTTGACCATATGTAGACCATTTATCTGTATAAATACCATGAAAAATATGGTCTATATATCATGTGAATCATGTGAATTTTTGTGGTCTATATTAAAATACCATTTACATAATTCAGATCTAAGCCATATATTATGTGTATAAATTAAATACCCGTGTCACCAGCAACCTGCAAATTCTTCTTGGATCGGAAGTCGTTGACCAGCTCTTCTCTGCGGTGCGACGAGGTCTTTCCATCAATACCTTGCGTTGCAGTTGGGATCTAAAGGTCTGGGCAAAGTCATATGGAGACTTACCTACAGTAGGGGTACCCGGGTACCCCAATATCTATAATATCTGGATGTGTTTTTTGGTGGAAAATCCCAAAAAAAAATTGGATGAGAACTGGGAAAACACCCATATTTTCCTTAGGAAACCTCCATATCAATCCATATCAAGTCCAAAACAACTCCCGCATCTGCCCTGTTACGGGTACATCATCCTATGTTTTTTGCGGCTTCCAATAAAGCCCGACCTGGTGATGTCGCTGCGAATTTTGTGTTTTTTCTGTGGATCAAGATAGCCAAAAATCCACACCAAATTTGGATGTACCCTCTGGTTATGTCAAAATAGCTATTGAAAATTGCCATTTATTTATAGTGGATTTAGCCATTAATAGCATGGTGGTTCATAGTTTGTTGTATGTTTACCAGGCCGGGTAAATGGATGTAAATGATGTTTTTATGGATGTTCATCCCCCATTTTTGGTATATGACTTGACCATACTTGACCCATCCCCAGGTCGAAAAGCTGCAGGGTTTTTCGAACCCAAAACCAAGCTGCGAATGAATCCAACCTGAGCGCAGGGTCAAGCCATTTTGAGGATCTCTAGGTTTAGTAGCCACACAGATAGTGTATACCTGAAGTTGCCTGAAGTTGCTAGCGGTTCTAGCGTTGAAATATGTTTGAATCATGTCAAAAACAGTTGATCCACAATCTCTCCATCCTTCTCAGAGTGTTGCTCTCTGACTCATTCCCCTCAACAAAACTCTCCACTTTCATGGTCATAAAACCCCCCTTTTACGGGCCCAGCCACCTTCATTTTTTCCAGCGTCTGTTGCATGGTGTCCATCACTGCCTGGTGGTGTGCGAAGAGCAGGAAGCGGCACTCCGCCTCGACGAGGTATTGAACCTCGGTGTTTCGCAGCATCGTTTTCGCAGCCCCTGGGCTGATGAAAAGCGCCATCACTACCAAGTCTTTAACATGACGATTTTAGATGAGAGTGGTATGACCAAACACCTATTTTAGATGATTTTGGAATATGGCATATCTATAAAACCGTACTCCATTTACCTACTGTGGCCATTTGGGGGTGCTGAAAGCTATATATACACACAAAAAAGGTGGGTCTGGCATCAGGTTGTCCACATCGATCTTCTGTAAACTGGTTGTGAGTTCAGGTCCAGTTGATAGGTGAGTATCATAGAGCATTTAGCCATAGCTACAGGGATTCTATCCCAACTCATGAATACTGGTGGTTATAATCATGGTATATCATGGTTATTGGTTATACTCAACTGCATACCTATGACACGCCAAACTGCTGGGGAATGGTACAGCTTGTCTCCCAACTTATGGTGGGCGTGGTTATCGCTGTCCTGGTTACAAGCATGATGCATGAGCAATAAGCATGCTTACCCTCTGGTAAACTAACATAGCTATTGAAAATGGCCATAGAAATAGTGGAATTACCCATTAAAAATTGTGATTTTCCATAGTTTTTTGCATGTTTACCAGAGGGTATAATCACGGTCATAGCCATCCGCGTAAGTTGGACTTGGGGTTATCCCATAAGCACTCCATGAAAAATCGTATGTTCCCATGCAGATACCCCCAACTGCAACCGCCACTTTCCTGTCCCTTCGACTACGCCCGGTGACATATTCCGCCACGGCCGCTATTTTGGCGAGGCCGGTGAGCCTGCGCACAGTGAAAAATGCTGAATTTGTCCCCCAACAATCCAGTGGTTAATCATTTTACCATGTATTTGTGTCTTTTTTCGGGGGTATACCCCATTTTCAAACACTATCATGTGGGCCAATCAAAGTAGGGACTTGATCAATGAAACATGATTTGAAAGGGGGATGGGACCCGAAGATATGGCAGTTCTTACGGTGAAAACCAGAAATAGTTTGGGAGTAATGCACCCTGGAGCCCAACACAAAAAGAGGCCACATTTGCATCGGAGGAGCCTCTTCCACCGAAATGTTGATGGAAAAAGGGGACAGCAAAAAGGTCCATTGGGAGTATACAATGGGCCCAAAGAAAACTTGAATGTGTGTTCCTTAGCTAGAAACAGTACATGTTCATGGTTTGCCCAATTCCGCCGAAATCAGGAAATCGCACCCTGCTGTTCCTGATAACAATCACATACTTGGTCGGTCGGTGGGTTCAAGCCCTCCCAGAAATATCCGTCCGTCAGGGATCTTCATCCCTTCAAGACTCCAAAATCACTGGGATGTATTGATGTTCAACCCAAATTATGTGCGCTGCCATGGTAAAAACATGATCGCATATGGTTTATGGTCATCCATTCCAAGCCATGGGAATCCTTATTATACGTACCTTTTTTTTCAATCCCTATGAAAATGGTGTGATTATTCCCACCCAAGGACTGCTATCCAATCCAACTAACTTGACAAGACTTGACTATGGCACATGTGGGGGTTTCCTAAGTCATGGGTACCTACCCCCCAAACTCATTCAGTTTTTCATAGGAGTTTCCATGAAAGATCAACCAGCATCATCCAGCTAAAGCTCAGATCCCCGATATCCCGAACCGCGGCCTAAACAGCTCCGGCGCGCTTCCCTGGCCGCAAATCGGCTGGTCAATGATGACCATCCCTTTAATAAGGGGGGAAAATCAATGAGATTAAATTAAAACAAATGTGTATCTATTGAATCTATTGTGCATCTATATGCATATTATGTACAGTATGTATATATATATATAGTTGAAAGCACCAACCAAAAGCCATAAGTGTCAATGAGACATTGTTACTGTTAGTTGTTATTTGGATTGTACTGAGGTGGTACCTGTGGGTCTGAGGGGAGAAAAATCCACCAGCCATCTGATGAAAATCCACCAGACTTCAGGAAGTCTCATGGCCTGTGGAGCGCTTCCATCTTCATGGCCTGGGCATTTCTCGCTGTTTTGAAAAACAAAGTGCGACCAAATGATTCAGATGACATGACCATCCTTTGTGCCAAGTCTCTTTGGAAATCTCTCATCTTTTCTTTCAATTCTTTGAGAACACCTGCGCTCACCCGCCGGGTGTTGGGGACGAGCATGGGCAACATGGCATGTTTTTCACCTTTCAAAACACATCAAGAGCCAACATACCACCATGAAATCAAAGTCCTTGTCTCTGGGATATACAAAAGCTGCTTTTGTCTAGATTGGGTTGAAAACACCTGCCAACAAATGGATAAAACAAAACGATAGTATCACATATCGTGTGAGGCAGCTAGGCAACCCCCAATTTTGTTTCTGGGATCATCCATACAAAAACCCAGTTTCCTTCAGCCTACTGCAGGGCAAAGTGGTGTTCACAGCCCATTACATAGTTTGTTTACTTCTCCCAATTTTGCATCCTTGCCACATGTCCGGCTGTGCTGGGAAAAACTTGGTTTCATCCCGATTTTCCTCAAACAGGGCATATCAAACCTTACTTAGCTGCCTGCAAAATGAATCTGTTCACTGTTCATTATCCTTCTTAAAGAATCTACCCTCTTGCAATCAAACATGGCAATGGAAGATCCGCCATTTAGTTCCGTGATTTTCCCATTAAAGCCTCCTATGATTTGCCAGCTAGCCATGTTTGATGACACCAAAGACCACCACACTTGTGGCCCACAAAAACACCTGCTCTGAAGTCCCTTCCCAGGTGGCACCCTGATCATTGCTTAGCTTCTCCAACACTACGCGTTGACGCCGCTTGGCGGGCAGTTGGTGCAAGACATCTGACCTCCGAAGCGTAATCCACCGGGGTACCCGGATGTACCCAGGCTAAACACCACGCGGAACCAGACGGATGCGTTCAACACACACAAGTTGGAATGTGAAGTTGGCCGAACAGGTCCAAAAATATCCCAAAACAAGGCATGACCATGAAATGGAGAATGAAAAATTCGGGATGCCACATCCTATCCATCACCATTCACAGCTGAAAATGACGGGGTGTTTCAGCAAGTCCCAGCGACTTGAACCGCCGCACCATGACCATATCCAAGATGGCATGCAGCTCCTTAGCATCTCGGATTTCCAGCAGATCATTATTAGCCAAGTCATCCATCAACATCAACTAATTATTGGAGGTGTATTAATATCTTGTGGGGGACCATAAATCATCATAAATCCACAAATCACTGATTTTCTGAAAGAAGTTTCACAAGTGATTTGATGGATCTATGATGTTTCAAACCACGATATTCTCGTTTAAATCATGAAATATAAATCCACAAACTATCATTATCTATCATTCTGATGGATTTAAACTAGTGGATTTAAAGATCAATGAGTCAATGATGCTTAACCATAGTTTTAAATCATTGCTTAAACTATCTATAGTCAAGATCATGGATCTTAATCAATAGTTATAATCATTATATATATATATATAACTAAATCCTCAAACTATATCATCAGTCCACCGCTGAGCCAAGCAGCGTCGCCCAGACGGGAACCCTCCCATTGCGTCACCTGCCGTCGTCCCACGTAGATCTTCTTCTCATTGCCTCGGTGCTGAAGACATGCTGGGCTGGTGGAATTTCGGTGGAAAATTTGATGAAAAAACATGTGTATATATATATATGTATAATTATATATATAATTGTATACATATATATATATGTGAAAGCAGCGCCTCTCTTCCAGGTCCCATTTCACCTTGTGGCATGTATCGAAGCCAACTTGCTCAACTCAGGCGAGAAACTAATGCAAGCGGGCGTGGTGTTTGAATCT
>Ga0126342_10007738_pt1 | contig 19237 bp, 16 predicted proteins | sample Cyp1metagenome_FD_92528 | JGI IMG/M metagenome (GOLD analysis project Ga0126342, IMG submission 92528) | Coral microbial communities from Lord Howe Island, Old Settlement Bay, Australia - Cyphastrea 1 metagenome | ecosystem: Host-associated > Invertebrates > Cnidaria > Coral ... | reverse complement strand
CTATAATTAAATTTTCCGACTCCGCTCCAGGTTCGAACCCGGAAGAGGACAAAGGTACGGTATTTTACCGTACTTTTGTCCTCTTCGCTCCGTTCTATAATTCTGGCACTGACTGTATATATAGTATATAGTATATCAAGTATAATATTGTTATATTGTATATATTATATATAGTATGTTAAATATAGTATACTATATATATATATATGCTATATATATTCTATATGTGTATACACAGCTGCATGGGTTTAGAAATCAATTTATACCTACAGGGCCCCCCAGGATCTTCACCTGCCAAACGGCGGCCTGGATTTGTGCTGGCAACTGCAAGCGGTCGGCCAGGTGACCGATCCTCGGTTAGGTTGCAAGGAGGGGTTAGTTTACCAACGGTTTCCTAATGATATCAGGATACACAACCAATTGGGATATCTTGGGACATTTTGGGATATCAGGATACACAACCAACTTGACATGATATCTAGATTTGTGTGTGAACATGGTGGATTAAGCAGCAAATGGCCATCAATCAATAATCAATATCTGGTTGGTGGTATACCTACCCCTCTAAAAAATATGAGTTCGTCAGTTGGGATGATTATTCCCAATATATGGAAAAATAAAACATGTTCTAAACCACCAACCAGTATTAAATATATCAAAGAGACATGTTAAATTATATCAAATAGATTCAAATAGACATTCCCCAATAATACCAATCAAACGTTGAAGTATGTATATATATATTATATTAAATAGTTGAAGACAAGTATATCAAAAATACATGTTAGCTTGGAAAATGTGTGCATACATCAATAATTAAATGTTGGGGACATTTGAGTTGTGCTTTTTTTTTCAGATATAGGTTGTTATCATTTAACAAGTGCCTACACCAAGTTTACATGTCGCGTACGCGCGCGCACAGGTTTAGCCTACGCGGAAGCTTGGGTGGGGATAGGTTGCCTGCGCAGATCTATGCGCGTGCGGTTTTATGCAACTTTAAACAAAATATGCCTACGCGGCCACAGTCTCAGCAACATGTTCGTATGATTGCTTACCAAATTTTAGTAACGGTTGATAAATATATAATATATCAATATATATCATATACCATAAAATGTTGGTAAATAATAATAAATATCATACAGTACAATGGAGCTTGCATGGTATTGCTGAACCACTGAGAATCTAAATGTTGACGAAGATGAAACTGTGGAACTTATTCACCTCAGGGATTGGCGTGGGGGGATGGACTTCCTAAACTGCTCTTGACCGATGGTTCTGGCATGCCTCTCGTAGCTTTCAAGGTTTACCTCTTGAGGTTTGAGTTCAAGCCTCATGGTAGTTTTTTTTACCACTTGCATAAAAAATGTGATGTTCAAACATTGAATCTACCGGGTCTAGGCATTGTCCATTGGCCCATATGCTCCATGGTGCTAGAATATTTACCAACATTTGCCCTAAAAATCACCCAAATGTAGGTAAATATACCATACATGGAGCATGTGGGTGGGAAAAGCCTATTGTGACAATATGAGGAGGTCGAATCGCACTTACATTGTCCACTATTCACCCACAGCGAGGCCCAAGCAGATCCTCCCGGCTTCCTGTGCAGGGTAGCAGCCTAAACAGACTATCTTGGTCTATACTTCTCCTGGATATTCCTGAATATTCCTGAATAGGTTGTGGATAAAACATGATAAAACAATGAATCTATGTGATTTCTTGGTCTAAGATCAGTGGAAAGTTCAGATGCAAAACATCGTTCAACAGCACAGTCGAGCTATAGAGAATCATCTTTTTCCATCAAGGGATGGGCCCCTCATCCACCAAGAAAACACTTTTACGCCGCCGCGTTAGTCATCCTGAAGTAGAATATGGAAATGCCATGGAAATGTTCAAACATCCTCACTACAATGAGAATATCTTGGAAAATTCTGTACTCATCCATACTCTATCTACTTCCGGCTATCCATCTTCCCATCACACACCGCGACGGTAGACATCCGAGACGCTTTGAGAGACCACGAGTCAGAGCAACTTCCTGACGTGGCTGAGTGGACAGCTTGAGCGTCACCATTATTGCGTCCAGCTCTTGGTGGAGTTTGGTTTTAAAAACATTTAAAAAAGTATCATTACTGGTTGGTGGTTTTAACCATCTTGAGTCAATGGGAAGGATTATCCCATATATCATGGAACATGAAACATGTTTGAAAGCACCAATCAGCATTATTATGATTGCCATTACTGTTGCGATTTTTATTGTTATCATGATTACTACAATTATTATTAATTCTTGCGTTTTCTTGTTATTATATACTAGTATTAACACCATTAATATTGTATTACAACTCCATTACATCATTTTTGATTCCTTAATTTTACTTTGTTATCATCTGGTTGGTGGTATACCTACCCCTCTGAAAAATATGAGTTCGTCAGTTGGGATAATTATTCCCAATATATGAAAAAATAGAATTCATGTTCCAAACACCATCCAGTTATTTTGATAATACGAACACTACCCAAGAAAAAAAGACCTGGATCATTTATGATGGTCCCAATATCTCCACGGCAATCTGAATCAGTGTGGTGCCCGGCCTGGTAAACATACGAAAAGCTATTGAAAATGGCCATTTATAGTTGTTTTTCCCATAAAAAATGGTGATTTTCCATAGTTATGTAAACGTTTACCAGAGGGTAACTGGGATGAGCCAATCATTATGTAGCTCGTTGATGCTCGTTGGTGGTTTTTAGTTGGTGGTTTTAAACCCCTTCGAGACATATTCAACATACACATTTCATTATGGGATCATCATCCCGCATAATTATGGTTGAACAATGTTGAGAAAACATATTTCAAACCATATCAACCATATTAACCTCATATTAACCATATTAACCTCATATTAACCATATTAACCTCATATTAACCATATTTCTCTTATTAATATTTATTATAATCATTATTAACCATTAAGAACTCTTAACCACCATTGATCACCAAAAACCAGTCAGATGGTGACCTTTTCGGCTGCCTGGGCCCCCGAGCATGGCTACTGGGACCTTGAAACAGCCCCGTCGTGAAACTGGGCGAGGGAGCGGCTGCTCTGCCGCGGTTCCGGGCGGTTCCGCGATGAGGAGCAGCTTAAACCCTATGGGTGACACTTGGGATGTAATCAATAGGTTGGTGGTTGAGCCACCTAGCCCTCTGCAAAAATCATGGAATGAAAGTCACTTGAGATGATGAAATTACCAACTGAATGGGACATCATAAAATTTCATGGTTCCACACCACCAACCAGAGTATTAACCATTAATATCCCATCACATTAACCACTATTCACCATTGATTCACCATTGATTCACCATGGTTTTTTAAACCACCAGAGTCCACATCTTCACCAACCAGTGCGGACCGAAAAAGGCACAGAACCCACTTGATCCAGTAAAGTTTCACTCCGATTCTTACCCTCTGGTAATGACTAACAGTTTGCGAACTTGAAAATGGCCATTTATAGTGGACTTTCCCATTGAAAATGGTGATTTTCCATAGTTATGTAAACGTTTACCAGAGGGTATTGCTTTGTTGAGACTTCCGATGAAAACAGATGCAAGGCCTCTTCAGCACTGGAAAGATTGCACAAAAATGACTTCCAGTTCGGAACCAACCTCCATGTTTATGCATGTTTCACCATCTGCAACTGGGCTATGGGCCCCATCATTGGGAGGATTTTGTTTTGCCACCAAAACATAATGTTTAATCAGTTTGTACTTCCCAGAAGCCTCAAAAACATGACCATGATTGACCCACTAAACACATTTCATAGCAGGTTTAGATACATGGCATTTTAAACAATTGGCCAGTATTATACATATAATCTGGGTAAATTCTAATATTTCACTAACCTGAATCTTGCGGCCATTTGGGGGATGATTTCCCGAATCCTAACCATTTTTCCCAGTGAGGGAGAACAGTGAGGTCGTTATAATTTACCCAGAAATAATGATACCCTCTGGTAAACGTTTTACATAACTGTGGAAAATCACAATTTTTTAATGGGAAAATCAACTGTAAATGGCCATATTCAATAGTTTTTTGTATGTTTACCAGAGGGTAATATTTCACTTGCCTGTTATAACACCACTACCAACAACAACTAATGATACTAGTAATATTTATCGTTACTATTATTATCATTATTATCATTATTCTTATTACAATTATACATATATAAATATATATATATAGACACATGATTGCCCCTTTACGATCCTTCGACAAACAAAGTGTACCCTCGAGTAATCCAACGCTTGGAAAACGGCCCAATTGTACCAAGAAGCTCCACCGTCGCTCCAGCCAGGGCTTTTGCCTTGGTGCAAAGAAGCGCACGTAAGGCTTACCAGCTAAGGGGTGCCACAGAACAGTTTGGTAAACTTTTGGACGATTGTATTTGCTTTATGAAACATGATGAACAATGATGAATAAGAGATGATAAAACGTGGAACATTATGGCTTGTGAAGCTTATATATTCTTGAAAAACATTCTGAAAAAATAGTGGACAAATAAAACATGAACAATGATGACACGTTGTGAACATAGAACAACACGTTATCCTCAAGCATGTTCAATTTTCGTTTTGAAATGTGGGGTTCTAGAGGTGCACATTGAGCAAACGTAAATAAGGGGTGGATTTCATTTATACAATGTGAGGCCCCCCAGTTATAAGTTGGTTTATAAGCCCCAGTTACTATAAGATGTTATAAGTATCATAAACCTTGGGAGCCTCACATTGTAGGGATGAATCAAAGCCTGTAATTTCCACATTTTTTGCGATGAACATCCACAAATCCCAGCCTCCTGCATGTGAACAGAACAGCGCCAGTGTTGTGAACTTGAAGATTGTTCCTGATATCTATCCTGTTGGGGCATACAACAAACTCATGGCACATGCTGGATATTATAAGGACCCAAGAACTTGATGGTTTCAGGCCAGGTTTGGGATGAATTATAGGATATCCACATGATTCTTTTGGAAATGAGATAAGCGATTGAATATTGGATCAACAGATACTATTATTATAGAACATTATGGAGCTAAAGTCAACTTGTTATATTCGGAGGAGTTATGAGGCCATTGTTCCGGGTGTATATGCTACCTTCGAACCCCAACATTTCACGAGTTCTTTCTGTTCCGTATCCAATCAATGCTATCTTCATTATTTCTCAATGTGCTCCCAGCCACCCCTAAAGAAATCCAAACTCGATTGGTGTGTTCCCTCGCATCTCCTCCACATTGTCTTGGATTTGCTTAAGGAACCCAGAACAAAATAAAGCAACAATCCCTAATCAATCGATTCCCCAAGTAGTGGATTTCCCATTCGTAAAGGAAAAAAAACTCAGCAAATCAAGGTTGACTATATTCCAATGAAACCTATGAATATCCCCATTCATATATCCCATCAAAAAACAACAATTTTTCTCAATCTTTGGTTAATCATATCTCATCTTTAGCCAGTTTTTCCCATCTTCGTTGCGTGGCGCTTCCAGCGCCAGCCCGGCGCAATCTCTGGGACCCCAGGGCCCCTTTGGAGTTGGTGATAAAAGTGGCCTCGGTGACCTGCGCATCTGGTTGGTGGTGCGATGTGCCCATCTTGAAAAATGATGGAGTGAAAGTCAATGGGAAGGATGACATCCCATATATTACATGGAAAATATTGGAAAATAATAAATGTTTGAAACCACCAAGCAGATTGGATTTTAGACGTCACAAATTGGAGTTTAGCCATTAACAACTGGAGTTTAGCCGCCAAGGAGTTTAGCCAAGCATGGTTTTTTAGACATCAAAAATTGGAGTTTAGCTACCAAAAACCGGAATTATTATGGTTTTTCAGCAATGAACCATTTTAGATGTTACTGACAAACAAACGGATTTTGCCAACACGGAATTTGAATCTAAGCCATTTCTGAACAATATTTGGGCACAAGATGGCACAAGTATAGCAAGGAGCGGCACTTTATATCTTATTGTAGACGCATTTTATTTCACTATCAATATCTAGGAAACTTCAAGATGAGGAATCGGCATTCAATCCACATCAGGAACTAGTTATCTGGTTGGCGGTTTCAACCCCTCTGAAAAATATTAGTCAGTATTATTCCCAAAATATGGAAAAATAAAAAATGTTCCAAACCACCAACTAACCAGTAATTTTGATAACACGAACACTACCCAAGAAAAAACACCTAGTTGAGAAAAAAGTAAATAAATTATTTTGTACAATCCCTTACCCACCTTGTGCTTGATGAACATAATCAGATTTTATCACTTTCAATAAATCTAATCAACAACAGTACCAAAAATACACGTTCAAATAATTATTCAACAAATAAGGCATTAAGACACACACTGTGGGCTCTTCAGATATACAAACAGTAAACAATATGTCTCCTCATGAATTTGATTACAAACTTTAAGTCAGATATCGGAAGCAGTCAAGAGCATCGACAACTTGCAAAATGCAATCCTCTCCAAACTGCATGACATTTTGTGAAAACACACAACCTGACCTGAAGATAAGAACGCTGAGAAGAACATGGATAAACTTTTGGGAAAAAAGGAGTTGGCTGGGAGAGACCAAACCAGTGTTTCAATTTGGCCAAGTCAGGCAAAGTGAAAATTACCAGTCCGAAAAACATGTGACCACTATATTATAAACTGGGGAGACCAAAATGAATTGATAACAATCATCCCACGGTATTCTGATTCGACTGCGTCAGCATGCATTTAACGTGCTGTTCCTGCAAATCAACAACAACATCGTCAACCTTCTAAATCAAAAATCTAAGCAAGCAAATCCATCCGTCCATCCAAGAAACACAGATAATTACTCCATCAGATGGGTAAGCTTTTAAGATAAAAATAAACTATATATAAATCCCACTCCTCAAAAAGCCCTCAACCCAGCCACCAGTTCCCATCTCCAGACAGTACCACAATTGTTGAACCTAAGATCCTGAACAGGCTAAGGAGTGGTTATGCGGTGCGGATATGTGCTAATATTGTAAAAGACAAATTAGTTGGAAGATCTTCCCGATGCAATTTACTCAGATAAAAAACACACTCGAGGGATCCCACAAAAAGTTTTGATCTGATTGGATGGGTGTTATTCCACAAAATCTGATGGAGTGTATCCTATCCATAGCCCATATGTATCCTGTAAAAGGTCTTTGATTCCCTGAAACTCATTGTAGGTTATGCAATGAGGCATCAGAAGGAGCACTTCATCAACCGCTCCACGGCATCCAACTCCACGGCTGCGGCCCTGACCATGGTTCGATCTTCCAGAAGCTCGCCACAGTTGCCACAGACCTCGGAAGTGGGTCAGAATCCAGGAATTTAAGCAACACACATTGGAGGTTTCCACACATGGGGGCACCCCAATAGCTGGATGGATTATCATTTGTAGTGGACATCATTTTTCAGGAAACCTGCGCATAGCGATCAAGATCGTCTAAGTGGGGGAAGTCCCAATTGCGGGGGAGTTCAGCAACAGAAATAGAGATTTGAGCAAGAAAAGTGACTCTAACCAGGTTGGAACTTGGCGAAGAAAGGCAGAACACCTCATAGTGTTAATGGTTTTCCCCAGCTGAGATATTTCCCTCACAGCAGTTCAAAGGCACTTAAAGCACCCATAAACATTGGAAAGCATGGGATAATTGGTGGTTGATCAAAACATCAATAAATCTCAAACGGATCGAAAGTTAAAAGGATTGGAAAGGAGAGTTCGTAGCGAAGATCAAGCATCCACACGCATTTTATAATAACCAGCTTCCGGGCACATGAAGGGCCGGCCAGTGACCCATTGAATTCCTAAAATGCCTAAAACTTCTTTCGGGTATTTTTTGGGTCCAGTTTTTTTCTGAGAACAAAACATGTTTGAATTAAATACCACCTTCGAACGTGGCAGTCTTCAATTGAGTTTGTCAATCCAATTGGCATGCGGTGTATGTTGACTTGAAAACGTCCGGAAGAGAAGCTTCACCGATGGGAAATTGCTACGACCTGTACATGGGTTTTGACCAGAACGTGTGCCATGTAGGTAGCCCGTGGCAGGTGTGCCCTTGCAAACATCAAAATCAACTTGTTCCAAGGCGCTGCAAGGGAGGATTCACCCTCAATGATCGTACTGTGATATCAGGGTGCAAGTTACTTGGATCTCTTGGATCTTGGCTGTGATGAACAGTGTTCATATCTGTGCATGTGTCTCACCGTGTGCTCACAAGAATAGAGGGCTTCATGACTTCTCGAACATGAAAATCTGTGGTTACCAGGGCCTCAAAGGCCTTAAATCTTCATCCATTCCCACTCAATGATGAGCCACTGTCAGCTATCAGCCATAAAGGAGGAAGTTGCAGTCCCCAATTGACATCAGTTGACCACAGTTCTGACAATTTACAATCCCAAGCAGCCCAAGCAACATCCCTAAGCACAGGTAAATCTGCTGATCGGCCCATCGCCACCACCTGTCACCCAGGGCGTCCAACGGTATCTCCCCTCGCATCATTGTGCACCAAATCCTCAGCTGGAGGGATAGTAGCTGGGATATGGCCTTGGAGAGGAAAGAAAACATATGATTTCGCGTTTTTTTTAATGGAAGAAATAAACAAAGAACATGTGAGTTGATGGAATGATTTCATCATCCTTCTGTACTCCGTTCATGGCTGAAACGGCGGTCAGCCACGGCTGACCCATTCACCAACCATTCATCCACGAATGCCCGGGTTGAGCATGCGGAAACACACCTGACTGATTATCATATTACATCCGATTCATTTTCGTCGTGAACCTATTGTACTTCACATGTCCCAAGACTAAGCACGTCTCTACCCTCTGGCATATAGACAGGTCAATAGGCCTTGAACAAGTGCGGATGATCCACTGAAACTTGGAATTTTCCAGCCAGAACACAATGATTTTAGATACCTTCGAGCCATTAGATGGCTAGTATGCGTCTGACGTGCGTCTGTGTATATAAATATTATGCATATATATATATATATATATTATATATCCCCTGAGATGGCAAAAGATCAATAAAGCACCCGTCCAACGTTTCCATTCTTGTTCTCCGTCCAGGGCACAAAGGAGCCACAAAAGCGGCACGGATCCATGGCGCGGGGCTTGTTGTTGTCGTCCCTACAATGTAGTGCCCCCAGTTGGATATGTTGTTTTATAAGTCCAGTTAACTATAGGAAAAACTCACATGAACCATAGTAAACTTAGTAAACCACAGTTCACTTTGCAAAATCTTGGGAACTGGGCTGATTAGGCAGTGGACAGTTGGTGTATCCAGTGCATCCAGCACCAGGCCATGTCTAAGCTGGGGATGTTTGGGTGGAAAACGGACTGGCGAGAGATTGTGCGAGCTTCTTCAAAACGAGAAAAAACACGGTTTCGAACAAAGTCTTACGTTCGAACGTCAGGGCAGCAAACGTTTTGCAAATTTAACGATGGTTCGGTTTCAAGCAAAAAGGATGTGTCTGAAAATAGTGTACCCAAAACACACCCAAAAGAAACACATACGTTGGACCAAGGGGTGTTTTTTAGGATCATAGTCCAATCCCCAGGGTCCACCATAGTCCAGGACCATGCGACTCCATTGACCGGTCGACTGGAGCCAAACGAAAAAGGGCCAGCGGAGGCATAAAATGCCCTGTGAATTTTCCACAGTCTGTGGTTCAATGAAAAAACCCCAAAAAACAGTTGTCAATTTGAAGCATCATCCAAGTAAGACATCCGAAAAACACAATCACAGTATTTTTGGCTCTTCGATGTCCGTTTGCAAGAGGGTACAGTATCATTGGCATTATGCAAGATTACAGGTAGGATGGAAATACCTATGAAGCACTGTATCACTGGCTGCCTTGTCGAAAAGGCGATTGCACAGCCCGACCTCACTCCAACAGTCATCCATTTAGAACCCCCTACGGGGGCCACATCTTCAAACGTCCCAATTGCGACTTGCAAAAGCACTCACTTGTAGCTCAAACCGTTTGCTCACATCACCTGTTGCGGGGTGGGCGGGGTGGGGTGGTGTGTGTGTGTGATAACATCCTGTGGCTCTTGGCACAGGGACTATATGCTAGGCATTGCTACGCTATGAGATCTTCTCTTGCACTTGCACACAGACATGATGCTACGCTATCAGATCTTCTCCTGGCTCTGGCCTGGGGGTGGGGTGGGGTGGGAGAGCACATTTAGGAGTTACAAGCGAGACATCGCCCAGCTGAAGATGGTTACCATCCATGCTTGAATGGCGATTCCCTGATCCGCTAGAAAATGGACTTGTGTAAAACATCCTGAGATTAAGATAAATAAGAGGTGAGTATGACATCCTGAAAAAGACATGAACAAATTCAACTTTTCCATACTTTTGGGGTCCCCTATGCCCTATGTATATAAATCTTCTGAGAGTGTTGGAGGTCCTCAGCCTTTGTCTGTGGCGACTCGCGGCACAGCGGTGTCGGGTCTGATCCTTTTTGATAGAAGGAAGTGGATCCAGTATGTATGGCTAAAGCTTTGGCGGTCATATTGAACGTATTCCTTTCTAGCAACACCAAAAAAGATAGAACACTTGGAAACCTGGAGATATGTCAATAGCATCTATCACCTCCTGGAAACCCTTGTCTATCTTTTCGGGGATTGCGCTACATCTAATAATGATTGTATAATGATTGTTAATCATTAACTACACACAATTCTATTCATAATAGATTGATTTTGCAGGAAAAAACAGCGACACTGGCTTGTTTTTACCATGAAACCTGCAGATTCATTCCCTTCAATTTTTGGATGCTTAGGTCTGCGGTCTGCTGGGGCCACATCAGGCTTTCTGAAATGGGAACCCCCCATTTCACCATGGATTGCCCCCATGTCAGGACTGTCAGAAGGAACAGATAACTTGGAAGATAGCTTAGGGGTCATCTCTTCTTGACCAAGTGATTTTACAGGGTATGAATTCGATTCTGCTGATGGTGTTGACGTTCTTATTTCAGTACTGGACCCTACCTGTTGTAAATTATGTTTTGCAACTATCCCCAAGGCTGTTGTTGCATAGTGTGCAATTGCCATGTGTGTGTGCTTTCTCATTAAGCCTAGAATCAGCCCATAGCTTTTGGTTTGAAGTCCTTCCATTGCCAGTGCATGTCAGTATAATGCTGCACCATCCGCCCAGCCCTCCAGTAGTTGGGATGGAATACTGCAACTGAGCAGCATGTGACCAGACGAATTAGTAACTTTTGGAGGTCTGGATCACGATTAGTTGCTTCAAATTTGAGAGGTCCCATGGGTCTTAATTCCTTGTTTTATTGTGTCTTATTTCAACAACTAATTAACTATGTTTGAAACACACGAACATCAGGGGATCTCCCCTCCGAACCAAAAATCGTGGGGCCTGGTTGGCCGTTGTTTGGGGTATGTTTGAGGCTTCCTGGATCAGATTTACTTCCTTTCCAGACTGACCGTTGGCAGCTCATCGCCAAGTGTCTTTGCGGAACTGCTTTTCTGATGCGTTCTGGCTGGTTGGTTGATGCCAAGTCTTTTATGCTATAATACAAGTATCTTGGGCACTTTGTCATAAATACATCCTCACCATTGCAATGTGCTTGCATCTCATTTTGCGGCATGGGTCCACAAAATCACGGAGAACAGTCGATTATTGAAAAAGTCATGATTGTAAAATTGGTTGGTAATCTGCGGAGCTTCAACCAACCATTTTTTGCCATTTCCCCCCTACCATCCATGTCCGGTATCTCTTGCAGTGTTGTACTCGTATATCTTCAAGATCAAAAGGGACCCTCCCTTTTGGCCCAAATATCCCAGCGGGAAGGAGATTGCTTACCAACATTTACCCAAGATTAAACATCAAAAACTACTATTCCCTTGGTATTTGGTATGGTTGAAACTAATCAACATCTTGACATTTGTCAAGCTCATTTGGGTTCCAGGTCAATATTCAAAGATTGTGTTCAAACGGAAACTTTGCAGAAAATCCCTAGATCTGATGCTCTAAACCTACGGCTTTCCTGCTTGATGTTCCCCCTTTGAATCCAAGCACACCACCTTCTCATGATGAACCCCCCTGGCTCCAAACTTTCAAACATAAGGGTCCTTAGAGTCCTTAGGGTTCGGGGTCAATCTGGATTTTGTCCACATTCTGTCTAAACCTAATGTGGTTTTTATATTCATGGGAACTTTTGCATGATCATCTGATCATCCAACTTGGAACTTTGGGGGTAACGTAACTACACCATTTTCAGATAATCTGATAACCAGGTAGCTTCAGGTAACTTGGAACTGATGATAATTTGATAATCTGTTGGGGGTACACCAATTTCAGATAAACCCATCTATCATCTACCGCACATGGATGGTATGACTTTTCTGCCGTCACATTCCAAAGGCGATGAAGGCGTACCTCTAACCGCGCGTGTCCAAAAAAGGTGCGGCAATTTATCATCTGGGGGATGTTGGTTTCAACTGAACTCTGTATGGGATAAACATGGATAAACCATGAACCAATTTGAATGGGCATGTTGGGCTATCCCCATTTTCAGATATATCCAGATGTACCTTTTGATGAAACTTTGAACAAATTAGTTGGAAACCATAGCTAGGAACGGAAGGTAGACACCCCAACAGTTGCTTAACAAGGCTAAGATTTGATGCTCAAATCCCCAATGTGTTTGCTGCTCACATCCTTAAATTTCTTGGTCCAAATCTCTGCTTCTATCATAGAACCCATTTACTATGGCCTTAATTTAACGCCCTCAAACAAATCTATATACAACTACAGAAATCCATTGAAGTTAAACAGGAGGCACGGAACAATTTTTAGATGTTTTAAAAAATCTTAATTTTGGTTTGAACATCTTAGTTTTGTTGGATCACTTTAGCTTTTCCTGGCAATTTTGAGGTCTGGTTAGACTTCCCATCTTTGCTGGTTGATTCTCCATCGTCTTTTCTGATTTTCTTTCTATCTCTCTGTTGGTCAAAAATCCCCACCGTGGCTTCTTGAGTACAATTTCCCACGTTTGCTGGGAATTACCACCCGGCAAATTAACAGATGAACCATCTACCATCTGCTAGATAATTTTCTTTTAGGAAAGCGCTAGTTTTCGTGGTTTTCCATGTCATTTGCTTAAGTTGCTGGAGGGTAAATCCTCGTTTGAAACTGATCAGATTCCTATCAGATCCGAATTTGCAATGGCAACTTACTGCAAAGTAAGGCCTGTACTTTTCTACACTGGCTCATGATTTTGCCACCATCACAACTGGCAGCGCCCCATTTTGTCATCGGCAGCGAAGCAGCTCAACCTATGAGGGCGGATTCAATGTGGAACGAAAAGTATCTGAGGGACAAAAAGGGTGGATTTTACCGGACGTATTCAGACTTGACCATCTTGAGCAGTTGGGAAGAACGGAAGATTACCAGTTCTCATTTTACAAGTTTTGATTTTATGACTTTGACGAAACACAACTTGGGAATTTACCAACACACATGGGATTTTATCCATCAAACATGAGGACATTTCCCAATCTTTGGATGGCTTGAGACGTGTGGAAGATAGCTGGTGAGGAGCTTGAAAAACCGTCCAGTAATCAGCCAGTGCTGGGACATTTCCCAACGAAACGGAGGTTTTAATGGGAACATGATCGAACTACATGAAGGGTTTCGTGAAATCCTCGAGATGGTATAATGGTAAGAGACCCACACATTTGCCCTTAGAATACCGTATGATATGTAAGATAAAATATCACAACATTACATATCACAACCACCAAACGAATATACATTTGACCAGCTGCGTAGCAAAACAATTAGCATGTCTATTTGGGTCGTTGCTAAGAATCCTCAAAGCATCAGTGCTAAAAACATCCCATTGATCAAACCAATCGGTCTACCTGGCCACCGCCTCGTTGGAAGAAAGCTGCGTCGTAGTCCGGCATTTCTGTCCTGGCAATATCAAATGGGACTGGGGCGAAATATGAGATCCAGCAAATCGATGCAACTCCCAGATGTTCAATATTGCCAAAAACTTGAATCTTTGATTCATGGTTTTTGTTTCTCCGAAACGTGGGACTTGGATCCCTTCTCATATTTGCAGCTGCAGTTGCGCTTGACTTGCTGAATAGGATGATAAACCGAGTACCCCAACCTGCAGGCACTTTCGCGATGATGTGTTTCAGCCATAGTCGTCTTCCTAAATCTTCTAATCAAACCAATACACTATCAATAAATGAACCCTGGTCATCAACACCCCTACATTTACCAACAGTCAACCATTTTCCAAAAGTCGACTTTGCGAAAACATACTTAGAATTGGATGTTTTTTTTTCTCGCTGAGCTGAGTTTGCCTCAAAATAGGGTACCCCATTCCATCCACCAGTGAATTTTCTTCTGCATCAAACTTGCAAGTTTGGGGGCATACCCCATTTTTAGACACACCCCAAGGTCTTTAAATGCACTTGAAACTCTTTAGTTCCCCCTTTAGTGTTGATTCCAAGAGTTTGCAACTCTTCAGTTCCCCGGGATCATTGGAAAAATATTGAAGTTACTTTGGGAAGTTGAGGTGAGAGACTGTGGAATATTTGCATGAGAACGAAACCAATAATTTTTGGGATATAGACATACAATGAAATAGATGTACATGTGCATGTATATATATAATATACATTCTATTAAAAACATTTAAAAACAATAACCAACTCATGTTATATATATATGGAGTATTTCTAGTCTAGTCTAGCTCTACACGTGCCAGGCAAAGCAGCAACAGAAGGAGTTGTAATCATAGCGACACTAGAAATACAAGAAGCACCTAGTGGAACTAGAACCGGTCTTACTAGCCTCCAAGGTGCACTTGTAATATTGCTAGTAGCTAGTCATCTAGTTGCATTTGTACAACTGCCAGAAGCACACGGAGGAAGTGAACCAGCACCAGCAGCAGGAGCAGGACCAGCAGTAGCAGCAGCTCCTGGGAGGAAAAGGATTAGTAGTGGCGGCAGCAGCAGCAGCAGGACGGAGGCAAGGCCGCGGAGGCAGCAGTAGTAGCAACGGTAGGTGCAACGGTAGTAGCAACGGGAGTAGCAGCAAGAGGACCAGAAGCAGTATTATTGGGATAAAAAGCAGCATTAGGGCCAGCATCAGTCTTTCTTCTACGAGAAAGGGGTATGGATCAGGGGTATGGATCAAGGGTATGGATCATGCAGTATCATAGGGTAAGTATGGATCAAGGTATAGATTCGGGGGTATGCATCGTGTGTGGGCCCGGGGCCTTGATCCATACCTTGCATTTTGACTCGTACCCATATATGGAACAGTTCTGAATGGCTGCTGAATCCCATCCTGAATGCAAGGCTTTAAAAAAGTCTGCAAAAAATGTTGCTGCTTAGTATCTATCCCCATTTTAACATATTTTAACCTCCCGTGTTTGATACTTAATCCCCTTTTTTCCAGCGCCTGGAGGCGTTTTCTCGTGAAGTCAGCACCTCAAAGCCCTCCTGAAGCGAATCCCGGAGGGGTTTCCACCGTGCCTTTCTGGCACCAAATCATGATCATTAGCAGATTGAAACTCCCAAAAACAATCAAACGAGAACTTGTTTGATTCCAAGTAGTGGATTTGCCATTGGGGAAGACACATTTTCAAGAAATGTAAGATTATCACGTATGATTGTCCATAATAAAAAACGAGTTCATCTCTTTATTGTTGTCATGACTGTGCCATGACTGGTTGCTATTGTCACTAATAGCACTACACACTACTGAAAGAACTGTTGCTGCATATATATTTTTCTTCTTGTTGCTGTTCTTGTTATTTGTTTTTATATTCATCTTCTTCTTCTTCATCTTCTTCTTCTTCTTCATCTTCATCTTCATCTTCTTCGTCTTCTTCTTCTTCATCATCATCGTCAACAACAATAAACAACAATAACTACTAGAACATATGAACAATAAAACATCATAAGTAAAAACACATAACAATAGCATCTTAACAAATGCCCGCCTCGGTGACTAGAAAGCTGTGCTCGAACTGCGCGGAGCGCTGTCCGTCGCGCGTGGCGGCGGTCCAGCCGTCAGGCCAAAGCCTGACGGGAAAAAAGACACGTTGGGTTGGACGCCAAACATAGAAGAATGACAGCTGGATATAGTGTACAAAGTGTATAATATTATATATAAGTCATTTACGTGTTTGTTGGTAGAAATTATATGTGTATATATATATATACATTATATATAATATATATATATATACATATGTGTGTTTGCATATTTCAAGCACAGTATAGAATGGATACAATGTTCACTCAATTATAACCCTATGACGCCCCATAATTAATTCTATCCCAATAGAATATCCAAAGGATTTGTTTGAGGGATTTAGCCCGCAACAATGATTGGTGGATTTGAAGCCATAATCATCAGGGATTGAAGCAATAAGCAAAAAAATAGATTACAGAACACCACACATAAGCACTAAACAGTGGGGATTCTGAACTTTAAACAAGGGCCTTGCCGGAAACAGCAGAGTCTCCCCCTCCACTTCGACAAATACATTTTAGTGACTCCAAGTTGGTCAGTATATTTGAAGATCTGGCAGGATGTATAAACACATGGTACCCTGGTGAGTGTGTATATGTATCTTTCTAGATCCTCAAATATAGTGAGTTAATGCATATGGATCCCAGATATAGCCAGATAGGGGAGATACATCTACAGTCACTGGTTGATCTATCTTGGACAAAATCATATATATATATACATATACATAGACATCATACTTAATATTTCCCCTAATATCTCCCCTATCTGCCGATATATCATGATATATCTCCTCTATCGTTATGCCATGTGAATCCCGCCTCTCTTTGCTGGTGCCCAAGTTGAGCATCGGTTCAACGGTGAAGACCTGGCGCTGCGGGTATTCGCGGGTACTTAAGTTGGCAACGGTTCAATATCCAATATCTAGTTGGTTTTCGCACTAAACAATGATGAGTTGTACAAGTATGGTATAACCCTTCAAATTCATTCAAATTCTATCTCTGTTCTTATTGATTTTGTTTTCCTTGAATCAAATGCGGAGAAACTGTTGCCAAGGGAGTATATAGCTCTTACAGTGACACCACAACACAATCCGCCCAACCCCGGGCGCCCCAACGTGGCCGGGCTTCATGACACCCACAGCCTTGTTCTTCTTGAAGTGTGGAATCTCAGCGCACCAAGGAATGGGATGTAGGCAGCAGGTCGTTTGGGGGTTTAGAAGCTCAATCACCACTTACAAACATGAGGATATTCCAGTACGAGATTCCAGTCTTCATCACGAGACTACTAACTTGTAGACTTCAGGGTCATATCTTCATTGTTGCAGTTTAAAAAAATCGTCATTTCTTGTTTTACTTCCCATTTCAAATGATCCAAACATGGCAACCCAACGGGTTAATTGTCGTAGCAAGCCAGGAGCGATTCACTACAGGTGAGATCAAATACAGAGCTGAAATATTGGTTTCCGACACGCTGACCAGTTGTGCATCTCAAGATCGGAAAAAACGACCGGTCACACACATTTCACGTCATTTCACGACCTAGACCCTTCAAATACCACCCGAAAAATTGTAAAAATACCAAGCATTATGGGGTAACATAGCATTCTTAGTACTTTTTTGAGTCTAGCCAGATTCTGTGCCCAAGTCATGATATACTACAAACAAGTCCCACCTTTGGTAAACCACATTTTGCTGCTTTTTCTTGTGTCTATTGTGTCTATCACCCTTTCTTGCAGTGGCACCCTGACACCCCTGGCCGCCCTTGTGGGACAGTCGTGGCCAGGGTACATCCGGCGGGCCGTGAAACAAACGCCCCACGCCATGGCCGCAGAAGGCAGTCCTCGGAACAGCCATGAAATCAGCTGGAGATTTATAGGACTTTGTGTGAAATTACAGGGATTTATAGGGGATATATGGGGATATAGGCCCAGCAGATGTCATTTTGAGTGGGCCTGAAAATGGGGATACCCCAACAATCGGAGTTTTAAATGGGACCATGATTTTCAAAACCATGGATGGAATAGGGCTTGGATTTGGGAGTTGCCTATTTGTGGACAAACCCTTTTGTTGGGTCCATAAGCATCCCCAACAACTGGACATGGGCTGTATGTTCAACTCATGCTGGATTATTGGGAGTAATTACTTATGATTTGGGAAATTGATTAGGGAGATGAAGGCATTATATATTGATTAAAAAAACACCTATTGCCAATGAAATGGACTCATTTGCACTAGGGACATCAATTGGAGATTGCCTAGGATGGTATTTGATTAGATAGACTTGATAGAATCCCGAAATACATCTAAATATCATTAGCAGGGAATACGTGGGGGACATTAACTGCCATCCAATACCTCATGAATCAGGGACCCTAATGCTTTTTCGGGGTCCCAATGCCCGAAAAACGAGCTCGATACGTCAAATACCCCCACTAGGAGACCCCTATATCCCTAGTTTGCTAGGGATGTATTTAATTGTTACGATCGGGGAAAGGGATTGCCCACAGTTATGTGGGAAACCCAATGCGGGATATAAACTGTTTCACACACAGTACATGGGCGCGTACGGAGAACAAATTTGAGGACCCCCCGATGTTCCAAAGGGTGCACATGTTTACATTATGTTTCCCTTTGAGCCCGGTTAGGGACACCATATTTTGTGGTCTTTCCGGTCTTGCTTTAGGGTACTCAATAACTACTCAATTCATTTCTTCTAGTGGGAATGATAAACAAAAACAGATTGACCAAGGTTTACCCCGGTGTATCCTGCTGAAGTACCCTAGAACATGGTAACAACGTCTGTAAGAGGCCGTGTCGGTGATGACATCACACGGTCCCAGGACGATGATAGCAATTTGCACCTTTATACTTCTGGAATAAAATTCTGGTGCGAATCCCTTGGAGAGGTGGCCTCAAAAGCGGAAAATCTAGTGTTTTACAAGCACGGAACTGCAGCTTTGTTCGCCGAGGGTTTCGCCGAAAAGTTCCTTTTTTTGGAGGTGTTTAAGAGAGCATAGCAGCGTAGCATGACGTATGTGTGGAAGTGCAAGAGAACATCCAGCAGCGTAGCATGACGTATGTGTGGAAGTGCAAGAGAACATCCAGCAGCGTAGCATGACGAATTTGTGGAAGT
>Ga0126342_10007737_pt1 | contig 19239 bp, 15 predicted proteins | sample Cyp1metagenome_FD_92528 | JGI IMG/M metagenome (GOLD analysis project Ga0126342, IMG submission 92528) | Coral microbial communities from Lord Howe Island, Old Settlement Bay, Australia - Cyphastrea 1 metagenome | ecosystem: Host-associated > Invertebrates > Cnidaria > Coral ... | reverse complement strand
GGTGGTGCCCCATAGTTAGCTAAGTTGGTTTATAACTCCCATAACTATGGTTTATGGTAGATATAACTATAGTTAATGGGGTTTATAAACCAACTTATAACTGGGGGGCACCATCCTGTACTAATAGCGTTTTGCGATTGAAAACTCCAAAACTGCAATTTCAACTTTTCAGGCCCCGGCTTTTGGAACATTTGATACAAACTCATCGATTGCTTGTGTAAACCAAGGCCATTCGAAACGTTGGCCAGTAAAGTCGTTTAATGTTGCAGCGGTACAGTGTCGTGGTCTGGGTCCAGAATTTTCTTCGGTCGATCTGTATACAATGTTAACTAAATATATAACAGTACAATACATGTTCATACATGTTCTTTTTTTTCCGATGTTCATCATCAACCGATCAAATATGTTTAAAGCTTATCCTGAATTTTACAGGTTCATATACCCTTTTGGTTTAGCAGAAGCATCAGCCAACCCTACTAGCCCTCGAACTACCCATCAAGCATCACTTAGGGGATACATTACATAGCTATATCATGCTATATCCATCTATATCCCTAATTTGGAAGGTAGGTTGAATGATTCTCACGATACACTGCCAGTGACTTCCAAGCATACATCTTCTCCCGCAAAAAAACATGCAGAATGTCTCCGATGAACCATACCCAATGGACCATAAGCCACTGTTCTTCACTGGCCCCCGTTTGTCAAGCTTCTCAAGTTGCGTTGGTCAGAAATTTCTCTCGGGAACATCCGGGGGAACATCCCCCAGGGCCCTGATGGTTGATCATCACATCCTCCCGAGATTTTTCGCCATCCTCAATGGATGGTAAGTCTTTTCAATGGGAGATCTTCAGGATCCTATTAAAATGGAGGTACGTTAGTTAGTACCATTTTTCAAGCCATATGAGTTGTGGGGATATTCCCGGAAATTTAGGCCTGAAAAATAGGCCTTACATATGGTAGGTACCTCCAATCAATCGGTTCCTGTTGCATGGCCATTGATCTTTGCTATTCAAACATGGCTGGAAAAACCACCATTCATAGATTTGATTCTTCCCGTTGAAACACCATTTAGTTCGGACATTTGGCAGCTAGCCACGTTTGATGCAACCAGAGGAACCATTGTTGATGGTCAAATCATGTTAAATCCCTATTACATAAATCCGTATTAAATCACCAGTTGATGTTTGATTCCGCTATAAATGGGGGATTTTCCAGCGGATGCCATGTGTGAGCACACCGGATGGTATACCCCATAGAAACCCTGGTTTGGCATTGGATTTAGTACTGGATCTAGTCATATCCACCATGAAATATACTGTTTTTTTTTTTTTTTTTTGTGGTGGGTTGGGACATCCTGCACCACCGCAAGGCTTGTTGAAAGCGGAAAAAACATGGGATACCCTCTGGTAATTTAACATAGCTATTGAAAATGACCATTAATAGTGAGTTTTCCCATTAAAAATGGTGATTTTCCATAGCTATGTTAGTTTACCAGAGGGTAGATAAACCACCTATCAACTGGTCACCATGTTCGCAGACAATCACCGCTCACCGGGGCCACCTCTTTCAGGTGCAGCTTCCACGGAGGAGCGTCTACGAATTGGAACGCGTCCATCATGGGGTGGGGGGCACCGAACGCGGACCGAACGCGGGCACGGAAGGGTCAATGGCGAAGAGGGAGATTTTATCCATGAAACTGGGATGAGTGAGGATTTTTGGATGGATTTAGCTTGAACCAACACACATTGGGATTTTACCAGCTAGAAACAACACGAGCGGAGACTCTTGAGGACTTTTGAGGACTAATTCGGATTCAAACCCCAAAGAAAAGATATGTAAGTCGCTAGTTTATAAGAACTGGGTGATATAAACCAAGCACAGGCTATTTCACCTGGATATATGTGGAGATTTAAATAGGTTTCACATGTTTTTATTTTAACCAACAATACGATATGTGTATCCAACACAAGTTGGGATTTAGCAAACTTAAACCAACATATATTCGTGATTTCATCCTCGAAAAAACAGTGTTTTAGCCAACACCCTTATTGCGATAACTTCTTCAAACAGTGAATCTCAATTGTTGTGACGAATTAAAAACCTAGGTAATTAATGCTGAACTCCGATCCATTGTTTGCTTTAAACCATCTTTAATTTGAGACTTTATAACGACTATAGTGACTAGATCGCTAGAATTTTTGCCACCAAAAGCCTGCATTTTGTCTCCTTCGGCATCCTGGGCATCTCTCCATGGCCAGATCTCACCCTTCGCGTTCTACTTTGAAGGCTTGGAGGCGCCGGGGAACTGGTCACCGTTGGTCCGTTTGGCTCAGAATAGGAGTCCCAATAGGAGTCCCGAAAGCATGGCGTTAAAAAAAAACGCAAAACATCATCATCAGCTTCATCATCATCATCTTCAGCATCATCATCATCATCAGCATCATCATCATCATCATCATCATCATCATCATCAGCTTCAGCATCATGTAATCTCCAAAAGAGCTGGAACAGCGATGATTTTCAGGGGTCATTTAGTAATTTTCCCTTCCCGGTATGGTGGGCCACATGGACCATTTGAACAACGATGAACTCACTTCGCTATTGTTTAACTGGCGGAAATAGTTGATTTACCTTTGAAAAATGGTGATGTTTCATAGTTTTTTTAATATTTTTTAAAGTTTACCAGAGGGTAACATTTCAATCCCAGGTCCAAAGGGGTTGAATGTGGACCCAGGTCCTTGCCATGGGCAGGTTTTTCATCTGGAAGAAAAAAGGGGGGCTGTCTGAAATAACGCAGAGTTGGTCAATCAACATGGGGTAAACTCTCATTACATATTACTTTTCAATAGTTGATATAGTTTACAATAATAACAAAAACCCAAGGGGTAATTTTCATATACCCATGATTCTGAGTTGATGGGTATATCCAATATCACGAAAATCCATGACAAAAATATATCTAATCAATTCTAATCATGTATGGGAATTTCTGAAAGATTAATTGGCACCATCGGCAGGTGCTCGTTATCATTTCTTACCTGGGATATTGCGCAGGTTGACATACCCACTTTAGGGTGAATCCCCCACTATTGATCAGTTGAATCCTAAACCTTTGATGCTAGAGCCTCCCAATCTTCGAAAAATCCAGATGTTTGTCATCTTCAGTGCTGAAAAAAATCGCCTATCTTTCTTGGTCAACTCTTCCTTTAAATGGCCATTTTCGGACCAATTTTCCAATGTTCAACCGGCCCTTTCTTGGTTGCCCCACGGGTGTTTCACCCCCACCCTGACGCGGCAGATGCGTGGCCAAGAGGAGCGGCCTGGGACCCCTGGGAGGGCGGATAGCAACATCGCCCTGCCCTGCATCACTTTTGATCCATACCTTAAACGACTTAATGTAAACATGATAATATATATATGTCTTATATATCAATATTTAAGCCATACCGATGTGTGATATTTGATTCAAATATCATAATAATATTAATGTAATGAATACTGTATGTGTATATGTATATGTATATGTATATGTATATGTATATGTATATGTATATGTATATGTATATGTATATGTATATGTATATGTATATGTATATGTATATGTATATGTATATTATATATATGTATGTTTTTTTCAATATCATTGAATTTTATTCAATATTATTGAATATTATTGAACATCACTAAGATTGCACTCTATTCTTATTTTGATCCATACCCTAAACTTTTCAGCCCATACCTTGTTTCATCGATGGAATGATGGGGATTGGACCGGGGGGAATCATCCCAGCTGGCCGCAAGTTTCAGCTATTTTCAGCTTTGTGAATTACTATAATTCATGTATATATATATATATATCCATATTATTTATATATATATCCATATTATATATATATATATATATCCATATTATATATATATCCATATTATATATATATATATATCCATATTATATATATATATCCATATTATACATGTATATATATATACACAATCCAGTTAAAATCTTCAGAAGAGCCAGTAAAAGTGGCTTTGGTGGACCTCAGATGTTTTGGTGCACCAGAGATCACGCCATGCCCTGAGAAAGTCTGGTAGAATGATGTGGCTCTATTCATGTTAGGGGTCATACTAGGGCTTGGGGATTATGTGAGTATTGGTAGTTCATCAATGGGAATTCCAGGATCCTAAAATGGAGGTACTGTACCTGAAAGATAGGCCTTATATATGGTACGTACCTCCAATTTAGGTTCCTGAAATGGCCATTGAGTTCAAGTGATTTAAACAGGAATTTTGTACTGGTCAAAAATTCAGGACCTGACTGATGAGTTGGCCACGTGGAACCAACGTGGCCCATTTTTTCTTCGAAAGAGATCGAATGACTTGGCCCATAGATGGTTTTTTCAGGAAAAAGTGGCGGGAGATGAGTAGTGGTACCAGGACCTGATTTAAAGATATTTTCAGCCTTTCTCCATTGGTGCTGGTTGATATGCCCTTTGTTGTTGATGATATCCCCACGCTAGCAGCAAGATACGGATCCCCGATCTCTAATCTAAATACAAGTGATCCAGATAATCCCGGCCCCCTAATAAAACGGCAAGACCCTATATATGGTTTGCCCGGAAGGTTAGAACTGTGTTCAAACATTATCCTTCGACATGCTCCGATACCTGCACAGGGCCAGTGTTTCGGTATTTCCCAGACGACGAACCCAAAACCCTAACTTTGTAAACCCTAAAACCCTAAACCCTAAAGCCCCTAAAACCCTAAAAGCTAAACCCTGAAAACTCTGAATCCTAAGCCAGAAAACACTGCGCAATACGCAGTGCTTTCTGCAATCTGTTTGATCCAGTTCGACAATAGGGCATCCTCAATGATGCAGTCCGGGCCACGGGGTCTGTGCGTAATAATAGATATCCCCATATAAACCCCCAAAATGACTAGATCACTACTAAATCCGATACCAAACCGGGTTTTCTATGGGGATACCCTCCGGCAATACAACATGGCATTGGAAAATCCACCATTCAAAGTTATGTTTTTCCTATCAAAGCCTTCATTTGTAAGGGATTTCCAGTTGCCATCTTTGATTCTACATCGCCATCACAATCCCCATTGTTGATGGTGAAAAATCACGTTAAATCAGTCAAATCCCGAGCAAAAATCACACCAGATCCCAATTTGTTGATGCATAAATCCCATGAAAAATCTCATGAATTATATACTATTAACTCCCAAAAAACATCATTGAATCCCAGAAAATCCATTGAAAATCCCATTAAATACTGTATTTTATTAGGGGTTAGCTGGGATTACCAGCTACCGTTGCTTCCCTTCCAGGAGGAAGAAATTCTGGACAAGGCGCAGCCTGAGCGGCCGGGGATGGTCGACAACGATCATTTTTTGATTGCCGAGATCAATTATTAAATGGACGACTACAAGGTGGTGCCCCATAGTTAGCTAAGTTGGTTTATAACTATAATAACAATAGTGTATGATACTTATAACTATATTTAGATGGGGTTATAAACCAACTTATATCTAGCGTTCCCCATCCTGTAGAATCTACCATAGAAATGAACTATAATATAATAATATATATATATATATGCAGATATCTAATGGTATAGAACAATAGATGGACTTTACATATATATATATATGTATTATATACATGGACTATTAGAATATACATATATATATGTATACGTATTCAATGGATGATTATGTATAGAGTCTGAAGGTTTTCGGCATTTTTTAAAATCCATTCTGGGATTGCGATACGGGCAACAGCAGACTGATAGTTAGGCACGAACTTGGTCATTCCCTGGGATGCCAGCTGGTCATATATGTATCACAATATTGACATATGATATACACAGAAACTAGCACACAATGAATTGAAGATACACATATGTACATAATAGTAACATATATATATACATGATAGCAATGATGTGTATATATATATATGCACATATGTATGATACATGTATACAATAATGTGTATCTATATTACATATATAATATACACCGCAATTGGGATAGATAGTCTGGCAAAAACACTCATGGAACGCTAAGCTCATAGCTACTTCCATTTGCTTCCAGGTTTTGGCAATCCAGACCTCCGACAATCTCCGCACCTCAAAACACATGGTGGAGAGCCATATGATAACAAGATGATGGGATCCAGAGTGTTACTATGTTATTTTATGATCCATATATGATACACATGCTACTCCTATACTTGTAGTGTTCAGAACCCCCAGTTGGTTGATGTGTTTGGGGTTCTACTATCCAGTAGATTAGGAATGATCAGAATGCATGAGGGGAATCCCACATACACACACACGTGGTTTCGAATACTACTCATATGGCATCACATGGCATCCGTGCCTCACATGTACAAAAAATCCCCACGGATTAACACAGCACGAGGCACGGCGGCAAGTCGAGCTGTGCGACCAGCTGGAAGCGTTACAGGCCCGGTGGAGGAGCGTTTTTTGCGTGGAGCGCTCGCTATGTTTCTTCCGTCCCTGGGAGAATGATCCCAATTACCCTCTGGTTATGACTAACAGTTCGCCATGGAAAGATCCACCATTTTTAAGAACGGTAAACCATCTATTTCTATGGGCCATCGAAAAACCATGGCGAACTGTTAGTCATAACCAGATGGTATCCGAACTGAATTGCGTTTCTTTTTAAGGGGGTAGCCAACGACCACCAACCACCTGCAGGGTTTCTCCAGCCCATTTGCCACACCGGATCACAAATTCGGCCACCGGCGAAGCCCCAAGATTTGCCACCCGAATATCCACCAGAAACCATGCTTTTAGTTGGTGGTTTCAAACATGTTTTAATGGTTAATAGTGGTTAATAGCGGTTAATAGGCTATAAACCAACAATGGGAATATGCTGATCTATACTGGTTGGTGGTTTCAAACATGGCGAATATATTTTCCATTTCAAAGAAATGGGATGTCATCCGAAACCCATCGACGAAGTCCATCATTTTTCAAGATAGTTATTGCACCACCAAGCAGCATGGTTTTAGTATCGGATCCATACCCGACAACTCAGGATGGCTCCACCATGCAAAAACCCAGCCAAGGCCGGCCAAAGGCCATACCAAACTGTGCCCTCTGGTAATTTAACGTAACTATGGAAAGATCCACCATTTTTCATGGGAAATTTCACTATAAATGGTGATTTTCCATAGTTACGTTGAATTACCAGAGGGTATTTGATTGGATTGGTCTAAGGGACAATTTTCACCGGAAACCAATCCGATTTTCCCATGAAGATCATGAATCATGGGGCTTTCCGGTTCCGATTTTCCCGCAAAAACCAATCCATTGAGTATTGCTGCCGGACCCCACGGTGACTTCGGGTTGGCGAGTCGCCAACCACTCGATGGCTTGGATCAGGCCACCGCGCATCAATACCTATACATACCGTTTTTAGGGGAATGAACATCCATAAATCCCAGCTATTTTGATGTTCACCAGGGGGATAGGGTTTTGACCCACTGCCATATGTGAAAACTTGGAGTTTGAGAGTCTTGAGGTGTGAATGTCTGAAGAGATTTCCCAGGACACGTGTCGTCTTGACTCCCTTTTGTGGGCAACGGTTCTTCCTTGCTCACCAGCAGTTTGACATACAGTACAGTTTTTTTTGACACATGGCTTCATCTCTCTCTATCTTGAACCCCCTAAGAAAAACCCTTTTTTTAATGGTTTTCATACATGTTAAAACATGTTTTTCGTCGGAATTCTTGGTTGATTGCACCGGCTGGATGTCCAGCCTGGATGTCCGATCGCCCTTTACAGGTGATCTACGACATGCAGGACGGCATGGGCGGCGTCAGCGAGCTGCTGATGCGTTGGGCCAAGGAAGAGATGTTCGAGGTCCCAGTGATCAACGGTCCTCTGGATCAACTGGATATTTTTCATCTATCAACTAGTGATTTATAGTTATAAATACCATAAACCATAGTAACAACAAGTTATAAATACCATAGTGATTTATAGTTATAACTATGGTTTATGGTATTTATAGCCATAGTTATGATTTATGGTTAACAAAAAACCCAGTAACTATAGTTATTTGTGTACCATAAACCATAGTTATAGATTTTTCATCTACCCAACCTGGTTATGACATACAAAAAACTCATGGGAAAATCACCATTTTTCATGGGAAGACTCTTTATTTCTATGGCCATTTTCAATAGCAATGTTAGTTTACCAGAGGGTATCTATAGTGATTTATAGTCATTCTGGGCTTTGATCATAGTCATTCTGGATGATATTTGATGATACCACCATTGATATATAATGATATATATATATATACATAATATATATATATATATACATATATATATATACATATATACATATATATATATATACATATATATGTATGGTTAGACTATATTCGTGCTTCATGATGAATCTATGAGAATGATGAAGAACAAGGGTTCCTAGCGGAAATATCTAGTTCCAATGTCTTAATTAAGTACTATGATTTGTTTCTTCTGCTCATCCATGTATGATACTTACATAGTTTGCTGGGGGACTGAAGCCAGCAACTCCTGATTCCTAACGGTTTTTTTTACATGTTGTGATCACTTGATTCATAACGGTTTTGTATATCCAAGATCATCCATGGTCGTCCATGGTCATCCTGTTGTGTCTGACTGTGGTGTCGATGACCATAAAATGACCACAATTTTCAGCAAACTCCAATAACTATGGTTTATGATACTTATAACGAACTAGTTACTGGGGCGAATCTAAACCAACTTATAACTGGGGGGCCTCACATTGTAGACAATTTAAGGACACCTGGTTCCATCGCAGAGCAACATCATGTGATTTTCACTTGCTCCAAAAACATATATGCCTCTGTTTTGGGGATGTAGGGATCCGATTTTGCTGGTGTGATCAAAGTTAATCTCCAATCATTAGGCGGATTGCGGATTAAACGGATTGCGGATTATGAAAGACGATTGAATCACTTTTTGAGACCTTTTCCCTGGATTTGCCGAAGATGATGTGGACAATCTGCTTCAAAAGTCGCCAAGAAGTGGGGAGATTTTCATGGGCTTTCCACAAATGGGGAGACCTTCAGGGATACCCCTGCCCAGTGGTTGGTTTCTTTCATGGAACATCCAAAAATAAATAAACATGGATGATAACTGGGGGTACCATCATTTATATATATTTATATTATCCATTTATGGTACCCTCTGGTAATTTAATGTAATTTTTAACAGTTTGCTATTGAAAATGATCATTGAATTAGTTGATTTACCTATATAGACGTCGCTATTGAACATGATCATTTTTATACAGTAACACCATCTATATGTGGAGGGCGGGCCAGACCGCGACGCCCCGGAGGTAGTATGAAATACCAGTTCGTATATTTAAATGTAGTTACCGTAGTTGACTTACCTATTAATCAGCTATTGAACATGATCATTGAATTAGTTGATTTTCCTACTATAACTATTTATGGTGATGTTTCCAGTTCGCAAACTGTGACAGATTTTTCATTTATGGTAAACCCCCTTCGGCCCAGGCCGAAGTCGGGCAAGTTTCTGATGGCAGCAGCTTGGCACTAATAAAAGGTGGGGATATTTACAATGGGATGAAACCATGAAGATATCATGGGTTTATGGCTATCAACAGCTTATGGTATGGGGTATGGGAGTATGTAGGTCCACTTATATAAATGGGAATAGAATGGGAGCATAACCCCAAAAAATCCACTTCAATGGGGATTTCCAAAGGGATATCATTGTGTTTAGTCCGGGAGAGTGCAACTGATCAATGGGGATCAATGGGGACGGGGATAGAATCTCTTGATTCTAGATCTACCAGTAAAAGGAGGAATATCATGGGGTATCTGAAACCAAGAATATGATATTTGGGTCTGTTTGAAATGGAATCCAGTATACCGATATACTACCACGGAGAGCCAATTTTGATAAGGATATATAACGGATACTACTGATTAGACATTGGTTACAACCAGGGGCAACCTATTCTTAGAGAAACCCCAACAAATGGATGGGGCAACACCGATCATTTTCCACACGTTTTGGTGGATGAACATGATAAATCTCACCTACTTTGGTGTGGACAGAAGGGTACCAGGGTTTTGACTCAGGACGGAGCCCCATTTTGCGATAGGTAACTCGGATTTATAGCTAGACTAACAATTGGATTGACGGTGGGATGAAGAAATCATGATAAATCGAACTAGCTAGATGGTCATAAATTATAAACAAACTTATAACATCTTATAACTGGGGCCCTTCCTGCACGCCCAAGAATGAGGGATGTAGCCAAAAGTATGATTTGGGTTTGCCTCCCAAAAGGAAATGCGGCAAAACGGGCAGTTGAACAGGGACAATGATGATAAACCATCAAAATTTGGGGTTACCTATTTCCTAGGTCAATCGACTGGATGGGTAGAAACTAATCCTTTAGTCTTTTGCTATGGGATTATCTACTAACCAGCTAATCTGGTTGGTGGTTTCAAACATGTTTTATTTTCCATAATATATGGGATAATCCTTCCCATTGACTAATATTTTTCAAGATGGTTAAAACCACCAACCAGTAATCTATTTTTTTGCACGGTATCTAAGATTGGCAATGTTTCCAGAGAAATCCATATTTTGCTGTCTTCAACTCTACATCCAAACGGATGCCTTAAAAGATACCTCGGGGCTGGTGGTACCGTGTTTGTTTTGCAACGGGGAAGTGCACACACCTAAAACTTCATCATTTGGCCATGGATCAATACCTATAAATGCCATTTTTGGGGGAATGAACATCCATTTACCAGCTATTTTGATGTGAACTACAGGGGTACAAGGTTTTGACCCATCCTCATTTGCAAACTCTCAATTTCCGATGAGTCACATTTTCCATGTGAGTTGCAGACCTTCAAGGGTCCTTGATGTTGTCTGAAAATGGTGTACCCAACAAAAATGATGGTTACCCTCTGGTTATTTAAGATAGCGTCCTGGACAAGTTAAGATATTTGGATGATTTACCGCCTCTTAAAATTGGTCATTGTCCATAGCAATAACAAATGACCAGAGGTTAAATGCCCGTCAAATCCCATTACCCTCTGGTAATTTAGCATAGCTATTGAAAATGGCCCAGTCGAAATAGTGAGTTTTCCTATTAAAAAACGGGTGGATCTTTCCATTGTTTTTTGTAACAGTTTACCAGAGGGTATTAATCACTATTATTAATAATAATGTTACTTAATATTATTCCATCATTAATATTACTTATTATCACTATTATTATCACTATTACTATTAAATCCCATTAAATCACCATTGTTTGATGGTGAATCCCACGAAACATCCCGGAATCAACGTGGCAACATGGCCTGCAAGCGGTTCTGCCAGGTGATGCCTGAAGAGACGGAGCTCGCCGGTGGCGCAAGGCACCGATCTAAAAACATGGGGCTGGAAGGCTGGAAGAGTTTTTTTTTTTTTTCCGAAATATCAGTCTTTGGGTTTCCTAAGTCATGGAAGTACCAAGTACCCCCAAATCATCCAAAATTATATGGATGACCATGACTTAGAAACTTGAAACCCATGGTGCTAAAATGGGATCCAAAGAATGATGTTGAATGTAACATTTCAGAGGTGGACAACGGCGTAAATTGCCCAACCACACATGCGGTTTCAAGCAACCCCCAGAAGTATTTGTTGCTCATATCCCCGTCTGTAGTGGTTCAATTCCGCATTTTTTTCCCCGATTGCACCAACATTGCAGAGTTTACGATACTCTAGTAAGTCCGATGTTTTTTTTAGCACTTCAAAGTGCCACCAAGCAAAATTATCAAAATTGACACACACACACACTAACTATGATAACATGCTTTTTTGATCATGAATAGAACCATTTTGAACATGTGAATATTCAAATTCGAAAACACTTGATCTGATTATTGGGTCACTTTTTCAACGGTGGTCATGATTATCATTTAGATATCAATTAATACCTCATATCACTGATATCACTTATGAAACAGTACATTAGTACATCATGTCCCCTTCACTCAGGTTTAGCAGTAGGGATGCAACCACAGCTTTCGATACTCTCTGGTAAACTAACATAACTATGGAAAATCACTATTTTCAATGGGTAAATCCACTATTTCTATGGCCATGTTCAATAGCTACGTTAAATTACCAGAGGCTATTGAAAATTGCCATAGAAATAGTGAGTTTTCCCATTAAAAATGGTGATTTTCCGTAGATTTCTTCCAAATTTTCTACAGGATTTGGGCCCCTTTTTTTGCGCTACCAGGCCATCGAGTCCATCCTGGTGTGAGTCCATGGTTGCAGCTCGGTGGGGTCCAACATCCCCGGGAGTTGTGGATCAACCCTTACAATGTGAGGCCCCCCAAGAAACACCATAGGAAAATGGTGATTTGACCAACAAACATGGAGTTTTAATGGGATTTATAGCTGATTTATGATAGCTAAGTTGGTGCACATAACTCCAATGTCACTTGGTTCATGGTATTTATAACGAACTAGTTACTGGGGCGAATCTAAACCAACTTATATCTTGGGGGCCTCACATTGTAAGGATTGTCAGTTGCTGTGACTTTACAAAAATGCCAAGGCAGATGGTGTGAACACCGGTGCTCTGGACTACGAGGTGGGTGCTGCGGGGCAACTGCCCAGTGGGCCGCTAGAGGTTTGACATCAAAAAACGGGGGCTGAGAAGATTCAAGTTTCCAACGATGAGAACATATGGGACACACATGGGGAATGCAACGTATTATATCGTATATTATGATACATTATGCTGCTCTATATTCCTCCAAATGCTTGATGTTTGAATCCCTGAACGGCTACATACCTGAGTTATCCTGAGTTGCTGTTTTTGTTTTTTTTCCAGTGGTTTTTCCCTGAAAAAGTGGGGTGGAATCTCGGCTGGAATGGGTACAGGGTGGGGACTCCCAGCTACAAGGACCTGTCATGGACCCAGAAAAATACAGGGCAATATGATCCCATGCTGGGTGCTACTATATGTTGATATGTTGCTATCTTTTTAGTGGGGTGTATAAAAGCGATGTGTCAGATATTTGAAGAAAACGACGAGTTGTGTGTTAGAAACTCAAATGACCATGGCCCATGACACCCAAAGTTGGGCAGTTGACTTTGGTGACCAACCAGCTTTGGTTTGGTGTCCAATTTTTCTGAGACATGGCTGCATTTGAACATGAGGCATACCTTCAAAATTGTAATTTCATGGGAAGCCATGAGACATTGTGACATGGAAACCCATGGACCAAGCCAGGTGAGTTGGTTACTATCGTTTTACCAGATGTGGGTGCCCATGAAGGATTCTTCACTGGAAAACACAAAAAGGTTTGTCTCTAAACTGGGCACCCTCTCCATGGATCATCGTGGTTCTTACATGGTCAATGATTTCAATGTTCCAATTTTGGGGTATTCCCCATTTTCGGACAAGCCAATGTTGCTTAAACTTTTCCCAATGTCGTCAGGTCACCCATGAACTTCATGAACCGGACCCGCCACCAGCCAGTGTAATGGATGGTACTCAGTACTGGTTAAATGCCCAATTGTCTTTGGTCAATTCCCAAAAGAGTCTAAATGTCACCAAAATTCCAATGACATACCCCTAGATAGCCATTGCCTTTTGGGCACAACTTAGGTTTCAAATGGTTTCAACATGTTTTAACCAGCGAATTTCAGGGGTCTCCATGCTGTCGGCTCGGCTCGAGCGGCGCGAAAAGCGGCCGATTTTGAGCCTCGTCCGATTTCGACGGTCGTGTCGTCATGGCCAATGGAGGCCGCGGAGCGTGGATCCACGAAAAGAGATGGGAAATTTCGGGCGATGTCTGAAAAATGGGAAACTCAAATTTGATGATAGCAATGATAGCTATATTTTGGTGCCAATTTTCATGAATTTTCCGTAGGCCGCCCTTGAATCAAGAGTTGGGATTATGGGGATTTCACGAAAATTCATTGTCCAACAAGAATTGTGATTTACCCTCTGGTAAACCAACATAGCTATGGAAAATGGCCATTTATAGTGGATTTACCCATTAAACATGGTGATTTTCTATAGTTTTGTGTATGTTTACCAGACGGTAACCATCCAAAATCGGGGAATCACACGGAATCAGCAGCACTTCATGGGAACGGATAGCTTGCTACTTGACACAATCTTTTGCCATGTTTTAGCTGGGTATATGCACGAAGCAGCTAAAGTAAATGTCTTGCAGGGTATCTAAGATTGGCCATGACAACGAGATTTGTACGAATTTTTTGGACTTCCGCAGCAAAAAAACCAGGGAAACTCGGGGTGTCTTAAATGATTCAAGATGATTCAACCAGCCAACATGTGTTTTCTTTGTTTTTAAATTTTACCTTCAACTTTGATTATAAATTATACCATTATCAATTGTCAAGCCATCAAGACCGCGAAAACATACGTTTCTGGTTGGTGGTTTGGAACATGAATTCTATTTTTCCAGATATTGGGAAGACTCATCCCAACTGACTTTCACTTTTTTCAGAGGGGTAGGTCAACCACCAAGCAGCATATGTCTAAGGGCCAAAAAGTGTTCGGGGTTTGGAAGCTGGAAAATCCCCCAAAAAAAATCACTGGAGATTGCTATCTTTGATTACCGGAGGATGTGATCTACCACTCGTACTGCTGCTGCTGCTGCTACTGCTACTATTATTATTATTATTAGTATTATTATACTTCTATTAGTACTACTACTACTACTACTACTACTGTTACTGTTACTGTTACTGTTACTGGTACTACTACTACTACTACTACTGTTACTGTTACTGTTACTACTACTACTACTGCTACTACTACTGCTACTACTACTACTACTACTGTTACTACTACTACCAACACCACTACTAACACCACTACTACTACTGTTACTACTACTACTACTACTACTACTGTTACTACTACTACCAACACCACTACTAACACCACTACTAACACCACTACTACTACTACTACTACTACTACTGTTACTGTTACTGTTACTACTACTACTGTTACTACTACTACCAACACCACTACTAACACCACTACTACTACTACTACTACTACTGTTACTACTACTACCAACACCACTACTAACACCACTACTAACACCACTACTAACACCACTGCTACTACGAACACCACTACTATGTTGAATCATTTTTTGGGTCAACAAAAATGTCTCAAGAAGAATCGGGTACCCCAATTGTCGCTATTTGTAATTGTGATGATCACAGCCGCACGCATTTTCCATCCCAAATATGGGTTGGTTTATACCCAATTTCTTAAAGCTCTATTGGGGATGGTGTCTATTGTTGGGTGAATCCTACATTCCATGATTTCCCATGAACAGGGGACAATATGTATAGTATACCAGAGCATATCAGTAAGCGACCCAAGGCGACCCTGAATAAGTAATACGGGGACCATCCAACTTTCCTTCGATCTGATGCTTCCACTTTCAGCGTTGCGCTTTGCCGAAGAAGCACCAGTAGAGATTGTGATGTCACACCAGAAACCTGGCAGTTTCATGTGTTTTCATGGCAGTCTGCATCCTGAGGTACCCTGCCTGGTAAACTGTTACATAACTATGGGAAATCACCATTTATAGTGGATTTTCCCATGAAAAATTGTGATTTTCCATAGTTATGTTAGTTTACCAGAGGGTATAGTTCGCAAATTAATCAGAACTGTCAGGACCATGTGCAGATCAGAAGCCACCCTTCTAGTACAGGCTCGGGATTGTAAAAAGACATAGAACACAATAAAATTCCATAGATTCTAATTTACAGATTCATGTTTTTCTTACACACTTGAACACATATAATTATATATATGATATTATTTGATATTATATATATGGTAGTTATATATATATGATATTATATATAATATTATTTATAATATTATATATAATATTATCTATAATAATTATATATAATATTATATATATATATATGATAATTACATATTACATTACAAAAAATTGAGTTAATCATAGAAGTTCTGGTAAAAACCACTCGTAAAGGCTATGACCAAAAACACTCGCCATCGCAGGCCTCGGGGCTGTGGAGGTGCAAAAGGACGCCCGGCCCATTTGGTGCGCCCAAAATACCATAGAGGAAAGCATATGGATCTGATGATCTAATATATTTATATGGTTATAATAGGGTTTTATGGTGATTAATAGGGATTTATAGTGATTAAACCAAACATCATATATATGGATCTGATGATCTACCCTCTGGTAAAGTAACATAGACCCTGAAAATCACCAATTTTTAATGGAAACTAGTCTTCCAACCCCGATGACTGCCAGGGTCTATGTTAATTTACCAGAGGGTAATATATTTAGATGGTTATAATAGGGATTAATAGTGATTTTTAGGGATTTATAAACCAAACATCATATATATATATGGTTATAATAGGGATTTGTAGTGACTAATAGGGATTTATAGTGATTAAACCAAACATCATATATATGGTTAGTGGTTTATAGTTGTAGATCCGTATAGATTATTACTGTACTAGCCATAAGTATTATATATGGAAACCATGTATGGTTAGTAATTAAGGAAACCTCCACATATTTGGGTAAATTATTTTGACCTCACTGCGACCTCACTGGAATCATGCTTAATAAGAGGAATCATCCCCAAATGGCCGAACTATTCAGGTTAGTGACATATTATGATTTTCCCAGATGTATATAATATATATATAGTATAATATATAATATAATATATAATATATAAAATACACATATATACATATATACATATATATATATATATATATATATGGTTAATAGTATTTAGTCCTATTTAGATAAACTTTCAAACTTCTTCTAGATCTCTAAAAGTGGGTGGTTTTTCACCTTTGCCGTGGGAGAAACTTCGATGAACGAGCGATCCGTGGGATGACGCTCCAAAACTGCCAGGGATGATTAGCATCTGGTAAATTAATAGTACCCTCTGGTGAACTAACATAGCAATGGAAAATGGCCATTTATAGTGGATTTTCCCATTAAAAATGGTGATTTTCCATTGCTATGTTAGTTTACCAGAGGGTAATAATAATAGTAACCTCCATTTATCTCATGGGTTTTCCAAAACATCACTACTGAATATACTGAATTAATTAATCATTACCCTCTGGTTATGACTAACAGTTCGCCATGGTATAGATGGCCCATAGAAATAGATGATTTTCCCAGCTATAAACCTCCATTTGTAAAGGATTTTCCAGTTCGCTATGTTAGCCATAACCAGATGGTAATATCAATCATCACCATTTACTGATAGATACTACTCACTGTACTAGTAATAGTGATAATAATAGTGATAATACGTAATATTAATGATGGTATAATAGTAAGTACCATTGTTATTAATAATAGTGATTAATACCCTCTGGTAAACATACAAACAACTATGGAAAGATCCACCATTTTTCATAGGTAAATCAACTATTTCGACTGGGCCTTTTTCAATAGCTATGTTAAATTACCAGAGGGTAACAGTTTGACCCTGAAAATAGCCCTTTTGTAAATGGACACTCATCTTCCAATCCCTGGTGTCTATGTTAATTTACTGGAAGGTACGATGTTCCAAAAGATTTTCATACTATGATAGAAGAAGACTATTTGGGAATATAACTATATATATATATAACTCACAAAAACCACACATATACCAAACACGCACCACTGTGGATCAATTGATCCAGAAATTCACGGGGTTTATCACATGGTGGATCTGCAGAAAATAGGCTACTCCGAAAAATCGCTGAATCTGCTGGTGAATCTGGTGGTGAATCTGGTGAAGTGTCACCTTCCCATTCATGGCCATGAATCGGGGGTAAACACCCATTGTAAAAGACAACCCAGTGTGGCAGGTACTGCGGCTTCGTGAAAGACGTGGGGCCCAAAGATGAGTTGCTCATTGGCTTCGAGGACGTGGGGCAATTGGGGGAGATCCAAAACTGGTGCTTTGGTGGTTTGGAACCATGGAATTTTATGACTTTCCATTCAGTTGGGAATTTCATCATCCCAACTGTTACTCACTCCATCATTTTTCAGAGGGGTAGGTCAACCACCAACCAGGTATGCTACAAGCAGACAATTTTGGTGGGCTTTGTCCAAAAATGTTCTTGATGATCCCAGGGGTTGTCGCATTGGACTGGAGACGTTACCCCAAAGCCAGATTTGAAGCTGCCTTTGACCAGCGCGATTGGAACAAACCAGAAGGTGAGTAAATGCTGGGTGAATGGGTGATATCAATGATTTTCATTCAGGAAAATGTTCCTTCTAATTGGGTACTCAAAAATCATATGATTTGCCATGGAACAAAACATTGCCAACATTTGCGGTCCGGTGGCTCATGGTTGGCCTTAAAATTCATACCCGAATCATCAAACGGGTGCGCCATGGCTGGTGTCAAAGTGACTTGGTGGCCAGGGAACTTCTTTGGAGTACAGTACCTGAAAACGCCAACCGGTCATCAAAAACCATGTTGATTGGTTGTTGTCTCGTCTTCATCTACAGCTGGCCAAACATGCTCATGACTCCAGAATCTGATTTTATTCAATTGTATTGTAATTTATGGCCTCTTTACCAGTCAGGCTGGATAAATTGCCCTGGTTTTTGTGGGGTCACATTTGACAAACAGATCCCTATTTTGGTTGGTTACTCTCTAGGGAACAAACGTATCCACTTTTTTTGTGGAAAAAAAGTTTTTTGGATACGTTAGCTGCTGTGAACATAGGCTATGATAAATGCCCTATACTTGAGACTTGTTAGTTGAAAATCCAGAATGGACATGTTAGTGGCAAAGTTGTCCCCCCCCTCTGGGGGTTCCCGGGAAACTGCCAGAAGACTACCGCCCCGGACGCCCCAGCATCCTTATTTCCAGGCCCCAAGAGGGCTCAAATCAAAGACTGCATTGATAACAAAACGGTGGAGAAAAAAGGGGTCCCAACTCCTTCCGGAAGAGCGCATCATAGATGATGCTCGTGGGTAGGCAGGAAGATTGGGGGTGCATTCCAAAAACCAGTTGCATTTACTAAGGGTTGGATGACTGGCCATGGAAAGCGTCCACCTAACGTGTCCGTGTTGTTCAGAGGATGTGGTTTTGAGATATGT
>Ga0126342_10007736_pt1 | contig 19239 bp, 22 predicted proteins | sample Cyp1metagenome_FD_92528 | JGI IMG/M metagenome (GOLD analysis project Ga0126342, IMG submission 92528) | Coral microbial communities from Lord Howe Island, Old Settlement Bay, Australia - Cyphastrea 1 metagenome | ecosystem: Host-associated > Invertebrates > Cnidaria > Coral ... | reverse complement strand
TTTGTGCCACGCATTACGGCACACACATTGGGGCCGATTTTGTGGCAAAGCGATGAGGCACGGGGAATTGAACTCTGCAATAGGCCGCTGCGACAGCAACTGGATGCCTAGAGGAAAAAAAAACATGTATTCTGCAAGCGGCAAGATTTAAAGCTGCAGGACTAGGGTCATGAGTCTCACGTGTCGACCTGCTGGGCCCCCAAGGAATCCATACAAGGAAGGCTTCAGGAAACATCGGGTGACTTGTCTGAAATCAAGTGGTTGGTTTGACATTCTGACTCCTGCAAGGAGTGTTAGGTATGCTGGAGGACATTTGGCCATCTGGCATGCGCGTGGCCGCAGCCATGCCATATCTGCTTCTCAGGTGGTGAAACATGAGATTGTTGAATTATTTCAGCGCCTTGCAGATGGCACTTGCAAAAGCTCTGTCAAGGCTGGGCCCAGTGCTGGACTTGCTGGACTTGAGTGGTGACACTGTGGTGGCAGTGCTTCAAGAGATTTCTAGGAAAACCGCCTGACCAACGCTGTGGTTTTGAAACCTGGGTGAAGAAGCCGTGTCCAAAGGCAGAGCAAGCAGTTGAATAACAGTTCGAGCATTTTCAAGCCATGAAGAAGACGCTGGCCATCAAATTCTTTCTTTTTGCCAGGTGCTAAAGGTGAGGCGAATCGAAGATTCTGCCCTGTGGTGCCGCTATATCAATTGGAAGCGTCGCTCAGCTGTCATGTTGGAATCCCATGGAATAGGTGGATCTTTTAGTTTGAAAAGGTGCGAAATGTGGTGCGAAATGTGGTGGACTGGTTTCAAGCCGCTTTGGTCCGATGAATTCAGGCAATCTGAGCCAGGGCCTTTTAGAGGAGGGTGACAAGATCAAGGCACCCAATGAGCTGGATGGAAATCCTGACAGTGGCCATGTCCTCACGGAGAGCCTTGGAAGACGTTGAGTTTGGCTCGCAATGACTTTCAAATATTTAACTTCTGTAAGATTGGGCTTGGGCAAGTAGAATTCAAGTGCTTGCCATGCAATCTTAGATTTTTGGTAAGAAAAGGCCAGCTTGAGTCCTGCTTTGCTTTCCCATCGAGCTTAGCTCGGGACGCCAGGAAGATTCTTGCAGAGAACCGTGGTGACCATGCGATCAGAGCCTTTGCTGAAAGGGTTTGATTTCGCATGAGACCACGATTCTGGATGCAAAAGGGTACACCGGGTACACTCTGAAGATACTTTTGGACAAAGACCGCATAGTTTTGGGAAGCGGAGAGACGAAAGTTACTGGGTCATCACTCTTACCTCTTGTAAACAGCCTTCTATAGTCTAGCTATGTATAGCTCACGCACCTTTACAGGATCAAGAATTGCATAGGATTTGAAGGCTTTTGTTATTTCATTTGGTGTTTTTAGATTCAATGATTGCCTCCGTCTCAGCCTCCGACACCAAGATCGATAAATATTGGACGTCAGTCAGGACAATTAACCGCCCAAACCATGCCGGCTTTCCAGTTGCTCTTCTTACAAAGTAGCATTAGCTATTCCACATTCCACATGGTATTGATTTTCATCTCGCTCAAAGAAATCAAAGCCCCTGATAAACGCACTGGTTGCGAAAAGCCAGGGGCTCTGCATGGGTTTCCGAAAAAAAAGAGATATTCTTGGATGCAGTAACTGGAGGAAACTCTTTTTGGCTAGGGCCCTGGGGTCGCCGGCAATTCCATGGTGCAAGTCGACAGGCATCAGGATTTTGTTAAAATGGCTGACACCACCTGAGGTGTTGAGAACATGCAGCCTGGCCTGAATGAGATGCTGCTGTGGCATGGTACCTCCCAACAAGCAGCTGAGGCAATCGCTGAGGAGTGACGTGGTGTTGGTGTTTGGTACTGTTTTTCAAAGTATCTTGAAGTATGGTTCAGAAATTCAGGAAGGGCGTTTGACGGCGTTTGTTTGTTGAACAGTGGCTGACCCCAGGGTTGATGGTCCGTGTTCATATTCTCATCATTGTTTAGCTCATTGACTTTTCTCTATCCCACATCCGCAGGAGGGTTTCGTTGTGGCAGATGCCCGCCACGGACGTCGTTTTGGAAACGGTGTCTATCTTGCCGAAGACTTGACAAAAAGCTTGGACTACTGCAAGTCGGCGGCGAATGGGGTAAACTACGTGCTTCTATGCAGGCCTCGCTGTGCACTTCTGAATTGCCTTGTTGTCCGATTGAATGCAGGATACAAGTAGTTATGATATAATTATTATGATATCATGATTGCAATGATGCCCATCTAACTTTCACGCAGCTATCCTGCCGCAGGGAACATGTTCCACCGTCATTTTTCCGGATTCGGAGCTACCTTTTACTGTTTGCCAGCTGTGTCTCAACAGTTGACGTGTTTCGTTCAGGGCCACGTGCGGTCACATATACTACACCGAGAAGGATTGGGATTCTGGAGCAGATTCGCCTGCCAAAGCTGCGGGCTGTACGTGCGTCCTGGCTAATCCAAGCAAGAAAGGACCTCGGGAGTATATCCTCTTCGATCAGTCCCAGGTGTACCCAGAGTACATCGTAGAGATGACACGCGGATAGAGATTGACAGCTTGCAAACTCTGCAAATTCAAAGATATTTGAAAGGCAAGGCTGGGTCCGGTCCTTAGGACTAACTCAGGACCCATGTTTGGCCGCAAGCTGCCTGTATAGAAATCCATAGTTTGAGGCCAGCCGAATGGCTAGCTTTTGCCGGAACGGCTCATGCATCACCTTTCCACACTTTCTGACACCTCCTGAGCCTTCGGAACGTTTCTTTGGGTGCACCTGCGCAAGTTAGTTGGGTTCATTCGGCATATTCCATGGTTACTTGAGTTCTCATGAGTTCTCCGAATGCGCGAAATGGAGGGTTCAGCTTACTGCTGGTGTGTTAAACATCACCAAGCGCCATACCTGGCCTGGGGCCTACCACCAATCTGGGGCCTGCCACCAAAACTACATGATACCACGAGCCAAGTGGTCTTTCCCTTGGCTGTCTCACCAGACCCTCGTCCACTTGAGATGCGACATGTGAAAAAGCAGCCCTTGGATTCTGGAAAGAGCTCGAGATGCTGAGATGCTTGGAGGATGGTGCTACAGTACGATCTACTAAGCTACATTAAGTTACTATCCTCTTTGAATCTCTTTGATACTTGTTAGTATTCGCAGCCATTCACTGTTCTTTTCCGGCAGATGCCAAGGTGACATCGATTGTCCAGTCGCTCTGCAGATATTGTACCGGAACACCAGTCGCAAGGGCTTGAGGCCTAGTGTGCTGCGAAACCAGTGTCCATCGTGGTCCTGTGAAGATGGTTTCCAGCGGCATCATGAGTTATCCAAGGTTGGAATGGTGGTCCTCTGGGTACGTGTGAACTCAGGTCCTGAACAAGTTTGTGGAAAGCAACTTCGAAAAACTCGAGCGATTGCTTGAAATGCATGAGGAGCAACGACGAAAGACATGTTTTGGGATAGATTCGAGCAGTCAAAGATAGTAACAGGATGTAACAAGTTAAGAGATGTTAAGAGATGTTTGGAGGGTGTGAGATTTGGGGGCTCGTAGGACTCTCGCAGGTGTCCCGGTGTGACTTTGGTCGCCACGAGCCCAGGAGTATCATCGCTCAGTTCAGGAGGCCGACCGAGAACGCGATCAGGGCTTGGCACAGAAGATCGACCGCGAGCATCTTGGAGCAGATTGGCGGGCCCTGTAAACTCGAGTGAATCTGGAAAGATTCGGTAGAAACATCTATAACATGAAAATGTGCGCGCGCACACACAGATGCACACTCTCACACTTGCATATGAGACACTGCTCTGCAAAAAGGCTCGAAGTCAATGAAGAGGACGGATAGCAGCAAGTTGATCGAATGCGTTGAATGCGCCGCAGAAGTCCCTGCAGGTCAAGGGAATCTTCAGAAAGCTTGAAAAGCTGGATCAAAGTCAAGCATCCCAAGTATCCCAAGTGAGCCATCGAAAATATTCCTGTTGAACCTGATTGGTTACCTGTTGCCTATTAATCAACCAGTATGATGGGCCGAGAAAGGGATATCGGATATCTGTCATGAGTCAACCTAGCTATTCTTCCAATGGGCACATCTTGAGGAGCAACTCTTCCTGGATCGTTGCGATGCAGGGCTATTCACCTTGCAGCAGGTGGACCTGATCCTTGTGCGCCTGGTGTGGAAGCCTGATTAGTTTGATGATGTTTGATGTAGCGGCCCTGCAAACTTATCAATCTTTCACAATCTTTCCATTTGTCGCTGCCAAGCTTGGCCCTTTCAGGTCAACATGGGCAATCGGCAAGCTACTGAAGAGCAACTGGGCCAGTAAGCCTGCAATGCACTCGGTGTGATGAGGGACTGCGGGAGAAATGCCATCTGAATTTGCTTAATTACACATAGATGCACATACATTATATTCTAATTCTATACTAAATTGTATAATGTAACAACATTTCACATGTTTAGGCAGGCACACGCACATATTATATGTATGTGTACATACACACACATATATATGTATATATACATATATATATATATACATACATATATATATATACACACACATATATATATATATACATATAACATATATATATATATATACATATGTGTGTATGTATATGTATACACGTACACACACATATATATATATATATATATCTATACATATATATATACACATATATCTATACATACATATATATATATATACATATACATACACACACATATATATACATATGCATATTGATATGTATTTGCCATACATGTATTTTTCAATATTAGGACACTCTTTCAACTAATTTTACACAGACCTACTTAAAGAAATGAGCCTTTAAAGCTGGAGCCATGGAAGCATCAATCGTTCGGATTGTTTTCGATTGCCCGATGGTGTTGGAAGTTCTAGACAGAATCAAAACTGCAGAGTCGAAAGACTTGGATCCACTATAGCAGCAGCTAAAGTTGTGCGCATCCCCAATCAACAGATCCCATAGTCGATGCGTTATGTAGGAGGATTTGTCATGGTTTGATGTGAAACTGTTTGTCTTTCCCACTCCGTGCCCAAATGTAGGGCACTGGGGTCGTTGTGCTGCGAGCTTTGAGGATTGGAAAGCTGATGGATGTGAAAGGCGTGAAATTGGAAGAGATCAAGAAGATCGTGTTGGAGTACTGCACCAATTTGGGCCAAGAAGCGCAGGAGGAGAGGGGAGAAGTGATCTCATACCTGCGGGCTATGCTCACCAGGTGCCTGCGAGAGATGTCAGGAACGGACCTTTGCAGCATTTTGCAGCAAGTTCTGACTGATAGTTCTGGGCGCTACAACATACTACAACTGTTGGGGCCAGTCAGAGCTCCGGAACTATCGTAATTACTTACCATCTGGCTTGTGGCTTTGTATGAGCTGAATGATATCACTTTCAGACAGACCAGTGTAGAGTTGCTATGGGCTTGCCGATGTATTGAAAGCATTTGTCCCATTTACCAGTAATCTCTCAAACATTGGGACAGATGGGATGGATAAAGACTGAAGGAAGTATGAAAGGTGCATTTGTGCGTTTAAAGCTCAGACTCGCACCTCCTTTTTACCATTCGCCCCCATGGCGGCCCAGCGCGTTCACGGAGCTCAAGGCGATGCAGGATAGCCATCGGATAGATGCGGCTACCTCCGAGTCCACTGGCGGCGCCGTCGAGTCCAGCGGATCGACTAAGTCCATCAGATGCCGTGGGACGAGTCCCTTCCAGTCCGGTGGGCCGACTCAGTCCTTCCGCCCGCAGGCGATCGTCGGCGACAGAGTGGCGGAATAATCGGGCAAGCACAATGTCCAGCATAACCAACGGTAACGCCCCGGCGACCAGCAACGGGTGCAGCGCGCAGCAATGGATTACCTCCAAGACATCGCAAGGTGGGAGATTTGAAGTGTGCGATTGTTCTTCACCTCGCCCAACTTCTGCAGAATTTTGAATCTGTCAAGCTGGAACCTGCCCACCCTACGGAAAATCGCTGGATGATTTTGCTAGCTCTCTTTTTGCCTGGTTTAGTTTACTTTGACTGTCCAGGTCTCTTCTGGATCTTGACGCTGGGTCATTGCAGCGTCTACATGTTGCTTGGCTCATGTTTCTACACATACAGGCACAGGCAGACACACACACACAAAGAGAGACTCATGTGACATGCAAAATATACGCAAGATGAGGTGTGATCATCCTATGGCTCCTATCTTCCTTTGCATTGCCCAGTTCTGCTTTTACATGCGCAGACATGACACGAGAGCTTTGGCCCTGTGCCCAGGTTGGGCCCTAGTAGGTTCGAGGGCTTTACCAGCTTTGTGCTGTTTGTTTGGTTCACCGGCGCGCCACTGGCAGTGATGACCATCCTGGAGGTTTGCATTCGAGCCTCTTGCCAGAATTCGCAGGAGAGTTCCCTTCAGGCTGAAGCCCGAAAAGGAACTCAGGTCACGAGAGTGATATACTAAGAGAGTGAGCCTCAGCTATTCTTCTTCCCACCATCACTAGCCTTTCCCCTTATGTAGACTCCTACCACCACAAGTTTGTGCTTTGTTTGGACCACGGACCACACAGGTACTTTGTAAGACATTGTAAGACAACCTAAGTTTCAAGCATATTATAAGTTCGATCCACCACGCAGGCAATATGACTCTGTTCCGCAAAGAGACACACTGTCATACTGTTGAGCTCTCACCACGTGCATGGGGAAAACTCTATTTCTTTAATGCAGAGTGTTACAACCTTTGACCAGCTAAATCAGCTAACCAAGAAAGCACCGCCCTGTGACCGAAACGTGCTCAGTCACGTCGCTGCTCCTTAATGCACTTGGCGGGATGCATTTCAGTGGATGCAACGTTTTTCCTCCAGACTCGCCCCGCACCGGCTTCGCAAGGTTTCCGTGCAGGCAGGCCCAATCTGGAGATTCAAGTCTTGGAGGTGCCTGCCTTGAGAACTTCTGACCTTGTTCTGCCATGTTCCACAAGTTTCTATGGGAAAATCGTCCTGCCAGCGGCATGGCAGGCGGATGATGATTCCTCTTTTTCACCAACTCGAAGCCTTTGCCCCTTGGTATCCCTTCTTGGTATCCCTTGGTGAAAATCGCGCCCAACTTGGGGGGTCAAGATGGTCAGGATGGTCAAGCCATAACCGGAAGGCCAGCAATCAATAGCAATCATCTAGTCACCTACCGTAGGTAGTCAGGACCTAGTCAGGTGATGTCAGGTGCAATTTTGGAAAGTATGAGGCGCAGCTTCACAGATTCACATTCTATTTTGATAATTTGCTAAAATCTCTTCCCGAAGACGTGCAGAAGGTAAAGGGAGATAAGGGAGCTTCATCTCTTCGATAGCAGCAGGAGCCCTTTGAAACGTTGCACTGATCTGAAAGTTGTGTGCTAATGTGACGTCCGAACCAAGCTAATCCCCACCCCCATTGGAGAAATTTGAAGGCGTGTCAGGGCACACATTAGCGGAACATTGCACAATCTTGTGTTGAAGCCAGAAAAATTAAATCGTTTCAAGGCTTTCTGAGGCTTTCTGCATCTTTAAGATCTTTCTACTATTTTCTGATTTAAGAATGCTCAGTCTTGACAGTGGCTCTGCCCACCAAGGTCATGGCAGTGATGGCATTCCGTGGTGGGATGAGCATCTATTTGCTCCTCGTTGCTTTTTTGGGTGATCAGTTTCCTACTTCCGTCTCTGACCAGGCGCACGGCAACCCGGTTCAACCCGGTTCAACCCCCTCACCCTGTCGAATTGCTGCTGCGGCCCATGTTGCATATGTTCATCGGACTTGATAGGTTTAGGTTCACACACACACACACGCACACACACACACACGCACACACACACACATATATAATAATATATACATATAAATACATATCTCCGATATATTTGCGCACAGAATTAAATAAAAACATAGATGGCACAACTATATCAATACTACTTCTATATCTACTATATGCATACTCATGTGTGTGTGTGCACATCCCAGATGTTTCCCAAGAGTCGACCCTTGGAATCCTTGGAACTTGAAAGGACAAAGCTACGGTGTTGGTGTTGTGTGGATATCGCGCCCTGCGCACGTGGGGAGACTTTCATGGCGTCTCTGTTCAGAGCACCCTGCGATGGCGTCGGCGACAAGCTCGGCGGCAAAAGTTTTGGATGAACGAGTACAAGCGTCACTGACCTGAATAATGTGTAACTTTTGTTTGCTGCCACTGATTTCGCATTTCTGCGTAATGGATGTTGTCGCTTTCATTTAAAATCCACTTGTTTACGCGCATGTGAAGAGTTGCTTCTGTTTTCCCCTGTTTTCGCGCTGGAAGAGCTTTATGGGCTTTTGCCATCTACATCCCTTTTATACCACATTTTCATACAATTTCCGTTTTCTACAATTGTTTCCGCCAGGCCACCAGGCCATACTGTATGAATTCCTTAACCAGTCTCTGCCTCAGGCCAGTTAGAGGAGCACCGCCAGCTGTTTTTCGTCCGGATGCAGCGATGCGTTGACAACCGGATTTCCCAACTGGCTTTGTTTTTTGCAACGGTCTTCTACTGCTTCGTGGAGTTCCAGGACGAGATATCTTGAGATAGCTTGAGAGTGATGAGACAGTTGGAATAGGAAGGGATATCATAAGGGATGATGGGATATCAATTATGTCAATCCCTGGCGTGTAAGCCTTCCCCCGAGCTGGCAATGAGTTGGTGAGTTGTGAACATTCGCCAAGAGAGAACTCAGCGCCACATTGAAGGAAAACACTGCATATCGTTACGACACTGCATATCCTGCCCTGCAAACTTTCAGGACGCGTTTCCGCTGACATCGTTGTTCTGGGGCTACATGTTGATTGGTGCATTTTTCTGCGAGTTTCTTGCGCGGGCCAAAGCACAGGGCGGTGAATACTTCTTCCGGCCAATGTACAACAAGTTGGAGATCTTGGTGCTTGCAGCAGGCAGCTGCCGAGCAAGAAAGTTTGGAGCACTTTATTCAGCGGTATACGAACGATCTGGGGGAACCAAAAATTATGATTTTCAATTTCCCTGAGAGGCACTTGGTGCTTATTCTATGCATCCTGGTACACTTCGTACCTGGCTGAATCCAAGCAAGAGAGAACCACTATTGCATACGCAACGGCTTTTCTCCTGCTGTTGCACCGATGCATTCGCTTGCTTGCCATCAGATTTCAAGTCTCCTGTCAACGCTTCAGTCCACGGTGTTGATGGTTGTCGCAGGTACCACGAACCAGTTTCCCAAAATTTTGTCACACCATTTCCACACAGGTGGGATTCATATGGATTCATGTTCATCTTCTATCAAAACGCTGCCGAGGTCTCCGGTAGCTATTTGCACGCCAACACTCTGATGAGTGCAAAGGCTATGGCCACTTGCCTATCTTCCGGCTGATTCAAAGCTCGCTTTTAAAGGCTCCGTGAGTTTCGGTGTGCCACAGAGGCGGTAACCAACAGCGGCTTCTCAAAGTGTGTAGGAGGTGTGGTTGGAGCTGGTCAGACTGAACAGCCCCCCCTTGATCCAGCACCCCACCAAGGAGATTTTTATGGCCAAGTATGGCAGTTTGGTGGAGGTGGCACCCACCAACATCCACGTGGATGTGCCTGGCTCCATGGTCCACATCGAGAAAGCCACACTGAAGCCTGAAGCTTTTGAAGATTTGCACCTGCCACTGACTCTATCCGGAGGCAACGGCAACCTCCCACCTGGAACACCAGATGGCATATGATGCACTATGTTGCGCTAGGATGTTTTGACCCAAGGATGCGACCAATCTGAAAGCATTGCAGGGGCGCCATTAGCCACACACTGCTGACACACACTCTCTCTTACATTTTTGCACTCTTACACTTTGACCCACGTGCCACAAGATTGCGGAACCATTTTTTTCTCATATTTGGCTGCAGCTCAAAATGTAAAGTACCGATCCATACCCCAGACGCACAGCCATACGCCCGATCCATACCCTTTTAATGAAATTGAATTCATTTAATTCATTTGGAATTTGAGATCGTTTGTGTCACTCCTTTGTTCCATACGTCCGGATCACCGATCAGTACCCCTTTTTTTTTTTAAATAAAGCCATAGCCACATCTTCCTATGGCACCGGTTTGTAATTGAAGCAAATCTGGAGGCCTCATCGAGGATTTTTTTGTGGATTTCTTCACTCCTGATAACGAGGGTGGTGGTTTCGCACGAGTCCGTACTAATGGCAAGACCAGGGTTCGCATCAAAAACTTGCTGCTTGTCATGGGCCCTGGCCGCGGGCTGGCGGAAGCTGGTGGCAGCAGAGGAAGTTATTGGAACGCTGAAAACATTGAAGATGCGAAATCTCGCGTTGTGGATTTTATCTACACGCGCCTGTCTGCGCCATTCCCTGACGTCGTTGCGCGAGCGAATTTGCCTTCAAGGTAAAGCAGCTAAAACTTCTGTACACTTTGTAAACTTTTGCTGGAGTTCGTCCTCTTATGTTCTTGATCGAAATCATGCTTCGCCAGAAGCGACAAGTTGACAAGTTGTTATCTTAATGTGGCCAGGAGGCCTGGCTTTCAAGTTCTTTAGGTTTCCTTAACTTCTGCCCTCCTTTTCAGGTCGCAGGATTCCTTGGGGTCAAAATCTTCCAAGAAAACCCGGAGCTGGTCTGGTCCCAGGGGTTTTGGACACTTTGCGCAGAAGATGCACTGGAAACTTCGGGTGGTACTGAATTCGGGCGTGCGACGCTTCAAAAATCTTCTCCAGGCTGGGAGCGTCCTTGGAAAAGAACAAGGAATTTAAGATACCGTGATGATCCCTGATGATGCATGCATGCTTTGTGCCCAGGATAGTGCTCTTCGAAATTTGGACTTGGACATCCGAAATGCATCGGTGCAATTTCAAGATTCCTCTGGCGCTCTGGGCTATGGTTGCTTGAGTATGGGCCACTCGGACGCATGGATTGCGCCATCGTGATCCATTGTCCCTTGAGACTTCATCTCTGTGCCACTTCTATTCTTGGATGTGATCAATTGTGGTCAATCAATCCCGTCTCACCATCCCTAAGCTGGTCTCTTGATGTACTGCAAATGGCACAGGCTTGCCAAAACGGAAGGAAAGCCCGAAGCTTGCAGCAAACAGATAACTATTAACTATATTGATTGAGATCTCTCCACCTTCAGTTTTTGACCTCAAATGGTTCTCATGCCTTTTCCATTCTTTTCATATATACTTTCAGAATCTCTGCCCACCATATGTATATCCATTTATTGCTTTCCTGGAATATTCTACTGTAAGAGAACTGGCGCACTGGCAGTAAGGTCTGAAAATGGACTCGTTGAAGCTGATGCGCCACGCCGGAAAGCATATGAATCGCGGCTGCACTATGGCCCCATAGACTACCCTTGGCGAAGATATTCGGAACAAGTCAGAACCACCAGTGCTTTGGGGGGGTGAGTGATCTGAGTCTCTGAGTGGATGGTTGCAAACTACACCCAAACGGACTTGCATTTGGTTCTTGTGCGGGTGCGGAGGAACTTGCATCTGGCACGCTTGTCCTTCTATGTGGAGCCCTTTGGGGGTCAAGAGTCCTGGCAAAAGAAATCGTTGACAGCAGAAAAGCCGCAGCGCGTGGTGCGCAAGATGGCAGGGGTTGGCCAAAAGCTGTTTGGAATGTGAACACACCTTTCTGCAGGTGCAACATTTGTAGTAAATGTTGACTTAAAATTAAGAATATATTACAATGAATTCATGTTCAGGACAGTGATCACTCGTTGAATCAGGGTTTGTGAGAGGTTCAACTGAACACAGCAGATCGTCTACGGTCCTGGGCTTTTTCAGAGCTCCGGCAGAGATTAGATGCCACAGAACGACTGCATCAAATGGAAAGGTGGCCCGAACGGCACAACATCCTGATGATTCCTTGGGTGTCCCTTGCCTGAGCCGACAACGAATCGACAATGGATGCAATGGCCGCCATCACCCCGATGGCCTGTATTGAATTGTTTTGCACCCAGAATCATAAAATTGGGATGGACGACGACAACAACAACAACAACAACAACAACAAGAACAAGAACAATAATAATAATAACAATAATAAGAATCGTAGTAATCGTAATCTATGCAGTATATATAATCATTTGCATAAATATGTATATATAATTATATATATATATATTACATTATATATATACACATCATCCATTAGATTTCAGTGGATAGTGTTTTTATTGGTGGATCTGGCATGCAGAGCACCCCGTCTACACACTGATATTGCGATGACCAATTGAACTTCTGGTCATTATATAGTTATTGGACAAATTGGTGGCTTTTTCTGCATCCCCGAGTTCGTTCAGGTCCTTGAATGCAGGTCCTGAAGCAGTTGGAGAGGCGCGCAGGGATTGAATATGTGCTGGGAGCTTTGCTGCCTAGTTGTTTTCTGTGATAGGTAATGAAGAAGTTTAATCCCAGGTACCCTGGAGTTTCTGGAGAACACTCCTTTCGTTTTGATGGTTCCAAGAATCTGGAAGAGAGACCTGAGCAGAGGCCTATCGCAAGGCTTTCAATTTGAGGACAGGGGCCCACCATGCCTTGCTGTTTGGACAGGTGCCGCCTGAGCGCGTGGCCTCGGGCAACCTGAGAGTCAGCCATGGCTTGAGTAATGCGATCCGGAAACAGGTACAGCGGGTCACGCGAGTTACACGGTCACGGATTAGCTCAGACATTGAGGACCAGCAGAGCTCTCACCTCCACAAGGACATGAGGTGAAGTGACATGGGGCAGTTTTAACAAAGTTCAGGGCAGGCCAGTGATAATCACACATGCTCATTTCGCAAAGGTGCACGGTTTGGGGCTTGGTCATGGGATGACTCTGTGCTTCCTGCATAGTATTCGATCTGCAGAGTGTGCCCATGCAGGCATATCAGCAGCACATGACTCCGCAATGCGCAAGGGTAGCTGATATGTTGGCATGCCTTTCAGGAGATTGAGGAACATTGGCACTGGAAGTTGCAGGTGCCTAGGCAGAGTATATATTTCCATTGGGTTGGAGCAAGGGAGCCGACATATTTGCCAACATGTCGTATAGTGGTATAGCCAACCCAGCCAGACAGACTTTTGATCCTGCACCGGGACAGGGCAGATGGCAGGGAAAGCAGCCTTCTATGCTGCGAGAGAACCACCCACCTCAATTCAAGATCTAGCATGCAGCCTTGGGGTTCACAAGTTTATGGGCCAAGATGGAGCTTCCAGGTTCCAGATTAGTACAGGCAAGACAACAGTTTCACTGACTGAGTAATTAGAAGATTGTCATATGTGTCAATTGAACATTATTTCGGTTTGCTTTTGGAACGTTGGGGTGGCCCTTCACCTCCTATGCAAGTTTGCTTCTGCGAAACAGAAGATTTCGTCATGAACAAACAGCTGAGGTAAGACCTGTGATAATTATGGTGGACGATGTTCAGCTGGGCTGCGTAAGGCATTTGCACCACTGTGTCAGGAGAACTGCGACGGGAGATGTTAATGTTGTGGGTTTGATTCGTGTTTTCGATGTGTTTTGGTAGGAAATATCGGGACAAGATGTGAAAGAATGCGTGCCACGCTTGCAGTGATAAACATGCAGTTGAGATGCATGGTTGAATTGCTTTGACCCTCTTTAGATAACCTAACTATGAGTCAAAATTTGGAGACCCTTTACTTTCAGCTTCCGCCACCACCAGTTTCAAGCTCCTGGACCAGTCGCAGGAGTTGGTGGGCCTGGGATGCCGCGTTTCGATGGAGGCCCAAGGTGACTCCCTTGGACCCCACGGTGACGCCCAAGGAACGCCCGGCTGTGGTGCGCTTTTGGTGGTACTACACGCTGCACCGGGTGCTGGCCAAACGCTCTGGCCAACGGAGAATGCCTCTGAAGTTCCTGGACCTGGTGCTCAAGGCCAGGAGGTGAAGCGGATGTAGGGAAGACAACGAGACATCACATTTCCATACATTTCCAGTATATTTTTATGCTACACCACTACGACATCAGCACTTGTACAACCCGGAGAAAACTACTACAAATGTTCCAGAGGAAGGGAGGACCCATTACACACGCATGCTTCCATGACAGAGTCTCCATTGAGTCTCCATCCTGCAGTCCTTTGGAAGGCTGGATATCGCTTCAAGTATCGCTCAATGCTGACCGCCGTGGTCGGACGGTCCGGTCCGTTGATTCCTGGAAGTCGGGTGTTTTTGAAGCCCAGTCCTCAACAGCAGAAGCAGCTGCAGGACCACAATCAAGTTTCGCAAAGTGCTTAATGTATGCAAATGTGGTGTCTGGTTTTGGAACCCCATTGTTGTGCAGCTTTGTGCTTCCCTTTGAATGTACTTGGAATTATGACCAATTGCCGCTTGGGATTAAAATAAACTAAAATTGGAGCTGAGCAATATTGCGAAAGATGCAAGAACGGGGCTTGACCACCAGGAGCTGCAGATGCACCTTGCATATCCTGTGCCGAAGCTGCAGAAGCCGGGCAGGTCCCGTTTGCTTTGGTGTTTTTGCTGGTGTGTGGTCGAAGGATGTCGAAGGATGTCGAAGGATGTCGAATGGGGGATGTGAAACATGGGGCTACTCCACCTTCTGGGAGCTGAGAAGGGGCTCATTCTCTCAGAATCCGGTTCCAGTATGTTCCAATATGTTCCAATGGGATCAATGGGGATCTGTGAGTCCAAGCACCTTCTTGCCTTCGGTGCTGCCAACACCGCCAAGACATGCTTACTTTGGACCTTTTTTCTTTGTGTATATTGTATTGACTGATGTGCCACGTTCATGAATGCTTTGTCGGTTTCATTGAATCTTACGACCCCATCTTGTGAAACAATGATGTTTTAACATGTCTTGACATGTTTTAAAACCTTGTTGCACCAGTACCACATGATAATATCCAATGCAGGCCCATCATCTCATGGTGGCCTTTGGAATCCTTTCTCATGTTTGTCTGTTTTCCTGTCGGCTGGCCATTTGAATAGATCTTGGCAGATGTGCCACATCAGATGTGCTGGTGTGATTGTGTGAAAGCTGTCGTAGTGGCAATAACCCCGAACTTTGTTTGTACAAAAGAGTGTGACATGGTGTAACATGGCGTGAAGGATGTAGCTAGATGTAGCCAGCTTGTCTGATCTTGTTTTAGCGGTAACCAAGGACATTGTGTCGTGCTACCGCGCTGTCTTGGCCAAAGCCGTGGGTCAGGGAAGCCACGCCAGCTACGCCATTCGAGCTGCACAACAAGCAGAGGCAGAGGCAGCACTGGGCAGCACTGGCAGAAGTCGTGGTTGAAGGGACCCTCTCCAGCTCAAAGGTCTCAAACTTCATTGAAGTGACTTCATCCTCACAATAGCAATATATAGCTAATATAGCTATCAAATGCAATCAAATGCAATATATAATATAATATAGCACCTTGAAAGCTTTACCACTAAGTCTGGCTTGGCAAGACTTCTCCATGGCCTTCTTTTTGCGGTCAGTTTTTTTTTTTGCGTCAATCTGTACGTAGCATTGTTTATCATGAGAGTTCCGAACCTTTCGCGATTGCCACGCTGTGCAGGTGGTGGACGCCGTTGAAGTTGAACAGTTGGAGGCGTTAACGGAGGAAGAGGAGGAAGAGGAGGAAGAGGAGGAAATGGTGGAAATCAACAGTGCAGACAGTGCAGATTCCTCAGATGAGGAGGATCCCAGCGGAAGTGGGACCTGGGAGTTGCGATGGAGCGGTCTAGAGGCTGGCAGAGAAGCTGGCAGAGAAGCTGGCAGATTGAGTCGCGGTGAGTCATGTTGAGGGCAGGTAGATGTGTACTTTGGTACTTTGTGTAATTATCTTTGTGTCTAGAATGATAGTAGCAGCTAGGGGGACGATGGAAGGGGCTACAACTTGCACGTTGCTTGTCAACCCCACTCCAAGCAGACCCAACAGGTGTGGATTCCTTTTTGGCGCCCTGGACAGCGCTACCGCCCTGTGTTTCTGCATGTGACCTTCCAAGATCTTGCGATCGATGCCGAAGTGCTTGAGAAAGATGGTTCTGAAGGGAAATTGGCTCCTTTCAGCATGCTGTGTGCACTGAAACTAGGCTCACTAGGCAGCAGCAGGAAACAGTTTGGAATGTTGGAAGTTGTGTTTTGCACCTTTGCTCAAAAGGCCTTGAATGTTTTTCTCGCTGAGATTTCAGGAAAAGCTTCAGTTTCTCTTCTCCCGAGTGCGGCAAAATTCAAGCTGCAGCTAAAGATGTGGTGAAGATCAATCAGTTGGTCTCAATGGCCCCCACGATGTTCAACTCTGTCTTTCATCTGGGGCCCAAAGACTGGGCTTGCAACTCTGGCCGCATTCCCCTCGTTTTTCAATTGCACGTTTTGGCGAAAAGAATGAAAACAACTGGGGAGGACTGAGAATCCGTTCTGAAACTTTGTGCCAAGGCATTGGCGAACAATTTGCGCTGATTGTGCAGGCCAGGGCCATATCTGGGAAGGAAGTACACGCAGTGGTTCACTGCCCTGAATGCAAAGTCATGCTCTGGGAGCCACTGATCCTGACCCTCCGCGCCTTCTTGAATGAGCACTCCAAGGAGGATGCGAAGACTCTTTCTGTGGTGAATCTCAGTTGCACTGTGTTGGCTTATTTGTTTTTGGCCCCTCTGGTCAGTCAGCTTCCCCATGCTTCCCCACTCACAGCCCAGGCGAGGAGGACGCATCACTAAGAAGGATGGAAAAGTCTCGGCCAAAAATGGGCGGATTGGTCCAACGAGCGTCTCCGCCACATTTGAATCTTTTCTGGAAGTCTCCGGCTCGATGCAGAGCCAGGCACCTGCTGCAAGTGAGCAGACCAAGCTTACAAAGACACTTGCTGACAAAGGCCTTGTTTTTTTTGTCCTCTCAATGACGCGGTGATGTAATATGATGTAATGAAGTGTAATGATAATGTATTCTGTATACTTATGTATACTGTGAATACCTTGAGCGTAAATTGAAACACCACCTGCTCCACACACAATCTAGACGGATTAATATATATATATAAATAACCTAAGCATGGTATTGATCCACTGTCGCTTTCTGATTTGCAATTTGCTAAGGAGACTTCAGAATGCCCAACGCCTTTTCGAAAGAGTTGTGCTAATTCAGGAAGACATTGGAGTGAACATCACTTTGAATCTACGCGCGATCCAGATCTTCCAAATTGGAAAGTTCAGCAGGGACCAACTTGGCATCGAAGAAGCTCGTGTATTTCCTCAAGACGTTTCTGCCAAAGTCTTGCGCTCGGACGATCCAGTTGCTTTTACTTCGGGCCGTAGCCGGACTGGGACAATGTGGGCAGAGTCGGGAAGCAAAATGTGCTCCATCGCAGGTGCGTTAGACGCCTATGCCAACAGGTCAAGGCAAGCCAGGAGTTCCTCATTTCCCTCACAGCCCTGGGTGGCTGGAAGCCCACTAGTGCCAGCTTTTAGACAGGAGGATGCCGTTGATGCGCCAGAGCTGCCAGATGCCACTAAGCTCAACATAGCTCGACTAAGCTCCACTAAGCTGATATGTACGAAGTGATACAAAGTGGTTCACGCGGATTTTGTACTCCAGTCATCTCTTGTCTCTACTCTAATCTTTGTCTGTCAATGCTGTATATCCCGTGCCCAGAGTCTTGTCGTTTCTATGGTTTATCCAGATTCCATATCTTTGTAGGCTTCAAATGGATGTCAGTTTTTCTTAGATATCAGTAACTGCCAGTGACGCTGTGTTTCGGTGTGCTGGCATGGTTTGAGCGTTCCATTTTTGCCCGTTCCAGCCTTGCCTTCAGGCGAGCATCTTGGGCTTGTCGTGGCATCCCTTCTGGATACCTTACTGCTGCTCCAGCAATGCTGGGGAGGTGAAAAGCACTGCACCCAGGGTGGCAGGGCCACCAATTGAGCGGGTGCCGCGTGATGCGCTCGGCAAAGCCCTTGTGCATTTGGCGTTTTGGAAGCTTCGGCCTCATGAGTTTTCAATTGAATGGATGCAGAAACAAGAAGCAGACTGGCGTCACAAAGTGACCCTTAGCCGTGGCCAATTGTCTTTGTAATGCTGCGAGAGAAGTCCTCTGCTCACTGACAGTAGGTCGGCAAACATCCATCGTAGCTCTACAAGGTCATCACTATTGCCATTGCGCCTTGGAATAGGTCTCCGCTTTTAGTCGGACGTGTCATCAGCAGAGCGGCCTCAATGTAGCTTTGCTCCTCTGGAACTGCTGTGCTGACCAAAGTTGCCAGCAGGCCAAAGTTCCAGATGTATCCAGATGTGTTTGTCTCACACACATGCAAAAAAAGGAAGTTCTGAAGATACATGGGTGGGGCGGGGGCCCGAGAGTTTGTTCCCTCACTGCCCCTACCGATTTGACACATTTTCACGCCCTTTCTACTTTTTTGTTCCGGTAATCAGACATGCCAAGGAAAATATCGGGGGATCATCTATAGATATCTACACAGGGTATTTCAGCATTTCCCGTTTCAAGCTTAGTTGAGGTTAGTTGATTGGAGAGTGTCACCCAGCACATAATTGAAGCTGTCGTACAGATTCGTGCAGGTATGGAGGTGACGCAAGTGCAGTTGAGGAGCCCGCAGTGGCCGGCAGCAAAACTCCAGAGGATTTGGATGGTGCAGTTGGGGCCTCGGTGCTTGCGGCAATGCGCGTCACTTGGGAAGCAGTGCCGGGGAACATCGGGGAACCAATGAATACCAATCACATCCAACAAAAGCCACTGACAGACTGAACATACCATAGGTTAACAATGTTTGGCATAACTTAACAATCCTATCATCCTATATGTATGATTATGTATGCAGATGCATGCAGTAATTACTCGGTAATTAAGAGTACATGCAGTATGCAGTATGCATATATATATATATATAACACATACATACATACATACATTACATTACATTACATTACATTACATTACATCCATCCATCCATCCATGCATGCATGCATGCATGCATACATACTCATACATACTCATACATACTCATACATAATCATACATACTCATACATACTGATACATACTGATACATACTCATACATACTCATACATACTCATACATACTCGTACATACTCGTACATACTCGTACATACTCGTACATACTCATACATACTCATACATACTCATACATACTCATACATACTCATACATACTCATACATACTCATACATACTCATACATACTCATACATACTCATACATACTCATAC
>Ga0126342_10007735_pt1 | contig 19239 bp, 18 predicted proteins | sample Cyp1metagenome_FD_92528 | JGI IMG/M metagenome (GOLD analysis project Ga0126342, IMG submission 92528) | Coral microbial communities from Lord Howe Island, Old Settlement Bay, Australia - Cyphastrea 1 metagenome | ecosystem: Host-associated > Invertebrates > Cnidaria > Coral ... | reverse complement strand
CATACTGCGGGGCTTCCCTTGTCATAGTTGTGGCCAACGTAGGACTCTTCGGCCCTGGGTTAGCCCATTCGTAGTGCATGCAGATAAAATCAGTTCCAGTGTCAGTTTTGCTGCGACTCTCATCAGCGCGGCTCAGTTCCTGTATCGTGGTGTCGCGTTCCATCTCTAGCAGCTGTGCTGGCTTCGCAGCTTTGCTCGCCAGAAGCTTCCTTTCTCCGGCCTTCAGAGTCGCTGGTTGTGCTCGGCGATGGCATCCACCAGTAGGAATTGTTCGTCCGGAACTTCTTCCCATGTCATCGGCTCTTGGGAGTTCATATCGAAATGTTCCGGAGCTCGCCTCGTGCGCCTCTTCGGCTGAGACTTCGGGCGGGAGCCATCCCCAGCCCGGCTCGCTGAAGCCTTGGCCTTCGGCGGTGCCACCGGCATTTCCGAGGGATGCGGCAAACGCTGCGATGATTGACTGCAACATGCTACAACTACAACTGCAACTGCAACTACAGCTACCACTACATTGCACTACGCTACACTACACTACACGAACCAAATACATTACATACATCACATTACGCGACAACTACAACTACACTACTTTACACTACACCACACTACTTGGAGGCTCGGGGGTGGTTATAAGCACATAGGGGACATACTAGGTACATACGGCACTTACTATTGGGATACAGAGCTTACAGTACCCCTAGCATCGAGCGTGTGTAACTATGTCTAACATTCACGAATGTTCAAAATATTTCCTTCCGTAGGCTCTGGTGACCTCCGTAGCTCCTCAGAACCGACATTCATATATGACTTTTTGGGTCTTATTTCATATATGACTTTTGGTCTTTCGAGGGTTAAGATTTCTTTGAAATTTGCTAGTTTTTGATCCTGAAGATTTACAATTTCTCAGTTCCCACGGCCCACAACGGGATTCATCATCATTTTTTCACCTTGCTGCTGACCGCAGTGGCTGGTTGGTGCGCCCTTGGTTGTAGCTGCCAAGTCGCAGAAGCCAACGACCTAAGAGCCTCAACTCCAACAAACGCCGATGCACCTTGCGTGCGATCTGTTTCACAGATCCCACGCAATCTTCGTCTTGATAAGTATGCCAGAAACGGCAGTTGACCAACGATGTTTTCATCTCCAGGTTGATCTCCTGAAAGGCCTAAGATGTTTGCTTGAACCCTGAAGTTATTTATATAGCATCATCATCATCATCCTCACCATCACCATCATCATCATCATCATCACCGCCATCATCACCATCATCATCATTTGCATCATCATCATCATCATCATCAGCACCATTATCATCCCTAATCAAAACCAAAACACGATCATCAAAGAAGGGAATCAAATCATATGGCTAAACCATGACCAAAGAGCATGGTGCTTCGGCTTTGACGGCCAATGCAATTCAGATTTCCTCTGGGCATGTCGAATCAACATGCGGTAGCGCCTCAAGAACCTTGCAGCAGGTTAAAGAATGAAACATACAAAATGATAACTCATTCGTTTCCAAGTAATTTCATCAGTTCGTTTGCTTGAACATTTTCATACCCAAATAGCTTGAACACATCTTGAACATCGGTTTGTTAGCTGCCAGCCCTCATGCAAGAGCCATGGCTTCAATGCTGAAGCGAGACAAGGCACAGCAGTGAAGTGTCCCAGATGTCGTCAGCCTGTTCCCGGGTTAAATAGCGATTTGCATGTTCCACCTTCGAAAACCAAGCACACATTGAAGTCAGCACCCCATGGATCAAGAGCAGTTCTCGATCAATAGCAATGCCAGCATCATGCCCTTCAGTAATCATCTGGGCCATTAAGCATTGCAGGTAGCTAAGAAGCACTCTGCTTGCACACGCTTTGATTCTCAATTCGGGATACTCTCCGGGCTTGACCAACAGCAGGGCCGCACAAATTGGAGGTTGGTAATGCCTCCAGGGACCCAATCAGTTTTGAGAAACAATGACATAAATGTACCCTTTTGTGGTATACGTTTACTTTCTGCATTACCTTGCTAAGCAAAACAAAATCCAGCACCTGATCTTGTGCTGACTGCACCATTTGTTGAACTCCCTGGTCATGGCCGATAGGTCATCAGCAAGTGAGTTACTGCCTGGGGATGCGGCAACACAATTATTGACAAACAGCGTTGGCATTCTTTTGTAAGTTTTCTGGTGGTAGGTAGATAAGATCTAAATTTCACCAACCTATGTTGACCTCATCAGCAGCAAGTGCAGCCAGAACACCAAAATATGCATATTTGTTCTCGCGCAATTTGTGAATTGTGCTTCCGTTCAGCCATTGCACGATTCCAAGATTGCATGTATGCATACCTGCAGTTCAATGGGTGTTCTGAACATCAACGACTGTTTAATCCCAAAGGTTTGTTCATGGAAAACACTTCAAATCATTCATTTCGACATAAATCAAGCAAGGCTGCTACATGCTTTCAGCATCCAGGGATGAAATCCAGTGATCGCCTGACATGTATGGGTGTGTGTCTGTGTGGGGGTGAGGTAAAAACTAAGAACACTCTTTGCATTGGGTTTCGAAAACATTTCCATCATGGCCAGGGGACACAAAGAGGATTTACATAGTTGCCCAAGCATTGAAGGTAGAACTCAGGGACGTTGAAGCGATGAAATTGCTCCATTGCATCGAAGTTGGTGTACCTGTGCGCAGTTGTTCATGTTCAGGAAATTATTGTTGCATTCCACATTCGGTTTTTTCAAACCTTTCGAACAGCACTAGTGGAAACCCATAAAAAAAAACTCCAAATAAAAACATATAGCAACATGTTCAATGCTGAACAAAACCATGTTACTGATTGGGGCCAGCTCGTGTGGAGGCCACACATCGATGACAAAGGTTAATGGCCTTGTAATTCCTTTTCAAGCCCCAAAGTTCAAGGTGCCATTTCCAATCCCCTCGGCACTCTACTAATGCAAATGATTCAGGAAATTTTCCTCTGCGCCGGTTCCAGGGTTCGCCATTCGGCCCCACTGTTGGCCACATGCCAATGTAGCCAACCTGGTGCAGGTCGGTCCAAACTATATGCCACATGGTTTTTCACTTCACAGGACTGGACTTTGGTGGGAATCTAGCAGTACTAGTTAACATTATTTTTGTGGGACAGAATCAAATCGAATGTTCAAGCTCAGGAGCATTAAGGCTCCAAGCAATCACCCGCAGAATTGGATCTAAAGTTCGCTCCCCAAGTGTCAACTCATAGCGGAGCACAAAGAATGGAAATCTCGAGAGATCAAGTCCTAGGATGTTGTGCTCATAACTTTCGCACAAGCTGCACATACTTATTTGGAAACCAACCAAATCAAATAAAAATTGCCAAGAAACGCATTGTTGTTTGAATCACGATATTCAGTAGCATGACAATCACCTTTGCCCCAGCCAATGTGTACTTTGCATCGTCTCCAAAGATGCCTATTGGGATGTGCCTACCCTCCCCAGCAGCCGGATGGTCAATAGGGATGTGATCCCTCCAGTGTTTCCAGAATGATGCTACATCGGCAGTTTTCCAGGAAATCTTCCGATTCTCCTCGGCTATGAATGCAGCCAAGGCGTGATGTGCAATTTTGTGGGGAAAGAGGTGCCAGGGGAAAAGATTTTTTTTTTTTAATATATATATCACCTAGATATATAGATAGATATTTTTATATGTATATATATATGCAGCAAAAAAACAAAGCAAAGACAAGGGGCGACAAGGTAGCACAACAATTCATGTGGCATCACCATCGGAACCCTCATAGTGGTTGTGGCACCCTTTGTACTGGACTCCAAATCTTTGATGGGAATCTCCACAAAGTGCAATGCCTCAAGTGATAAGCAACACACTAGCATTTACGTACCGAAGATTTGTTTCTATGTTAGCTAGGTTTCCAGCTACCTGTGGGGGTGCATGCAAGTGTCTTGGGTGGTTCAAGCAGAAAATCATTAACATCAACATACGGATACCACACAACTCGATATGCTTGTTGGGTATACAAACACATAGAATTCAAATTGGCAAGATACTAATGGAAGGTCAAGGGCGGCAACCAGATCCCTTTCCACATTGCCAGGGAACTTGCCTGAGCACCCAATCCGGCTGATTTTCGTTGTCAGCTGGCTGCATGCTCCATTGCTTTCCTGGTTCACATTGCATTGATTGGGAGATATCGATGGTTTGCAATATTAACAAAAGGGTTATCATTCTGGGGAAACGATTAGTACGATATCATTCTATATATCATGCGCTAAAGCTGGCAGCTTATACCAATTTGGAGCCAAGACACTCGCACACAGGCTTCCGCGGCTTTCTGCAGATCCAACACCGATGCTGCCTGGGCTTCTCAGAAGGGTGGGTCTTGTAAGTTTCTTTCATGTTGGTGTTTTGATATTTATAGATATTGCATGATCCCATGAATTATTTATTGTAAACCGCATGGTACAACCTCCCAATATTGTTCAACAAGGTACACCACGACCAAGTGTTGAGAGCAAATGCTCCGCAAAGCTTGTATCTGCGCAGGGGGTGAAAAGCAAACAACATATGCTGTGATTATGCATATGTCCTGCATGCATGCAATCAAAGACGGGTAAGCTAAGCATATCTTTTCCCTGCTTGCTGGTGCATGTCCGGTGTCAAGTGCTAGGTCATCACCCCGCAATCATTGATTGCATACCAGTCCCGGGGGTTTTGGACTTTGTGGCAGGGACAGCTCTGAATGGGTCAACAGACGAATGAAATTCCTCGGAAATATTCTGCAGTGCAACATGTTTTTGCTTAGTTCATGTCCATCTGCAAGAGCTCCCTGCAGGCATCCACCCCAGGTTCATGATTTGTTCTAGCACAAACACGTGACCTAAGCACCATAAATATGGGGATTTTGTCACAGGAGACATCGTGCCATGGGGACATCATGTCAGGGGCACGTCATGCACATACATCCAAAAAGCGCAAACCCAGGTGGAATGCTAGTCGGATTTCTCCGCCATTGGCTTGGCCTTGGCCTTGGGCTTGGGAACCAAGCTTTTCACACTCGTCGCTGCCGACTTGTAAGAAGCCACCGCTTGCACCACCGATTGGGTAGGTGCCACCAGAGCTTCCCCTTCCTCACCACCAGCAATAAAGCCCTCGGAACATCAGGCATTTCTTGTGCGTTTTGATTAAATCTATGGATTCCCAACATGCATGTCCAGATTGTATGGAACCATTTCCACATTATATATATAAATTGAATTGGTAGCCCGGCCTCCAGTGTTGCCCTTGCATTCTCAAGGGAGGCCACATGCTTCTCCATATCTTGCACAGCGCATTTGCGCATACTCTCCGGCCTCAGGTTGGACCAGAGATGTCATGGACAAACTAGGGGGCTAGATGTTCGGTCACTCAGTTCTGGACACACCAGCCTTCAACAAGACAGGGCTCCAGCCTCACTGGGTTAGAGATGGTGGATTAGGGAATGACATAATAATGAATTTGGGAATGACCTAGCTCAACATGTCCTGCAAGCGAGAAGCTTTTCGCTTCCAGTATGCAATGGGCTGCTGACTGCATAGCCTCATGAGTAGCCAGGGTGCATACCATTATTGGTCTTTGATTATTATAATCAAATTCAATACAATATGAAGAAGAAGAAAACCTTTATAGAATCAAAGAAACTCCCTTGGCTTCTTGAACTGGTGTCTTCGCCTTTGGGGGCTTGTTGTTGGCGGTCTTGGGCTTCGGTTTTGGTTTGGGCTTTGGTGCCCCAGGTGCCGCTTTCGCATCAGGTTGGCCAGGCACATTCGGTTTCGGTGGTTCAAGCAAAGTTGGGGTCGTGAAGGAATGTGGCATCATGCTCAACGGGTTCGACCTTGATTTGGGCATGCAAATGCAGTGGGTTATGAGGGTTAAATAGGGTAGGTATACATGAGACATGTGAAAGTCATCAACTTCTAAGAGTGGCACATCATATCTGCAGCATGAGCATTGCTGATCTCGGCATCCTTGCTGATCTCCACAGATTGGGCCACACGCTGCGAGGAACGCTCAAGACTGGAATCCCAGCACCAATACATCTTCAACTCCTCAGGTGATGCGGCATCATGCAGGGGTGATGTGTAGTGTGCTTAGGGGAACTTTCAAACCCCACCCGCATGATAGTGCAAGCTAGAGGCAGGGCAGTCCGGATTGAATTCATATTGGTTGTCCTTTTCCTGCGGCTGCAAATGTTTTGAACCACATGTACATATATATATATAGATATTTTTTTGAAGATTGTGAACCATATTATAATATATAGTGTGGGTTCATGTCCTTCGCCGCCACGATGCTGTCGACCAGCTGCGAGTTTTCATGATATTTTTTCATGAGGTCCTTGGTTGGGATTAAATGGCCCATGCACGGATATCAGCATGTCATGTTTCCCTCCCCACCACATGATTTTTTTCATCCAAGTCACCTCCCTGGAAAGCAATTTATATTGCCCTTGTCGCTGATGTTCTCTGCTTGCCCTGCACGATGCCACAAAGGTGCTGCAGCTCCAGTCTTCATGACACTGCAGAAATTCCTCGAACAGCTGCCATCGTTCTTGATGGCTAGCCTTTCCACCTTGGTATTTTTGCATGACACACAGAATGCTGGTTTTTGAAATTGTATTTCAGATGTCATGTTTTGATATCTAGATTTCCAAATTTAATCACGTTTTATATGCACTTATGTTTTTCTCCAGGTTACCTTTGGCTTTGATTTCCTTGAACCGCTTTGAGACCTCCTCTGGGCAACGTTCACCTCAGTAAGATTAAATATATATCATATATATATATATTCAAAGAAATATCTTATTAATATACCTTTGTATTAACCATATTTATTTACTATATGTTGGGAACTTCGGGAACTAGTGATTAGCGCACATTGAGGCATCATGCAAAACAAATGATTTGATTTTCACTGGCCCATTGCAGGGCCTGGTCGAGGGAAAGGGCGTGTATGTTGCCAGCGAGGGGAAACATTGATAGGGCATCATGGCTGGAGCGATGAAGGGAACACTGTGATGGGCCTACTTGTGACATGGATTTAAGGGGTTGCAAAGATATCTGCCAACAAGAAGCTCGTCATTAAGTGCAGCCAAAGAGCTGTGAACCGACCTGTGAAAACGCATATAAGCTGCTTTCAACGCCTTGCCATCATCAGCCTTGTCTTCGCCCATTGCTGCACCCGCATCTGCCTTTGCTGGTGCCGGAACCATTGCCGTTGTTGGCGCCGTTGCCGGTGCTGATGCCGTTGGGGTCGTTGGTGTGTCTGATGCTTTTTCAGCCACCTTGATGTCATCCTGAGGCGGTTCCCACACATCACTTGGAACCAGCCCAGCTGCAAGAGCATCTGCTCTTGAGAGCGGCACCCAGACGTCTTGCGGCACGCCCGCCAAAGTCATGACAACCGAAGTGTAGGCCTTCAGCTCATTCGGAACAACTCCCATGGCCTCTGACACCTCTGCAACGGGACTGGGTGCTGGGGTGGTAGGTGCAGGAGATGGTGCCCCCATGAGGTCCAAAGTTGTCTTCCTCATAAGGGCAGCCTTCACATCATCATGTGTGGGAGCAAATTCCTGCTTCTTTGCTGCCGGTGTGGAAGGTGGATTTGCTGTTCCATCGCTGGGAGTGCCATGTTGCATGGTCATGCCTTTCTCCTTCACACTGGGTTCATGTAGTGCAGCTCCTTCTTCAACTCGATGCTCTTCCACAACCTCAAGAGGTGAAGTTCCAGGAGAATCCTTCAAGGTATCTTCCACGTCCAAAGACATCTTGGTGCCCTTGTCTTCAGCAGTGTCAGGCTCTGAAGGTCCTGTAGCTGTTTCACCTGTAAGGAATGCCATGTCAGGCCCCCATGGGTACAAGGTGGGATCCCCAAGCTGATTTTCCACAAAGATTTCACCTGGAGAGGATTCCACATCCACAGGCGCAGGTGCAGGTACTTCTTGGGGAACAGCTGGGGTGGCTTCATCGGCTCGATGCATGTCCAGTGGCTCTGTAGAAGCCATAGGTGGCACAGATGCGCCTCCACCACTGTGTGAAGCTGCCTCTCCTCCCTGTGGCGTCTCCACCATGGAACCAGATGGACGCTTGAACTTCGACCAAAACATTTTGTAGGCCTGGGTGTTCTCACCTGAAGGCGATCCCATGGGGACCACTGGTTCGGCAGGCGCATCAGCAGCCACTGGTGCACCATGAGGCGCCACAGGCTTCTCAGTGGGTACACTTGGCAGCTCATCACGTTCCTTCACCAATGGTACTGGTGCCACCTCTTCTTTCATTGAAGCCTCCGAAGACTTCTCAGCAACACGCAGCATCAATTCTCCCAGGCACTCAGGGTTCGCCTGGAAAATAGGATTTGAAGCCAGTTTTTCCAAGGCTGATTGAACCTGCAGCAGCACAATGGATTGATCTGCACATGGATTCCATGCACATGGGGGATCGCACATGTTTGGAACATGTCTGGGATATGTGGTATATCATTAATTATGCTATTATATTTATATATATAATATTTAAGTATATTAGTATATATATTATATGATAATATTACATAATGTCGTTTACTTTATATATTAAATTATATATATATATATATATGTAGTGTTGATTCACTGTTTGAGAAACAATTCAACAAATGTAGGGTTGGTGAATCTAACTGGCTGTCCCTGACATACCACCATCCCAATGCATCAAATGATTCTCAGACAAAGAACGTCTGCCGGAAAGGTCAACGATGCAGCTTTCGCCGGATTTGGAAGCGGAGGCACCACTGGGAAGGACACCTGGGAGCCCAAAAGCCAGAAGGCATGTTTTGCCAGTTCAACATGATTTGCACAGGGGGACAATATATTTTGTTTTTTATGGTTTCAACAAGTCTGACAAATTATTGCAAATATATCGTTCAATCTTAAAGGGATGTGAATGTGTGTACCCATTTCAGTACTAGCTTGATTGGATATACTAGTGCTGCTAGTGGTCATGTGTTATAGCGAGCATTTCAAAACTGGTTTCGACTATGCAAGCCAAGATACAGCTGCCTTCACATCCATGGTAACAGGAGAAGCACCATGACCACCTGTCGGAAAGAACATGTTCACATGATTCCCACCGCCTCTAACACATAGCCCAATATGGCCATTCATTGTCCCATGACCCCCAGCCCCAAACATGATGCATTCTTGCAGAACCACATTAGCTATAAAGGGAATTGAACCACAACATATCTCACAGGCCTGTAGTATCCATAGGTTCAGCACCATTAGCATGGGGGAACAGCTCCACAGGCGGCACTGGCTTAATGCTGGAACCCATTGGTGCATCTTTAGACCCTGAAGATGCTCCATCACTCTTCTCACTAGACGTCATCAAACGTTTAGGATCGGGGGTGACTGTTGCCGGGGACGCTGTGGAAGCAACAGTATCTGGAGATTTCTTCAATGGTCTCTTCGATCCATGCGATGGGGGTGGAGTTGCCAGTGTTGCCAAAGACCGCCGCCGAGCACCCGCTGCCAAAGCAGCAGACAAAGCCTGAGCCACAGACGGTTTTGTATAGCATATACCTACAAAACCAAATAAATTGTATGAACAAATTTCACAACCACTATAATGATCAACGATGTCAAACAAACACATAGTGATGCCATGCAACAGTACTCATATCATCACCCAGGGAATCACCACTCATGGCGCCAAGTGTGAAAAGGCCCTTCACCAACTCCGAACACCTAAAGTTCCCTTGAACCAAGACAACAAAATCACGCGAAATCACGCGAAATCACGCGGGAGGTTTTCATATATGAGTTCTTGTTCGTGAATGTCAGTTCTGAGAATCGACATTTCTATGAATGTGGGTTCTGAGAGCATACATTCATATATTGGTTTTTCAAGAAATCACGCAAAATCACGCTGCATCACGCGGCATCACACATTGGAGATAGCATTTCATTTCAACAACTATATATATTTCTTAGTTTAAAACTAAGAGAACTGTAAGCAATGCTCTTCCCCAAAGCATGGATTGGCTAGGTAATTTGCAGAAACATTGATGCTTCTGTCCGGTTCCAGGTCCGGCAAACCTTGAATTAGAAAAGTTCATGGTTCCGTTTTAGAATCATGAAAGGGTTGCACTACAACGGGAGCCCTGGACAGGGGGAGAAGCGCCCCTCACGAGCTTCATTCACAAGGAATTCCCGTAGAGCACCAAGTTCAGCATGATCCCATTTGAATGGTGGTACCTGAGCAAGCATGCTTTCAATTTTGAACCCCGTAACCTCCCAGAATGTCTTGCATATCTATATGTCTACCTATATTCTAGCTATCTACCTACCTACCTACCTATCTATCTAACTATCTATCTAGCTATCTATCTATCTATCCATCCATCCATCCATCCAGTTATTTATCTGTCTATCTATATATTTATTATAAATGCACTTCTGGTCCCCAACCAAACCTTTTATCAAGCCAAGAGCACTAGGGGAGTCAGTGTGCCAAGATCATCGGCAGATACAGGCATATCGAGCTCCGGCATTTGTCCTTGAGCCTCATTGGCAGTTGTAGGAACTATAAATAAGAATAAATATATTACATCATGTTGTTTCAGCACAATATTGCAGATGGGGGTTATGAATGTGAACTAAACTTCCGAGGGGCAAGTACTGTTGCATGTTGGTCTGCAACAAAAGATGCAAATCCCGCTGGATACTCGGCTGATCTCTTTAATGATGGACCACCACTCCTGAAACTGAACAAAACATTGTTTAAATACATTCAGCTTTCTGAATGGTTTTGCAGTCCTTACCATGCAACAAAGAAAATAAGATAAGGCCCTGACACACGGACACATCCAGCACCATCGGTATAGCGGTTTACCATCTTCACACCATCACCGGCTTTAGACTTGAGGTCATCCTTCTGGGATTTTGACATCTTGTTCTCAAGGAAGTTGACCCACTGCCTAATAGGGGATATGCACTAGTAGGAAATGTATCTTAAATAGATCACCGAACCACCAGATATTGTTCATCGATCGTATTGCATGTGCATGCGAGGCTGCAAGATAAGTCGCCCACGGAGATCCAAGAAGCCAGGACGGCTTCGGTGTTGCCGATCCATATAACCCCATCCAACTGAGTCCATGCAGTGTTAACACATCTGTTTTCACATGTTGAATTGATTTCGCAAATGGAATCACACAGCCCACCCTTACCCACCAAGCCACAATCGGCGGAAGCTGGGGTGGCAATCTCCCAGTGCCGCAATGATATGTTGAACATAAGGAATAAAAATCAGCCGTGAGCTTGATGGTTGTTCTACCTGGGCATGCGGACTTGGCTATGACTAATTTTTATTTTTCATGATATGGCTTTAACCTAAAACACCAAGAGATTCATGATCGAGATGGTAAGCTGTAAACACCATATTGAATGATAACATTATTGTTTGTATGATTTTTGAGATGCCATGGGGGGTTGGGGGCATGTCATGCATGTCATGTCTTTTTGGCTAGTCAATATTATGTTTCATTCATATTCATGGGTACCCACCATGTTAAATATTAGCAACACAACCAATCACCACACACGACCCATAACCTGTTTTGTCTCATTGCGCCGTATTCCACCTGTTCTGGAATTCAAAATTTTCACCATGACCATGGAGTAGTTCGGACATCATGAACATGTTGGGCTCGGTGAGGGGCTTACGCTGCTTCTGCAACGTTTCTTGGTCACCTTGTCCTTGCTATCCTTCTCTCGTTTCTTATCCTTGGTTTTGCCCTTTTGCTTGTTAGCCTTCTCCTGCTTGGAAGCTTTTCGTTGCTCCTTCTTTTTGCCTGGTTGTGTTGATGGGCTCCTGGTGGCTGCGCCCTTAGCCTTTTGCTTGACACTGCCCTTTTCATTTGCATCCTGTGGCACTGCAGTGACTGCCTTAGAAGCTGTCGCCTTGACATGTGCTGGATTGAACCCTTCTGCTCGTTGCTTGGGCCGAGCTTGCACCTCTGCATGGACACCAGGCACCTCTGGGGCCTTGGTATTCTGTACATCTCTGGGCCTTTTGCATGTCGATGTATCCGACTTGGATGTCTCCGACGTGGATGTCTCTTCGGGTGTCGTCAACTTGGTGGGTGTCATTTCTGGAGTTTCTGGCACTTTGTGTCCTGATGCAGGAGTTGGCCGGTGCATGCTTTCCATGTCCATAGGGGGAGGTGGTGGCGGCTGTGGTGGTGGGCCCTTGCCAGGTGAAGGCTGAGGTCTCATCTTTGGCTGAATTTTTGCCGGAGATGATGGTGCAACCCCTTTGGCATCTTCATTCGTCTGTGTGTCTTGCTCTTGCTCTTGTACCCACTTCATCCACTTCTGTTCATCATGCCAAGCTGCCACCTGCTCTGGGGTCCATGTTTGCTGTTGATGTTGTTCTGAGTGGTCTGGATACAAAGGCTCCTCCAGCACAGACTCCATGTCATCTTCAGGATTTTTCTTCACAGCAGCTTTGGGCGGTGTTGGAGGAACATGCATTGCTGCTGCCGTCATTGGGAGGTTTGGCACTGGCACTGGGATGAGCACCTGGTTGTACTGTATGGGTCCCATGGTCGACATCACGAAAGCAGGTGGTTGGTAGTAGGACTCGTGTCTAAATGCAGGCTGGTTGCTTTTGTTGTTGAACCAGTGTCGTCCCACATTTGGAATAATCCCAGCACACCTGAACTTCCTCTCCCAAGGCTGCATGGATGTGACCGGTCCCGTCCAGCAAGTTCTCAGTCCGGGCGAAGGGTTCCAATCATATTCTTGAGCACCAGGTCCAGATAAGCCAAATGGCCCACACCCTTTTGCTTTATCACTAGCATCACCATCAAGATGGGGAGGATTGTGATCACTATGGGCACTGGTGGCTTCTCCATGGGCATGTAGATGTCGTTGATCCTGACTGGGTTGTTTCTGGTCACCATCATCGCCTCCATGTGCATCTTGTGTTTTGGTGTTGTGACTGTGACTGCCATAAGCACCTTCGGCCCACTGATTTTGTGGAACCCATTGCTCTCCGCCTTGCCCCACATCCTGACCACCGTGTTGTTCTTTCCAATGGTGCCCATGTTCTGTGCTCCAGTCACTTTGTTCCTGTTGTTGCCATGTTCTATATTCCCAGTCTCCTTGTCCCTGCTGTTGTTGCCAACCACTTTGCGCATTTTGCCCATGCACTTCGTAAGCTTGCTGCCAACCACCTTGTTCCCACTGAGATCTATGTTCTTCCGGTTGCCCTTCAGCTTGCCCTCGTTGTTTCCATTGTCCATATTGGTTACCGTGTCCCTGTTCTTGCCAAGTGTTCTCATCATATTGGTACTGATCATGTGCCCACTGGCGATCAGCATCACCACCATTGGCAGGAACACTACTAGTGCTGGCCATTGCTCGTAACAGGCTCAACGGGCTGATTGAAAAATTGTTTCCAGTAGGGTCTAGATGTGGGGATGGGTCATTACGATGTAATGAGTGGCATGACATGAGGGAATGAAGTGCATGAACTGCTTATAACTACATCGCAGTTGTCATATATTGTTCTCAATCCGAACCATTGGAATTTAGTGCACATGTGTGAAGACTATGCCACTGACCCTGGACCGGAATGGCATCCTGGCAGGCATGCTATGGTATTACCACATGATGTTCCCAATATACCCCATCACAAAGGGTTCTGCATATGTCATCATTTCACCACCCATCGTCCACAACACATGTCACGCCCATCCCACACACATGCCTGTATCCAACCCCCCACCTATGTCACTATCAGTCAGGTTGCTGTCCAAAATATGTCAGTTGCCACACATAAAATAATGATGAGGCTGAGTCTGGCGATCAGCAAATTGGATATCTGCACCAGTCGCTGGCCTCAGCATCGGGTTAACGGCGGCGGTTGTGAAATGATGGTGCAAGGCCTGCATGGATGACACAGCGTGACAGCTATTGATAAGTACCTAGTGGTTATATTTTACATTTTTTTTAAATATATGTATATATATATATATGTAATGGGCCGTGTCATGTGGGGAAAGAATCATGATCCAATGGGTCAATGGGTTTGATGGGGCATCAGGGCCAAAACCATATTGGTTTTGGTGGGGCATCATGACTGAACTGTCTGTTGGTTTGGGTGAAGCATCATGGCCAAAACGTGGGTTTGGATGAAGCATCATGCATGTTGCTATATATGGAATTCTTCGATTCTATCACGCTCCCCAACCCTTTCCCAGCACCAAGGTACCCGGGTGACCCATAGCACATAGGTGTCTCCAGTGCGTTCCCATAGACATGAATACGAATCTCAGTTCGTTATGTTTTGTCTGGTCTACGAATGCATGGTGGAAAACAATGCCATCCCCTATAAGTCTGTCATATTTGGGTGAATATTAGATATAATGCAACCTAGCAACCCATTACATGGGTGTCCTGCGTGGACCAAGCCGCCCCGTCGAACTCGGAGGACATCTTTGATAGCCACCAACAGGCCTTCCAGTGTCGTCAAGTCGTTGATAGCGCCACTTCTCCCAGCGCAATCAAACCATTGCCTCAGAGTTGAGAATTTATATATATATATAAATGATTTCATTTTGGTTACATATAATTAAGCTTCTAGCGTTCGAAATCCTCTTCGACCTCAAAGAATAAGATGCATGTGGGGGGATGGTTCCATGTCATGCTCTGGATATTAGTGGCTAGATGATAAGGACCCAGCGGAACTCTTGATGCAGTGAGCCACATCCAGAGAACATCTCATAGACATCGGTGTCCTCAAGGGTGCTGTTAAGATTACAATACGGCTTAATTTCCATGCATGGGAATGTGGACATGATGCAGGCAAATGAAAATTATGCAGCCGTGTGACACGTCTCCAGGCAATTCCTTCTGATGCAGCTGTTTGACTTATCCAGTCAGCAGCGTGAATCCTCACAACCCAACCACTCATCCAAGTTGCATGTTCATATATAGGGATATAATTCAAGTGTTAAACTGGCACAAACACTTATTTGCAATCCAAGGGCAGAAGTGCTGGAGCACCTAGAAGTAGCACAATTGCCGCTGACCGTGCTGACAAGATGGCAGGACGCCTGCCAACACATCTGCCCTCCATGCCATTGAAGCTGGAGGCTAGCGGGGAACGGGGCCCAGGGCTGAAGCTAATGGGACTGAGGGGTGTTCGATAAATGACATGTCAAGTTTTGGGAAGTTCATGAGCATGTAATGATGCATACATCTCAAACCGATGAAGCCCTGAAATGCTGATTGTGATGAGATCTTTTGCTTTCCCTCGCAAGTTGCTTTGCAAACCTAAACGACTTTGCAGGATGGGGTGTGGTCACACATGGGATTACCTCCATGAGACCCCAGTTGCGTATGTAATCATACACAAAAGCTCATGTTTTTTGAGCTGCAAATTTCATTCATTTATCCTTGCCAGCTGCGCCCCACACAAATCAAACAGTGTAATGCATTTGAATAAGTTGGGAAAAACATTTAAATGACATCGGTTACCATTCTAGGGCCAGTTGGCAATGGATTTAGCAAGCTGCCATGCAGCCACCAAGCCGCCACGCTTCTTGAAAGACACTGTGCAGCCATTGGAACCATTGAGCTGCAAACCTTCAGGGAGGTCTGTATCCGATGGCACACCGTAGATGTAAAAGCTTCCCGCCGTCCACCTTGGAAATCACGGGTGCCGGTCATCATGTCATAGTTAAAGGAACCTGATGTTTGCATTTTCACTATGCGAGCAAACAAGTTCAAAAAAGACACAGTACGCCAATCGCACACCGCGACTGCTCACGGTCAGCCGGCAAAGTATAGGATTTCCGGTCACCAGCATAGTCAGGAGGCACAGGTACTCCAGCAGCTTTCAGGTCCAGCTCCTGATATATATATAATATATATATATACAACAACAATTTTGTAAATTGAGGTGCGAACCTTAAAAAATATATAGATGATGTTAGGGACGTTAATGTCGGTCCTTCTGGGACCAAGCCTTTTTCAAGGCTTCCTTGTCTTCCGGTTCCTTTGCTTGCTTCCTGCTCTTGGCTGGCCTTTTGTTGGGCGAAGGGTTTTCATCAGCAGCATTTTGGCCATCAGCTGATGGCACATCCTTGTTCTTGGGCTCAGGTTGTGTTGCACTTGCCGCTGGTGCTGGCTCTGCAACCACCTTGGGCTTCCTAGATCCTTTTCCTCGTCCCTTCCCTTTTGGCTTGGGGATCATGTCTTCATTCTCGGGGTCTGGCTGCTTCCCTCGGGTCCTTTTTCGAATGGCATCTTTCACCTTAGGTAGTGCTAGAACCCACAGTATAGCCCACATCCACATATACTAAACGAGCAGACAGTAGCCAAGTGCAGTGCAGACACTTTAGCCTGCGCCCTGACCAGGTCCACATCAGCATCATCATCAGCTTCGTCGGGGCACAAGCTTTGCACTTGGTCCTGGCAGCAGTGTAGGAATTTTGTTAAATTAATAACAGTTCTGAAACAAAAACATTTTGCAGAATAGAGACCGGAGAACCCATCCAAACAATTTAATGATAATCAATAATGTGCCTCTAAAGACTTGTCAATGGTCGCGACTCCACACAGAAGGGGCTTGGACTCCTGCAATAGGCTTTAACATTGTCTTCAGGTGTTCAGCTGTAAGCATAAGCTGTTTTGGTTGCTAACACCACTCCTGATACGCCTGTCTCAGTTGCTCCGTCTTGGTTGGTTCAGGTTCTCGAACTTCAGGTATCTCCTGGAATGCACTAAACCACCATGTAAAAAAATAATATAATTTAAAAAACAAATCCTATTCTTGTCACATGGATGCACACCTCCACCAAATCCACAGGTTCAGGGAGTTCAAGCGGTAGAGTCTCCATTTGGTCTGGATGCTGAAACAAAGCCTGTCCAAGATTGTTGTCATAAACTCCAAGAACCAGTCCCAGACAGAAAACAGTGAGCCTTCTTCACATCGATCTCAGGCTCAGAACTCTGCGGGCTGATCATCTCCTGAACCGATGGACAATTGATAGGGCTCCAGGTGATGCTGAGCACAACAACATTGTGTTAACACCAGATCTAAATTTATTTGTGTTTAAGACAAATTGCCTCGGCATCATCGCATGCATTCTGTAGAGCTGCTTGCTGTGCTGCATCCGTATCTGGGGAACAAGACACATGTGGCTGGATATAATTGCAAAAAATATATATATAGGGTTGTGCAAATCTAGCAAATCTAGCACATATAGTGCCTTGTCCATCTTCAGCCAGGGACATGCTGATGACCTTCTTGATGAGTGATACAGCCTTCTTCCTGCCCAATGAGATTATAAGATCAGTTGTTTTATTTGAGAAATCAATGTTGCAAGGTATCACCATGTATAAATATCCAGCCTTGACCCTCCAGCTCGGGCAGCAAGGGTATATCCATGAACGATCATGGCACGGCAGATGCCAGCGGTCAATCCAGCCCATGCCTGCCCCCAAGTTTCACATCACACAGACAAAACACATAACACCTTTTTTCAAGTCAAATGTGGTGATCATTGCAAACAAAAATCATATCTATTCAGCCTTGATCTGCTTCTTCTTTGTGGACGGTGGAAAGAAGCCATACCGTTGGGCACAGGCGTAGAACACCGCCTAGGATCCAATCTATCTAATTTCTATCAAGCTAATGGTATTGAAGTTGCAATACTTGTTAACATGATCATTACTAGTCATGCCTTGAAGACTCCTTGGTGCGGCGTCACTCCCAGTGGTGCAAAAGTAGCGTAGTACTCGACCAGGAAGCGCCAGTTGTACTCCAACTTAGCAAAGCTGTGGTTTATGGGGAACTCTATATTACATAGAACTCAAAGGTACTTAATGGAATCTAAGAAGAGAACGGCCTCTGCGGATTCTATGCCATTGCTGTCGAGCTGAAACAGTTTGGTCTCCTGATCATTTGAACTTGCTGATATATATCTTAAATTGTTTAATCAACTCAAAGCAAATGCTGAAAACCATGTGCTCCTGAGAATCTCTGATGCTGGGAATTCGATGGGGTTCTGCGTTCAGCCAAGCAATTACAAGATCCTCCAAGAGGTGGGCCTGGGATTTCTTCACATCCACTGGCTTGGCCTCAATTCCAACAAGCTAAGGGAAAATAAAATGTGGTCTGGACTAGTTGATATAGTTTTGTATATTGAACAAACCAATTCTGACTAGTGGCAACTTCAGCGCAATCCAAAGGTGACTCATGGTGCAAAGGTGCCATTGCTGCTAGCCCCACAGCTTTCACGAAAAACAAATGGCTACAGGTTAAAGAACAACATCAGGCTTTATGGGCATGACCAAAGGCTGCTGGGCATGCATGGCATGTGGGAGCACAGTGACATGTTCGGGCGCATGGGATAACATGCTGGGTGTGCATTGCATGTGGGAGCTGCATGACATGTTGGGGGCGCATGGCATGTGGGAGCTTCGTGATATGTTGGGGGCGCATGGCATGTGGGAGCTTCGTGATATGTTGGGCATGCAATGGGATGCAATGGGATGCATGATGCATGGCATGTGGGGCTTGCAAAACATGGAGGGTGTGCAGGGCGGCTGGGGCGCACCTTCAAATTGTTTGGCCACACTGGGAACGTCAGGAGCAGGAATCAATTGATGTTGGCCTTGGGGGAACTCACTGCATGTATCACATGGATCAAATTGCAAAAGATGCATAGATGCACATAAAATACATATCTGGGAGCCTGGCAAAGCGCAACAGCTCTCTTCATGCCCCAAGCGACGCAACCACATCATCCACTTCATGGCATGAGGGAAGGGAAAACGTTGCTAATGTGGTGAATTTGCACTAAGATTCATGGCATGAGGGTTGGAAAACTTTGCAAATGTGGTGAATTTGCACGAAGATCTAGTTTTATAACAACTAATTTTAGAATATATATAGGGATTTCGTGAATGTATATCCTCAGAACCAACATACAAAACTCATATATGAATGTGGCTCCTCAGAGCCGACATGGGCTCCGTGCATCCTCAGAATCGACATTCAAATGTAGGCAACTATTGCTTACAGAGAGTCTAAGGGGTATGTCACTTAGCGGACTTACTGGGACAGCACTTAGCGCACTTACGTAAGTGGCTTACAGCACTTACCTAAGTCCGCGAGCGCTTTTGTGTTTCCGCAAAACTCGATTTGGATTTTTGTGTT
>Ga0126342_10007734_pt1 | contig 19239 bp, 16 predicted proteins | sample Cyp1metagenome_FD_92528 | JGI IMG/M metagenome (GOLD analysis project Ga0126342, IMG submission 92528) | Coral microbial communities from Lord Howe Island, Old Settlement Bay, Australia - Cyphastrea 1 metagenome | ecosystem: Host-associated > Invertebrates > Cnidaria > Coral ... | reverse complement strand
CAACCACCTTTCGGTCAATCAGTGGCTTCGCTCTGCCATCCCTGATTCACAACAACCAACTTCTCCTATAGGTTTCCTATTTTTGAAACTTCCGCCACCGCCTTGTGCGGTACTACTGGTAAGCATATATATATATACATATGATATACATATATACATATTATTTTATATATATATATGCAAAATATATTTGTATATGATATATATTTTTATATGTGCATGTGACATATGTATATATATATATATATATAAATCATGTATGTGAGATTGCCAGATCGTAGTTTTTTGTTCACTTTGTTACTTGGGACGGTGACCCGGTTTTTGTTAGGTTTGCTGACCGATCGTCAACAGGAAATTGATTGGAAAAACATCTGCGAACTGGAATTTTATCATACTTTCATAACTGGGGTGATGGTTCATTATGGTTCCAAATGCTGTACCTCTTGAGAAGGTACTTAACTTATTTAAACCCCAAGGGCAAAGGGAAAGATGGGAAGGATAGCAAGCAGAAGAAATGGACGTACAAGGACTGCGGCGCCACTACCGAACCGTACCAGAGTGCGATGGACCAGCACAAATGGTCAAGTGAGCGATGCCTGGCCTGGCAACGTTACAATAAGTTGCCGCAGACAGAAAAGGATGAGATGAGGCGGCAGACGGCACTGGCCACGTTTCTTGTCAAGATTGTGTCATAGTTTTTGTAATTTTCCTCTTGGGGGTGGCAAGCCAGTGGGTTAAGGGGGTTTGTTTTGTTTGGGTATTTTTTGATTTGGGACTGCGTAGACTGGGTATTTTTTTACACCTCATCTGATTCTCAGGTTCATTTCGATGTTACATTGGTGCAATCGTCAGATCGCTGAAGGCAGAGTATTACTGATTCATGGCAAATGCGGCCGCAATCGCTCGCCGGCACTTGTCAGTGCATTGGCTTCCTGGGTCACATCGCAACCGGTTGATTCCCAAGCATCTTGGACTACAATTTCATCAGCCTTTTTGTAGAGCTGGACGGAGTGTCTGGAATATGCGCAGAGGATGCGGTTGAGTCGTCGGACAGGTGTGGACGGCGCGCTTGCGGATGATCGCGAGGCATCCCCTGCCTTGACGGTGGCATCGTCGCGCAAAGGCAAGCAGACACCTCAGCTGCGAGCTGAGGGTGCTGCGGCCTCCAGTGTCGGATTTCAGGTCGACCAATTTGATTTCATGTGGTTGTCCTGTTTTTTGTCGATAACACCCTTGTTTTTAAACGATCCAAGAGGGCCCGAGGTGAGAATTCGGGATGTAGTTGTGCCTAGGTGGCAAGGTACTCGCGCGCAGAAGATCTTCGGTCACAGTCCGTTTTGGTTTTGGCTAAATTTCCTGTGTTTTGGGGTTAAAACTCATTGAACCCTTGCTCATGGGTTTTCAACTCTGGTCGGTTGATGTTGGATGTGAACTCCCATTTCTGCAGGTGATTTTTTTTTGGCATACCACATTTTGTTTCTGCAGGTTTGTCTGAAAATAGGCTACCCAAAAATCCAGTGGTCAACATGTTTTTTTCTCTCGTGAAACAAGGCCATTTGGGGGTTCATCCCTCACTTTCAGACACACTGAAGATACTTTGAAGTTGGTTACATGAAGTTGGTTATATAAAGTCATGAATATCCCATTGTTTCCTACAACATCATTATCGTTTGTTTTCCCCATAACGTATCTCCATTGTAGTTGGTCTAGACCACAACTTTCCTATTCTCAATTGCTTTAGATCCAAATGTTCCATGATTAAAACCTATAAATTGCAGTAAATCCCATATGTGTGTCGTAAATGCATTTAAATCCAATTAGTGAATTAGTGCCATAGATTGACGATATTTTCGTCATGGCGATCTGCAGGTTGCAGCAACAGCACCAAGCAGCTCATCCAGCAGATGCTAACGAAGAATCCGAGCCATAGGCCCTGCACTGACAGCCGGGCAGTTGAGGTTTCAAATTGCTATCATCCCCAAGCAACTGGATTTGTTTTTTGTGGATTTTAAGTGTTTTTTGCTACCTTTATATAAAACATGGCAATGGAAAACGCACATTGATAACATATTTTCTCATATAATATATGCTTCATGGTGCTGGAATATGCACACCAACATTTACCCGAACAAAATCACCCAGTTTTGTCGGTAAATATACCAGCACCATGGTTCGCATATGGGATATGGATGCCATTGGATGCCCATTTGCTTCGGGGATTTCCCAGCCAGTGCTGCGACTGGAAGTGCAGTTCGAGTCATAAGTCGATATACAACTATAATGTGGTTAAAACATGTTAAAACCATGCCATTTGCACCATCCCCCAGTCATCACCATGAATATATATTTATATATAGGTGGTATATATATATATATTCACCCTTCCCATTTTTATGGGTGGTAAAAATGACATGGTTGGGAAACCAACTATAGTTGTAGGTGTTGATCTGCGCAAAAAAAATCAATCCCAACTCAAAAAGGGGCTATGTCTAACCATATATAATGAATCAGTCCCAACACCCCCGGTTCATATCAAACACCACCCGTTTGAAACCGTTTGGTCAAACGTCTGAGATTTACACATTAACGTTTTTGGAACCATAGATTTAGGGGGTGTTTAACAATAGGTGGATGGGATGACAAAAACGCAATTTGTAAGCATTACTTACTATGAACCAATATTAACCATAGCCATTGTTAAATCGAGATCATTTCCGTCCAAAATTGAGACATGTTGGGATGACCCTGGAAATCGTGGATTTCTGAGATAATCTATAATTAATCAGGATAATATCTACAGGTTGGTGGTTTGGAACATTACTTTTATTTTCCATAATATATGGGATAGTGCTTCCCATTGACTTTCATATTTTTCAAGATGGTTAAAACCACCAACCAGAGATAATATCTAGGATAACATTGATTTCATATCAATTTTGGGTACAGTATATCTTGAGGTAAATTTCTGCTCTGGTTTTAATTTCCGGGCTTCTTGACTTGAGAGAAAAGCCGGAGGTTGCAGGGCATGTAATGGGTCACTGTTGTTGAAGGGATTCAAGAAGGGTTCCAAGTCTTCTTGACGAGCATTGTTGATCTCATATCATGGATTTTCGCGTCTGGACATCTCATGGGTTTCAGATATGATCAGCTCTTCCGTAGCTTCATAGTTTGTTATATAATTCCTATGGTGAATCCTCAGCCTTTCAAAAGCAGTGACATATGTTGTTCCTTGTGCCCTCCGGGATAATGGTTTGGTAGCAGATGATGTCCCGTTGATCCATCGTTATGGATCAAAAAATTGGTATCTCACTATCCCATATGCTCCATGTATGGTATATTTACCTAAAAAACTTGGTGATTTTGTTCGGGTAAATGTTGGTAAATATTCCAGCACCATGGAGCATATGGGTATGGGGCCACCAGAGGTTCGGCCATTGAAATCTATTTCGTCCAACCACACAGGGAACCACAGGACCTAGCCCATGGTGGCTGACTGCTGGCCGACTTTAGGGCTGAATGCGCTGGTAAACATGTGTTGGTTTTACGTTTAAGGATGAAGAACGCACATATTTAACTCACCCGACTCACCCGAAAGTTTATTCACTTGGTCTTCACTCCTCTCAGGTCAGCATTTTTTGGGTACGAAGTATAGTTTTTTGCTGCCCCTTCTTTGTGAGGGAGTACCTTTATCACCTTTTGTGAGGGAGTGCCATTTGAGCTCCAGAAGACTTGGAGGAGAGTTCAAGTCTCAAGTGGTTTAGAGGATGTTGGCCGGCATGTCCCTGAGTCCGGTTAAGCATGTTTCTTTATTCTAGGTGGGACCCGAATAATCGCAAACACAAGGGTTTTAGGGAATACAACTATATATAGTTTATATTTGTAAATGGGGTTCATAAATCAGCCCTGGGGGCGGTGGCACTTTATCCTATGTAGACATCGGAAACATGTTTGAAGATACAGGTCTAGCTGGCAACTAGCGAGGAGACCTTTTTTTTTGATGAACAAATTCCCAAGTTTGTTGGTTAAATTGCCATTCCTGTTTGTTGCATTGCATCAAATCACATGGTTGATGCTTCATCACCAAATTATCCAATATACTATATATATATATATATATATATACATTATTGATGTGAATAAGTATAAGTATATAAATTATTGTATATTGTCTCCACAAAAAGTTTGGTTCAATCCAAGTTTAATTAATCCATATATTTGGAGGAATTACAACGGCCTCACTGCGACGTCACTTGAAATGATGCTTCAAGAAGGGGAATCATCCCAAAACAGTTATTTCAGCTCAGTGTTCAGTATTGTATGATTGAACTAGTTTTATTCCGCTATAGTAGTTTATGCATGTTTATGTTTACAATTGCATATGACTTGGATCAATGATGCTTGGTTGATGTTGTTGATTAGTGGGAGAAATCACATAGAAAGTATCCAGCTGTAAACGTTTACATAGATGTGGAAAACCCAACATGTAGATCATATTTCTCAGGAAACCACAGCTTTTCCATGGGTGTTTCATGGGTTTTCCAGGGTTTTCCATATCTTTTTCCACATTTTTTCTATGTTTCCCCGGGTCTCCAGATCTACACGGTCGGATCGCAGCAGGCCTTCGTTGAAGGAGATCCTTCACATGCCACAGATTCGTTCGAAGATCCTTCCAGCATACAGGCGCCAGCTGGGATGGGACGTGATGGGACAGTAGATGAGTTTTCCTGATCTTTTGATGGTTTCCATAAATGGGGGTACCTCAAACGGTATCATTTGAATCGGATCTTCCATGAAATATCTATATAATTGGGGTTTCCACAATTAAACATAGGGTATCACAATATATATATATAATTATATATTATTATATATAACTATATATAATTACATATAATTATATATATATATATATTATATATCTATCGGAGTTTCCATGAAATAAAATGAAATAAACCATCCAGCGAGCTTTGGGTACCCCCATTGACCAGGACACCTCCATTGGTCCATGGTATGTTTGTAGTATGTACCTATTTCTTCAAGTATCTATTTCATTTGTTCGAAAACATACATACACTGATTATTTGGGAACCATGGAATTTTATGACTTTCCATTCAGTTGGGAATGGAATAATCATCCCAACTGACGAACTCCATGATTTTTCAGAGGGGTTAAAACCACCAACCAGATACAGTATGAGATATTATGAGTACATGGGAACATTGCCGATGGTGTTAGTGACTCTGTTGGTGGCCAATGGTGCTGGCAATGCTCAATGGCAACATGAATGTGAGGGGGGGGGTCCGACGCATGCCAGACAGACACTGTATCGAACACATATGTTATGCACTTATTTCAAATTATTTCGAGTATGTGTTCAACTACTTCACTGGAGTCACTGGATTTCATTAACATTAAATGTAATATAATGTAATAACTTCTGAATATACATATATGTATAAACGTATATATAGTGTAGATATGTTTTTAATCAGCTATTTAGTCACGTCTAGTACAGGCAGACTACATCTGGCCATAGGCCAAATGATCCTGGCCTCATGGCCCCTTCCCACGCTCAGGGCGAATAGATATGGTCCAAAATTGGTTAAACCAACTGTATTGTTGAGACTTGGAAAAACATGTTAAACATAAAATATTTGAACTCTTGACATATTTTGACCCAACCCGTCATTGTGTCCACCAAACTTGAAGTTCACCTGCAAAAAGGCTATGATCCGCAAAATAGTGAACCCAAAACCCTCAAAAAAATGGACACTACATCCCCATTGTGGTTAAGTCAATGATCCCATCACCCATTCGTACTAGTTAAAGCCCTTTGTATGGTCCCAAATAAGTGGATTCATCCCCTACATTGCCTGCATCCTCCATGGTTTGGGGATCTTAGGATCTATGAACGAGTGACTTTGGAACTCGATCTGATCATAGTATTTCCCAACCGGTATGTCATCCTGGTTATTTCTTGGAACTTTGGAAGTCTTTTTTTTCCAAGGGATCGAATTGGCTATATCACCATGTTCAATGTTCTCCGTGCCATGAAATCCCATTCAATACTGTATCAAATCTCGTTGAATCACCATTTATATCCTGATAAACTATGGATTTCTCCACACGGTTTGAATCTCCCCCATGAAAATGATGAAATTTTCATGACATCTCCAGCTGTTTCTTGGTGTTTTTTAATCACCGAACCCGGCCCAGGAGTTCAATCGCAGCAGGTTCCCTTGAGAGCAGGTGGATGGGGTTAACAAGGGGAATGTAACCATAGTTCATGGGGTTTACAGTTATGGCCTTTAACCAATTATAAATGGTGTTATTTGGATAGGATTATAAATTCTAGATAAATGGTGTCAGTTCAGTACTTATAACTGGTAGGAAAAAGTGAAAATTTGGATCTCATGTTTAGGTAACATCATTTCATGACACATCGGGGAACACTTGGGGATGTGATTGCCTTCACCAGTGGTGGATCTTCCCTATGAGCCGCTCACTCTGTGTCTCGGGATGGGCTTCTAGATGTCTAAGCAACCCATGGATTGAAGCATGGGAAAACCACTTCGGATCTGAAACTGAACTGGCCTTGAACTGCTGCCATGTCTAGATCCTTCAACTTACAGCTTAACTTCGCGCTTGGAAGTGCAGTCAATAAACATTGAGGGGTGAAAGGGTTGGTTATGGATGGTTATTGAATTTTGGTGTGACTGATGGCACGACATTACCTTGATGATTCAGAGTGAAATGGGCATGGCCCTCGTTGGCAGCTTGGCAGTGCGGCTTGAGAAGCAGTCGTTCTTCCACAGTGGTCAGAGAGAATAGCAGCAACATGGAACATGTGAACATGTGAACCTGTGAACGCAAACCATCACACAAGTCACTGAAATAACCGCATTTATGGTTTATGTATCATCCCATCTATAGATAACCAATTATATTTGGTATTCCAGGCCATTGCTGTAAGATTGAAGACAATGCAAATATGCAATCAAAAATTGTTCAATCTATAATATATATATATATATATATATATAGTACAGACACCATCACAGATCGGTGGTTCTTTTCCAAGGTTCAACAAAGCCACCCAAACTAGCAGGTCTCAAACATTAAATCTTCACAAACCTGGAATATTTTTTATACTTGCTCTCACCCTGTTTGGTGACCATGGCATCTTCAGCCAGCTACATACATATATATATATATGTATGTGGATTCGCATCACAGTCAGCGAGTGTTCAAGAATGATAATTATAATTTAAATCAAGATATTTGGTATGTTTTTGTTTGGCCTTGCAGATGTTCATCCCACGCTGATAGTCCCACAAGTGCCCTGACACCCATTTTAGCTCCGACCAAGTGCAACGTCATGTTCGCCATGCCCCGGTTGCGCTTCGCCGCGGGCGCAGCACTGTCAGCACTGTGTGCCACAGAAGTGACACGCCGAAAGCGGGCGAACGAGGCGCCTGCACATGTGTGGATTTTTTCCAGTTTCCCACAGTTTTGGTACTATTAAGAGTTAGCTACAACTCCATTGCGGAATAATAACCCCTTTTTCATAGCCATTTCATGCCATGTTGCTCAGGGCTTTAGTTGCACCTTCTCAGAAACACGGTTTTTTCGGGGGGCCCATAGTTGAACATGATGGTTGGTGTGTGATTGGTATTGAGTACAGTTATGGCCCAAAATACCAGTTATAAGATGCCTTAAGTATATACTTTTATGGAATGTATAATCCCATTGAAATAACAAGTTATTTCACCATTTATACTTGGTATTTCCGGCCAAAACTGTAGTACTCATGTAATCAATACACACCTGAGACCCTTTGAATCACGTTTTAGAGACGTTGTTTTTCAGAGTCTCGTGCTCCTTCGATGGCCATTGTAGTAGATCTCAAAAAAAGCGTACGGCAGCACTGATTGATAGCCATGCTTGTGACATCTATATTTGGTTAATAACTTGGCTACTGTAATACAGTAACTAGGGACTATAGGGATATAACATGATATAACTATAGTATATATATATATATATGGTTGGTAATTTTATCTTCCATTTCATATATATTGGGATGTCATCCTTCCCATTGACGAATTCATATTTTCAAGATGGTTATTGCACCACCAACCAGTACGTGTTTTTTTTTGATATCCCGTTTTGGGTTGCCAACTCTGAGCTTTTTGTTGGTGTTGTTGGTGAATATGGATAACTTCCAAGATTCTGACTGGTGCTCATCCCCGCGATTGATATTCAATATTGCCGTGTTGGTTCAATCCAAACTTTTGCTGAGTCCATTTTTTCGCAGGAGAAATCCACATGTTGGTATCAATTGTGTTTATTTTTCACATGAAAATCACCATGCTTTTCTCCTGGTTCAGTTCCCAAATTATTCACTTCTGGCCCGAAATACCAGTGATAAGTACTAAGTCACCCCCCATAAAAATGGAATGTCTAATCCCATAGAAATCTTATACCCTCTGGTTATTTAACATAGCCATTGTATAGATGGCCCATTTATAGATGATTTTCCCAGCTAGAAACCTCTGTTACCTCCATTTGTCATGGATTTTCCATGGCTATGTGAGTCATAACCAGATGGTATAACTAATAGCCATGGGCCATAACTGTGGCCGGTGGGATTGCCGCCTCAGGTGGGATTTCCTCAGCGCGGCAGCTTTAATGCGGCGCGCTGCGAGGGATGTCCCTTCGGGGGAGCGCAGGCGAGGGACCACTGTGTTGGCTGCAGCTAAGTCAGGAAGTTTCCCTACAATGTGAGGCCCCCAAGATAGCGTTCAGTTGGTGGAAATAAGTCCAATTTCATTCTGGTTTATGGTATTTATAACTATAGTTACTGGGGCTTATAAACCAATTTATAACTGGGGGACCTCACATTGTAGTTATGGATAGTTATGCTTTATGATACCCCCATTTTTTAGCACTTATAAATGGTAAAAGGGTTTGAATTTGGGGAGATCAGCATAGAGAAACCATCAAGAAGTATTCTCCAGTAAACATACCAAAAAGCCATGAAAAGGCTATAGTTTTGATAGCCCATTGAGTTTGATGATTTACCTATGAACACAGTGATTTTCCATAGCAAACTGTGAAAGTACGAGATGGTCTCAAACAGTGACCCATTTATATAGTTCAATCACCCTTCCAGTTGCTTGAATCACATGTTCGGTGAAATCATGTGAAATCCATGAAATCCCTTGGTTTACTGTTGAAATCCCACTATGTTTGGTAAAATCGCCTTTCTTTCATGGTTAAATCACCACACGATTTTTGCTGCTCGAATCGCCATCTTCCTGGCTTTCCCACGGGACCTCGCTGCCCGAGAGGCGCCACCCACCCGGCACGCAGCGCACGCAGCGCACGCTGCGCACGCGTCGCCGGTGGAGGGGCGCGACTTCGCGGTGTTTCGACGCCAGGGAACGACGGCCAAGGAGGTGCAGCGTTTTGGGCGATTTTCCCAAGGGATTTTTTTCGAGCCAAAAACATCAAGCGATGAATATGGTGCCCCATAGTTGGCGAAGTTTTGGTGAACAGTTGGGTGAACTGTTGCGTTTGGGGATGATTTTTTGTTGGCTTGTAAACCCAATAGAAACCAGGGTTATGTCCCATAGTCCCGTAGTTTGTTTGCTCAGTTTGTGAACATAACTAGACGAACTATGGTGAACTATGATTTATGGTTGATATATTTATAGTTTTTTTTTTCCTGGTCAGGTTTATAAAGCATTTTTTTGCACCTTGTATGAATATTAGTAGGTTTTCATCACCTATCATACGGTGAGGAGAATGAACATGATGATTGAATCGGGAGTTGGTTGATGATGTGTCCGGGGGATTCTAACCAAATGAAATCGATGGGTTTTAAGCAGCAAAAATAGCCCATATGCTCCATGGTGCTGGAATATGCACACCAACATTTACCCAAACAAAATCACCCAGTTTTGTAGGTAAATATACCATACATGGAGCATGTGGGTAGGATTACATGATGATATTTGTTTATTTGTTGTTGATTGATATTTAATAGGGATTTAACCATAGTTTTTTGGGTTTTTTAGCCATACCATCAAGCATATGGGGATATCAGATTATAGCCATACCATCAAGCATATGGGGATATCAGATTGTATGATTATGCTTATAGACTTATATAATTGATCATTGATGATTGGCTGATGATATTAGTGTTGTCTACTGTCCCATTTATAAGGGGATCGTTACAATCCAAGAAATGAGACATCCTATTGCTCGCAAGCAGTAGTCAGTTGGTCCAGCTATGTCCAGTTTCAGCTGATGATTGTGGCCGTTGAGTTCGCCAGTTGCCGAGGAACCCCTTAAAACTGTGTACATATTGGATTATTGGATGTATAACCCATGGTAACTGGTTAAGTAACTCCATGGCACGTCTATGTAAGTTGTTATTTTCGCTACAACCAGGGATCCAGCTGGACGAACAGAAAGGCATCCACAGCGAAGAAGTTCCAATTGGAGGCCGTGGAAAAGTCTGGTGCAAGATGGCTGGCGTTCTAAGTTGGTTCAGTTTACGGAGGCGACTGCAATGCCTAGGAAGTGGTTTCGACCCTGCAGAGTTGTGCGAGGTGATAGCTGTGGCCACCGGTTGACCATGGAGTCCGACATCATCCCCAATCTCGTGAAGCTACGAAAGCTGGAAGATGTTTGGGGGGATTTGACGAGTTGTCATGACACTTAGCAAGGTGACTTGCTGCAAATCTGTGCATTCGCTGTGAAAAAGCTATAAATGGGGGATTTGGCCATTATTTACAAGGGTTTCAGACCATCAAATAACTAGATGGGGAAACAAAGTAGATAATATCATGGTATTTTTGCTGGCCCAATCTATGGCTATTGTTCTGGGGATATACTAGGATATACTGGGATCGAACTGGCTTATACTGGAGATGCTTGGTACAAAAGCTGTTAGCCCAGTTCGTTCATGATTTTTCATGGATACGTTGGGGATCTGAACTGGCAATAGTTGGGATTTAACTTGAAGCAAATACATCTATTTTGCAGAAGAACCAATGGGATGCCAATGATACTAACATTATGGTTGTTTGTGGTAAAGAAATATTGAGTGCACTATATAATTGAGTCAATCTTGGACGGTTACTTGTTCTTTTGCTATAGATCTGGGAAATATTGACCTAGCCAGTTTTTTTTTTTCGCCGTGTATCTTAGATTGGCAGGTGATTGCCCAATCTACGGCTATTATTATGGGGGAATAAAACCAACCATCGGGGGATATAACGGGTATATTGTAATGGAATGCAATGGGAATGTATCGCAGATATCATGATGCGGCTGCAATATCATATTTCAAGGGATTAACATCCAGCTCTCGCTGTTTTGGTATGAAATATGTTGAAACCAGGGAGGGTTTTGACCGATACCCACCTATCCACAGTTTTAATAGCACCTGAAGTAGAGACGTGTTGGTGTGGTTTCTCGTTCTTACCATCACTTCATAGCGTGTAGTCAGTGTAGTCTAATCTTCAAAAATCCACGGACCCTGGCTTTTCCTTCCATAGAAACGATCCTCCACGAAGCAGGACGGATGGATACCCTGAAAAAATGTACCTTGGCTATGGAAATCCATGCATTTGAACATGATCTACAATTAGGTAGGTTTTCCCTCTATCTTAGTTTACTGGAGGGCATCCCTGATTTGTGCCGGTCAAATCATACCTTTTTGCTGCTTGAACCCCCAAGCCTATATATATATACCATCTGGTTATGACTAACATAGCCATGGTATAGATGGCCCATAGAAATAGATGGTTTACCTATTCAAAAAATGGTGGATCTTTCCATGGCCATGTTAAATAACCAGATGGTGTATATAAAAAGTCAAAGGCGTTGAAGATTCAGCTGTTTCACAGGCTTGCTCCAACAATTCATAGATAAAAGATAGCCACAGTTGGGGCTAAAGTGGTCATGTTACCTCTATATTTACCCAAGTTGACCCCCAAACGTACCTGGGGTGGCCAGGGCGCGTTCCCTTGTGAAACAGGTGAAGTTTCAGGAACTGCTGGATGAGTTGTTTCAATCCTCGCGTGGAGCACCCCACGCGCCTTGGGCGTTGGAGTGCGGATCTTACCCTCTGGTAATCACACATAGTCCATTTATGATTTTCCCGGCTATAAACCTCCATTTTTTAGGGGCTTGTTCATTGCCATGTTACCGGATCTTACATGGAATGAACATGAATGAAATACGGTTATATTCCAACATTACAACAGATTATCCTCCATTTGAATGTGAACCTTAAGCGGAGAGAACCCGATCATCTGAAGATGTTGAACCCATAGGTGGCACAGCTGGCAGTTTTGTGGGTCAGGTTACTCTGGTATCCAACCTGCGTACCCTCCGCCAACATGCCACATGTTCCATTCATAAATGATTTTCCCAGCAACACCTCCATATATACCTCCAGTGCTTAGGAGGGAACTAAGGAACTATGGATATCCATATATTCCCTATTGAATGGGGAGCTAAGGAGCTACTAGCCCAAATTTCCGCAGGTGAACCGTTCCAATTCTTGGTGTAAACTAAAGATGTTGAAAACCCATGGTTTCTCGTTCGGAAAAGGATGTACATTCATGGTGGATTTTCCACATCTATGTTGATTTACCCGGCATTTGTGGGGTTCCAGTTCAGTCTTTGGTTGGTCACCAAGGCAGTGCTTCTGGGGGAAGTTCACGACGACCCGGCAGCTTGGTTGGATGGCAGATGGGATGGTTCTAGGTAGAACCTAAAGCCACATGCAACGAGTTTCTAGGAGTTTTACAGCTACAGTTTCGCGCAAAGTGACTCAATCAAAGTGGCCGTTTCGAGTGTGCAGGTCTCTCACACACAAACTTGCCAAGAGAACGAAGAGAACTCTTCTAAAGCGCTTGTACAGAGGTTTCAGAAATAGATCTTGTACAGAGACATTGCACAGAGATCTGTTGAGATCTTGCCAAGAGAGCTCTTATAGAGATCAGGAGGTCTTGCCAGGACACCTCTTCTAGAGATCTGCACAGCTCTTTTAGAGATCTTGTACAGAGATCTTGCCAGGAGACCTCTTATGGAGATCTTGCAGAGAGACCTGGCGAAGAGAGCAGAGGTCTTGCTTGCAGATAATTTGTTGAATAGAGATCTTACTCGTTGAGATCCCTTACAAAGATCTTTTGTAGAGATCTCCTATAGACACCTTGTACAGATAGCCTTGCACAGGGATCTGGCACAGCAGCTTCTACAGAGAACCTGTCAAGGAGATCTTGCGCACGATCTTCTACAGAGATCTTCACAAAGGGGACTTGCAGAATCTTACCTGGTATCTCTTCTTTTCACTACTAGGGTCGCTCTTGTCCTGCTAGCTTGCAGCCACTGATGCTTTTAGGTCCTTTCCGCCTTTTCTCCACTTTTTCATGTTCAACTTCATCTTCCGCATTTTCATCCTCATCCCCATCCTCCTCAACATCATCATCCTCCACATCAGCCCCCTCCTCAACATCATCATCCTCCACCTCATCTTCCGCAACATTATCATCCTCACAAGAATATTTAAATCATCTCCTACTTGGACCATGTTACATCATGTCACTACTTGAGGGTGTTAGAAAATTATGGTCATTGTTGGGTCTACCATGATTTACAACTAACAAACTAATCCTCTCCCCCCAATACTAAACACGGCCCCCCCCTCCCCTCAAAAAAAAACACATCTCAGGTAGTTTTTTTAAATTAGGGTGGTATTTTTCTTAGGGAACCAAAGCCGACCCTAATAGTAAATTTAAAACCACTTTTTTTTCTGATTTCAAAATCGTTAAACTTCCTTTTATAACCTAATTAACAAGCCAAAAATTAGATTTCGACGCAGGTCCCAATAATAAATTTTAACCGTTAATTTAAAAAAAAATCGGACGGACCCTAATACAACACACCCCGGGGTTACCTGGTTTTTACTATTAGGGGGTGAAACCCACAAATAGTAATTTTATTTTTATGTTGTTTTCTAAAGGGGGTCAATTAAAAGTCAAATTGGCCAACCTGAGATTTTCCAAAATTGGAGATGGACCCTAGTTTTTATTATTTTGAAGGGGGTTTAGTAATAGGGGGAAAGGATTAACAAGAAAAATTGCAAAACCGTCAGCCAATATCAACCAACATCAACTAACATCAACTAACCAACAACCACTGAAACGATCTACACAACCATCAAATTCCAGCCGCCAGGTGACGCATTTGCTACAGCTGGCGGTGTTAAAACACCTGGGTCGATGCTGTCGTGAAGACGACCGAAGGTGCCAGCCGGGCGGGCCCAGCCTGGGTGCAGCCCCACAGAAATAACCGGTGGCAAGTAATAAATGGCCATAACTGTGGCCATAACATAGCTAACGTAGCTATGGAAAATGACCCATTACTTCGATGATGTACCTATAGAAAATGATGATTTTGTCATATGGACGATCTAAGCCTCGCAGCTATTGCAAACATAAATTGGTGAATTACGAAATAGAGTCAGGTCCGAACAATTGGGATTATTGGGAAATTCAATCACCAGGGTATTAAGGGTAGCCCATGTCATAGCTAACTATTAAATTACCAGAGGGTAGTCTTGATAGGGTTGGGTATGAAGTATGCCATGAAACTGCGGGTTTTTCTGGAGAGCAGGCCATGAATCACATGAATCACGTATGGCACTTGGCACATTAGCCTCCAGTAAGTAAAATAGGCATGGACGACCCACCATTTTTGGGTCATGTCCTAAGGAAATAACCATGGAGGTTAGTGAAGACTTCGGCTAGTGTTTACTGCTTGGACTTTGCGGTTTTGTTGGTGGTTGATACCTAGTGTGTCCTGGTGTATCAATTGGTATATATCCTTAAATGTCAGCGAATATGTTCCAATGTCATCAAGCACGGCGAGCTGGGACATCCCTTTTAAAATGGAGGTTTTAATGTTCAATTCATCTACAATGTGGGGCCCCCCAGTTATAAGTTGGTTTATAAGCCCCAGTAACTAGTTCGCTATAAATGCCATAAACCATAGTTATTGGAGTTATAAACCAACTTAGCGATCTTAGGCCTCACATTGTATAAATGGTGGATTTTTGAGGGATTTTCCCTTGCCGCGTTTGAGTACCAGAGACGTGACTTTTCGGCTTTGTAGGTGGGCATCTCCAGGAATCTATCCACGCCACGAATAAAAAAGTTCTTTCCCTCCATAAATACCATTAATTAATATTAATTATGTATAATCCAAGAGAGTGGAATGTTTTTCAAGAAAGTGAAACATAGTGAAACTTCCTTTGAAGATGTCTGAGAGAGCATGGTACCATCAGTTTGTCACCATCCTCATAATCCAATTGTTGTTATACAGTAATTGTTTTATCCCTCCAGTAAAATTCATCAAGTTGTATACCAACTTTACTGGAGGTCCAAGCTTGCAGATTGATTTGTTCCCACTTACCCTCCGGTACTCAAACATGGCAATGGAAAGTCCCCCATTTTAGTTTGATGCTTGTCCCAGCTTTAAGCTGCATAAAAATGTGGGATTCCTCGGCTTGAAAAAAAGTTCGGACGTGCCGGACGTGGAGGTTGGTCCTATCCATGAAGATGTTTGAGATGGACGTGCAGAACGTCTTGGACGAGCAGCTTGGCCAGCTAGAAAAAAGCGCCGGCATCGAGGCGTCAGGTTTGTCTCAAAATGCGGGATGGTTGATGGATTCCCACTGTTGACTACTGTGTATATATATATATTCATATTCATCATCATCATCATCATCAGCATCATCATCATCAGCAGCATCATCATCATCAGCAGCAGCATCAGCAGCCTGAAATAGATAGAATATGGTATGTTCAACTCATTCCCACTTTAGTGATGAATGTTTTCTTTTTTTTGTAAAATATCATGCAATTTTCCAGATTCTATTTGTCATCATGGGATGTTTGCCATCAACCACTTGTTTGGGGGAATGGCCGCATTTCAAGACAAATCCTGTTCGGAAAATCTATATACCCTCTGGTAAACTAACATAACTATGGAAAATCACCATTTTTATGGGAAAATCCACTATAAATGGCCATTTTCAATAGCTATGCTAGTCATTACCAGAGGGTAGTTGTGGAAATCCCATAGTTTCCTCCGGAAAATGATCTACAAACGGTGGGTTTTCCACATCTTCACTCCGCGTGACTCCAAACTTGTCATGGAAAAAATGGTGAGCTGATATCCATCAGGATACATCATGGTTATATCTTACTGTTGTTTGTTTCTGAAAAAACACACAGCGATTTTTAAGCAATTGCATTTTTTTCTACGGATCCAATTGTAGCTGCCGAGAAGGTACTTTTTTTGTACCCATATTTAAACCCATTTTCATGATACTTCAGTCATACTCCCTGAGAATGAGGATCCCTAGAGATACCCGGTTAGGTGGATTGCGACATTCGAATCTCCCCCAAGATTTGTTCCCTCCCGGCAACCATCCGTAATTACACACAAATAAACTACAGTAAACTTCATGTAGATTCAATGTAGATATGAACAATTTCAAATGAAAATCCCAACAACTCTTGGGTTTTCCCGTGTCTTTTGGAGTTTTGTTGCCTCAGAGAATCCGAATCGGCCGAGGTATGTCCTGCACCAAGCCATTCGTGAGGAGGATATGCTGCTGGACACCCGTCCTTGGGGCAACTACCTCACGGATTACAGGCGCTTCTGATGGAAAGTGTGGGAAAGCTGGCCATGCCCAAAATCAAGTTTGGTTTTGAATGAAACGTGCCACTTATAATCAATGACTACTAACTTCATGGGCAATACACAAGTTCGATTTTTGCAAATGGAGATGATTTTATTCTGCTACCAACCAGTACAAAAGGAATGACCTTCGTATTGTCAGCATGGTGCATATGGTCTCATGGGTAGATCATGAGAGAGGTTCAGGAATATGACTACGAAGTGATGCTGTATGATGCTTGAAGTTGCGAATATTAACGCAAAAAACTATGCTTTAGCAACATGTTCATAGTTGATGGTGTATACACATTTCAGATGCTTAATAGGTTTAAAAACAATTTCTTCCAGTTTGATTGCTTGAACATAAGTAGCCATTTACCTTCTACGCATGTAGCATAGCATTTACCTGTGGATATTGCACGCCCATGTATGGCCTTGAGGTCCGGCTCGAAGCTTGAACTAATCTTAACAATGATATTTCGAGATTCCATATTATATATATATTATATTATAAATGTATATTAATTATATACATACATGTGGGCAACATGTGCAAGTGTGGGCAACCCAATGTTATAAACAACCCCCAAGTCATCCCCATCTTTATGGATGGGATTTTAACCATCCCGAGTCATGGGTCATGTCAACTTTGTCCCCAAATTGGATTGTCAAAGGATACCCCCTGGTAAACGTTTACATAACTATTGAAAAGCACCACTTCTAATGGGTATATAAATCATAACAGTGACCAGTTAATAACGTAACTTCTATAGTTGATGTTAATAACTGCTAATGTTAATCACTTCTATAACTGGGCCATGGCTTCCATAGCAAACTCTTAGTCATTGAGGATAATCTGAAGGGAATCGCAATCTTCGTGGCGGTAGATGTTCCCATATTTACCGTAGAAAAACAGCATTCTAACAAGGCGGTGCCCCTTGAGTTATGTTTGTTGATTTATAACTCCCACTACAATAACCATAGATTATATCAATACCATATTACATCATAGTATATAATATTATATCTACAATAACCATATATGATATATGGAGTGATTTATTATATACCATTATATTATATATATCACATTAGATTATATCACATTAAATTATAGCTATATCTGCTAAATAAATAAATATATATATATATATATTTGGAGTGTTTCACTTTCCTCACTTGGCACGAAGAAACCCGTTACGCACCATTTCTCCAGGCCTTTGGTGCAGTTCTGTCGAGACGAAGGGATTCGCGTCATTGCAGTGGCCTGGTGTCGTTTCGGTCGCGACGGTGGAGGGGTCCAGCTGGATTTTCTGCGGCCAGTGTTTTAACATAGCCATCTGGTTATGAGTAACATAGCCATGGAAAATCCCTTATAAATGGAGGTTTATAGCTGGGAAAATCATCTATAGTTATATATATATACATATATATATATACATATATACATATATATATATATTTATTTATGGTCGGTGGTTTGTAACCATGGACTTTTATGACTTTCCATTCAGTTGGGAATGGAATAATCATCCCAACTGACTTTCACTCCATCATTTTTCAGACGCGTGGGTATACCACCAACCAGATATTGAGTTGAATCATACTTAATGACATTAAGTATGATTCAAAACAATATGTGGAAATTAATGATGTTGATATAATGTGAAATCTTAAGTATTTAGTTGGAAAATATAAATCGAACTAAATGATTTGGGGGAATTGTCCAGCAAGCCATGGCAGCCATGGCACTTCCCCATAGATGGCCATGGCTCGGGGATTCCCAGCTAGCCATCTTTGAGGACGCCGTTGCGGGTCACCCTACTACCAGAAAAGGGGAGTTGATGTTGACATGTCTTGATCATGATGTAGCTCTTGGTGCTCAGGTTTTCGTTGTTTTCTTCATTGGATACGGTAGTCCCAATCTGAGTCGGTTCTATCCCTATAGATATTTTACCATAATTATCCTGGTTGGTGGTTTGGAACCATGAAATTTTCTGACTTTCCATTCAGTTGGGAATGGAATAATCATCCCAACTGACGAAGTCCATCATTTTTCAAATGGGTAGGGTAGGCTCAACCACCAACCAATATAGGTTTTTTTACCTCTGGTAAACGTTTACTTAATTATGGAAAATCACATTTTTTAATAGGAATATCCACTATTTCAATGGCCATTTTCTATCACCACTAGTCAGAAACCCGAAGCAATCCTATAGATATTTGTTTTTTCACCATAATTATCTATCCCTATATAACATATATGACATATATAACATATATAACATATATAACATATATAACATATATAACATATATAACATATATAACATATATAACATATATAACATATATATAACATATTTAACTTATTTAACATATATAACATATAACATATATAACATATATAACATATATAACATATATAACATATAACATATATAACATATATAACATATATAACATAT
>Ga0126342_10007733_pt1 | contig 19241 bp, 18 predicted proteins | sample Cyp1metagenome_FD_92528 | JGI IMG/M metagenome (GOLD analysis project Ga0126342, IMG submission 92528) | Coral microbial communities from Lord Howe Island, Old Settlement Bay, Australia - Cyphastrea 1 metagenome | ecosystem: Host-associated > Invertebrates > Cnidaria > Coral ... | reverse complement strand
TGATCTATCTGATCTATCTGATCTATCTGATCTATCTGATCTATCTGATCTATCTGATCTATCTGATCTATCTGATCTATCTGATCTATCTGACCTATCTGATCTATCTGATCTATCTGATCTGTCTATCTGTCTATCTGTCTATCTGTCTATCTGTCTATCTGTCGATCTGTCGATCTGTCTATCTGTCTATCTGTCTATCTGTCTATCTGTCTATCTGTCTATCTGTCTATCTGTCTATCTGTCTATCTATCTATCTATCGATATATCGATCTATCGATCTATCGATCTATCGATCTATCGATCTATCGATCTATCGATCTATCGATCTATCGATCTATCTATCTATCGATCTATCTATCTATCTATCTATCTATCTTATCGATCTATCTGTCTGTCTGTCTTATCGATCTATCTGTCTGTCTGTCTGTATGTCTGTCTATCTGCCTATTTGTCTATCTTCATCTATCTTTTTATCTGTCTATCTGTCAGTTTTGAACATTTTTGGGTTGCAAATGTGCTTCGCGCCAAAACGCCGTGCACTTTTTACACATCTCAACGTCCAAATGTGGTCCGAGTCCGCAGTGTTTTACCGTTTTGAGTTTTGACTTCGAAATTTGCTTCGTGCCACAGCCGCGTGCGCTTTTTCAACAGCTCACCTGCCAAAAGTGCTCCGGACCCGAGGTGCGTTTAGCGCCACACAGCGTGCACTTTTTCGACATCTCAACGTCCAAAAGCGATCCGAACCTGAGGTGTTCTGTGCATTTTGACTTCAAAATGCGCTTCGCGCCACAGCCGCGTGCAATGTTTTGATTTCTCATCCGACCAAATGGCTCCGCATCGCCGCTTTAGCGAGGAGCCTACTTTTCCACCCTCCGGTGCCACAAAACATATATTTAAAAAACACAGTCTTTCGCGACTTTTCCCTTTTCGCGCACCTTGATCTTCTTTCTTCTGACTGTTTCTTTTCTCTGATCTTCTTTCTTCTTCCTTTCTCTTTTCTGACTCTTCCCAGCTCTGCTGCTTCATCTGTCCATATTGTCGGAAGTTTGACCTTTAACTTGTCAGAAGTTAACCCCACGTTTCATTCCCAACTCTGCTGGCCGCCAAGCTGATTCCCAGTGGCTGGATCTGAATTGAGCCTCGGCCGGCTGGAGCCGTTGCTCGACCGGCCGCTGGCTGCAGCTTCCAGCGCCAGAAGGGCTAGAACCATCCGACGCTCATGGTCTGGTCGAGCCTGGTTTCTGGGTCAAAAAAAACAATATGGGAAAGCAATAATCAATCCCCAATTTTACTATAAATGGGTGCTATAAAGCATCAATCCATCTGGGTGGTTTATGATTGACTTATCAACATTAATCAGATTTGGAAAGGAAAAAATAGGAAACTATGGAAACTATGGATATGGTTGGAATGATTGGAATCATAGTTGTCACATGTTTCAACCGCAGCACTACCATTGTCAATCTGGGGGGTCCATTTCTTGGGATCTGCATCGCTTGGGTCACGGGATGTCACCATTCACTTGAGATCTGTACAGGACTGCTTTTTCAGCTGCATATTATACTATATGAATCTAATTGAATCTATCTGATAGATTTTTAATCACATATTTATATAATTTTATATAGATACTTTCGAACATATGTGTTTTGTACCTTGTCATTTCGCATGTTTCTCAATTCGTGTTTAGAAAAAGCTCCACCGGGCCCATCAAGCTGCTCAACAAAAATGCCCAGCAGCTTGGCTAAAGGACTTTTCCAGGTGCGGCATGGGGTGGCAAATCATCTGGCAGCTATGACGGATCAATGTTTGACCTGGGCACACTATGAGAAGTGCTCCTAGGATTCCAATTCGTTGCTGAGCGCTGCTTGATTTATTCTGGCTGGGAGTCAATGAAATCACAACAGCCGAGAGCAATAGACAAATTGGATCACCCAAGAGAGATGCCCTTACAGCAGATTTCGAACATCTCTGCCAAGCAAGTCCACCCTGCACTGCACAAGTTGGCATGATTCTGCACGCCAAACAGCGCCAGCAAGTGCCTCATTAAAGAAACACGACAATCCTTACCACAACATTCCTTCTCGGGGGGGCCAAGAGCGAATGATAGCGAATGACTTGCATTTGTGCCCAAATAATCCTAAATCATCATCCTTCAAACTAAGATTGACTCTCCAGACGTCTCTGAGGCCAGGAACCTGTGTATGGTGCATGTCCAAATGGCACGTGCATAGGAGAGGCCCATTGGCCCCACATTCCAGGTTGCCGCAACATGGCGCCAGGTAGCACAAAGTTAAACCACACTCTGGGAGAAGACCCAGAATAGTTTGATGTATATTAAACGAAGATGATGTGATATGATGTGCTCAGTTTCATCTATAACTGATCTCCGCAAATGTGCTGCAAAAAGAGTCGTAACGAATTAGATTGTGCGAAGCCATCGTGGACTGTGAACACGCGCATGTCCAAAGTACAGTTCGTTCAATGCGCTTTTACTTGCCACCCTCTCCTCGCATGACCCAGAATTTGCCAGCGTAGAAAATATTGTCTCACCAGGGACTCTCCATGTGATCACAACACGACTCAGGGCAAGCCCAGAGTTCTAGCGTTCTAGCACCTTTAACAGGCCCTGTCCAAAAGAATACAGTAGACATGGTGAATTGCCCATACAAGAGCTACTGAACTATACAAAAAAATCATCTCCACTAAGAGACCCAAGCCAAAAAATGAGAGCTCAAGGGCCTGCTTTCTGCGCACCTTCACTGGCTCCTGGAAGGGCAGCGATCCGATAGCATCGATTCGTCTACCCACGTGATAGGAGAGGGCTGCCCCCACTGTAGCCAAACAGGATACTCAACATCTCACTCTTGCAAGACCCAGCATGTCTTTCAATGGCTGTTGAAAAAGTTGGTGAACACATCAGTTTCCTCTTCATAGGTGCCAGGTTGTCCCAAATGCGTAGCATGAGCCTGGAAATGTCCACCTTCTTCCTGCAGCCGTCAGCTATTGAGGTTACACATGGTAAGTGGAGCAAATCTCAGGCTTCCTATAGGGTTGAGATATGTTGTGACATATTTGAAACTCACAAACTGTTTGGGCAATTTGTTTTGTCTCCGCCAGCAATTAATGCAATGATTCTCCAACGTGAAATTCAGCAAGCACTTGTGCCAATTCGTTGGAACTTGTGAAGTGGTGTGCCTTCTCTGGCCCATGTGAAAACAAATCGACATAAACATCATTTTTGAGATGTTGGGAGATGTTGGGAGACTGCTGCTTATCCTACCATCATAGACTCATTGTCAAGCCGAGAGTCCAATTCGTGCTCCAGAGTCGTTGTGACTGCCTTAAAGGAAGTGCAAAGGCGGGAGCCCCGCTGACAGCCTTCACTGTACTTCCCAATCAAACAAAAGGCAGTTTCAGTTTCTGCAGTTTCTGAATACCTTAGCTCTCAAAATCTCTCAAATGCTCTCAATTCTTACCAAGGGCCACGTGGGGAGGAGTCACTGGGAGATGAACATCTGGCATCATCTGGCATCTTCCTGCTCCAAAGCAGCACTCAGAGCACGGCTCGGCGCTTCTTCCGCTTGGGCTTCTCTACTTGACCTCCGGAGCCAAGCCACAGAGTCAGCCCTTTGTTGGACTCGATTGGAAGGATCTTAGCCTATGTGGGATATGGGCACAGAAATTGTTTCGACCTGGCAGTGCTCGTGCATTTCATTGGTGCCTCCATGAGCCAATGAGTGAGGATTCTAGCAACTAAACTTCGGTTGCTATCGCATTTTCACACCACTTGCTGTTGCGAAATTCATGTTTCCTATGACAAATATACTTTTGGAGAGGATGAGCTCCTTGTTTGGAAGCCATCTGCTAATGCAGTGCGCATCTGCGCACTCTCAATTATATAATCGCATTCCCTTAACAGATTCAATTATAATCAGACTCTTACAAGTCAAAAGTTGCAATGGCGAACCAGTAGAAGCAGGTCTGGCATGCATATTCTGCATGCATCTACATCACCTTATCAGTCGGTGTACCACATTCGCATGGTTTGTAACATATATCTCTCTCTATCTATATATACAATAGGAACGTCAATGTCTCTTTATGTTATCCTGTCTGCTGTCAGGTGATTAATGTTTGTCTACCAATAGTAGGATTGTCTATTATCAATACATATCAATACTATATATGATATAGTATGATCTGGAATCCATGTTCCAACCAGGCTACCGTTGATCCTCACCCTTGGTCACCTCCATCATCAGAGTCGCTCCATCCTCGTAGGCGACCAGTGCGCCCTGACAGGTACTGCGCCAAGGAGGCGACAACAGGAGACCACTCCCTGGAGATCGCTGGAGCCACTGAAGCCACTGGGCCCTTGTCTTGAACTTCAAATTCACCAAATTCACCAAATTCAGCTGAAGGTACGTTGAGATATATAGTGCACATTAGTGCACTATGTGGAATTTATTGAGAGAGTTTGAAAAGTTTGAAAACATCCCAAGGGATCCAAGGGACTATCTCCCACGAGAATCGAAGATCTCTGGTCGCACCTTTTTGGTCCGCACTGCGCAAGCACAGACCTTGCAGCCGGCGCCATTGCCCTTGAGCAAAAATACGCTGTATGTGATTTAGCTACTCAAACGACTGCGGCAACGACGACAACAACCAACCAATCTACCTACCAAACCTACCCAACTAACCAACTAACTAACTAACTAACAGACAAAAAAAAAACAACAACAAACAACAAACGACAAACAACAAACAACAAACGACAAACGACAAACAACAAACAACCAACAACCAACAACAACCACCAAACAACAACAACAACAACAACAACAACAACAACAACCGCAGCCGTAGCCGCAGCCGCAGCCACAGCCACAGCCACAGCCACAACCACAACCACAACAGCAGCGATTGCAGCAGTAACAACTGCAACTGTAACAAACACAACGACACGGACAACGTCAACGTCGAGCATGAGGACGCTGATGGGACAGCCCCATCAGCAGCAACATCGACAACAAGAGGAACAAGAAACGCAAAACAACTCACAAATTCTGCTTGAACAGAAACATGGTAGCTGCTACGTCCCCTAGTTCTTCAGATTCAGTTAGACTAGGTATATAGATGCTGCCGTCAATGTGCTTCAATCTCTATTTGGATGAAGAGTCACAATTTCCGTCCATCTCTAAGATCAATGAGTTTTGTGACAACCATCCAAAATAGCTTTGCATTGTCCGAAGCTACCATGCTAGAAAACCAATCGCGAAGAACATGGTATTCCAACCAAAAATAGATTAAAATAACGACATAACGGCACCAAGTAGTGTCTCTTTCCAAATATGTCTCCCGTTGGAAGGCCATGGTTTATTGCGGTTAAAGGGGTCCGTCACCCCGATCCGCACGAAAGCCTGGCCTTCTGTTGCTCCTGGGTCTTCCTGAAGCAAAACAGAGACCTTTGATTTTGATTTGCTGAGTGCAGCTATAGAATATGATGTATTTACTGTATTAATGATAGTAATATTTAGTAGAATATAATGGAATATAATGGAATATAAGGGAATATAACTTAATGTATTATGGAATGCTATACTACTACTGGATACTACTGGTAGCTGCAATTTTTGTACAATTGCAGGATGGTCTCAATCAAAGAACGTCCGTGAAACGGCGACCTCCCAGGACTTCCTCATGCCTGCGCCATGCGTTTTTCCTTGTGCTTGTTCCGCATCGCCTTGGGTCCACCAACAATGAGCTGTGCACTATCTGCATCTATCCGCAGGGATCCTGGACATTCCTGAACCATATGGCATTGCTGCACTCTGCTACATTATATAACATTATCATGCTGATTCAGCAGGAGGAATTCACCAAGTCGAAAGTAAAAGGCGATCGACATCATACGTAGCCGTAGCAACTTGGGCGCAGCTATACTAGCTGCTATAACCACCCGAGTTGGCGTAAGAACAGCACCATTTTGGCAAGCCATTCGCAAGGTATTCAATGGTGGCTTTTCAAAGTGATCATGGAGAATTGTCTGTGCGGGGGTACCTTTTTGTTTGGGCACGTACTGTCCCAGATATTGCTCCATGTTTCCCGTCTTCTTGGAACCAAAGTTCGAATCAAAACTGGTCATACGAGCTTCATGCAAAAACTCTCATCCACCTAATTACAGATCATAGATAGCTTGAAATCTATTGCCATGGGCTGTTACACTAATCTCGTCCCACTAAAGTTTGTAGATATGTTTAGGATTGTTTAGTCATTTCTTCAAGATTCAACACTCATTTTCATACTCTGAGCCTACGCTGCAGTTCGTCTTTAGGGCAACTCTTCCTACCAACAGGCATCTGTGAAAAAAATGAGTGTGACCATCGTTCAGCTTACCAACCAAGAAGCACTGCCATATATGAATCAATGACGACCAAATACGACAAAATATGCAGTTGCACAAAGACCGCTAAGAACACGTTTGTCTACACCTGCAAACATGCGTTGCATTCTAGACACGTTTGCTTCTCTTTGCTCTCCGTGGAGCTTTGCACAGTATTTCGCCAACAGCTGATCATGATATATCATGATTATGCCTGGAGCCCCGCTTTCTCACTGCTTCAATCTTTTCATGCGAAAGGTCGAAAGGCTAGCTCTTCTAGCTTTCGAGCAGCCTCTGTTATACACAGCAGCTAGAAGCAGGCCCGTATCAGTCCACTTTGCTATGGTGTCGAGTTGACTTCCCACCTGCCACCGTCCATCAAATTCTTGCATGTGTGGTCTTCTTGGAAAAACAAACGAATACCATCGAGTACCAGGTACTTGTTGTCACACCATGTCACACCTCTGTGTATTTGTGGTGGCGTTTGCATAGATTGGTCAATGCGTGTAAGAGACTCACAACGCTGAAGGTCATCTGGACGTGCAGAATCCATGCCGGCACTTGATTTGAATTGCAGAACTCCAGATGTTTGCCTTACCACATGAGCCGCATGAGCAAGCATTATTCATTTCTTTTAAAGTTATCCTCACTCAACCATATCAGTTCATGATTCATTTACATTCATTCATTATACGATGTATTTCATCTTGGGTCGCAATCTCATGTTGAAAAAGCGTGTACTGTAGAAGCCCCAGTTGACCTGAACGTAGCCAGGAGAAAAGGGCCTGCAAGCCATCCACAGTCAAACCCATCAGGTGTGGCGGGGAGCCAAAATGGTCTCGTGCATCTAGAGTGAAAAGTCAGAAGTCCTCTGCTTGTCAGATATCTTAAACAAATATCAAAGAGGGCTTCAAAACATTTCAAAACCATGGCAATTTCTCTTAGACCTCAAGATTTATCTCCAAAACTCCAAGTATCATTGCAGCATCATTAGGTGCTGGTTTCCAATCGTTTCGAGGGATGTCCCGGGAGAGCCCCAAGTTCAACTTGGTGCCAGGCCAATACAATACCAAGCAGCGACAGCAGCAGTGGCCACCAGCTGGTGAGGGCCTTGATGCGCAACTTTTGCAGCCAAGCCTTTACCATTCCATTGCCTCTAGGAATACAGCACAAACCTCACAAGAGTAAAGGATCATCACAGTTTGGAGACGGAAATACTCAAACAACTTCAGAAATGAACAAACATGATCTCAATGATCTCAACATCCAACAACATCAATACTCCATGCACACCAGGTTTGTGTTTGTTTTTTCTCCGGCGGAGACACCTCTGGCTGTGTGGATCTCTCTGCAACGGCCACAGCCTGAAGTCATCGCCAGTTCGATAAATTTGGATGACTACATCAATTGCACCATATGGCACCCATGTCCATGTTCTGATTCTTTGCACATCTCTAGCAAGCTTTTGGCACCTTTGTTGGGAACATATTTTGAGAATGTATGTCTGGGAGGCAAACATGTCCTCCTCTCCAATTATAGCTCCAAGTCTCATCTGTGTGGCTACTTTGGTGCTATAATGCATTGCTAGCTTTGCTAGCTTGAAGAGTCAGCGCACAAGTCGCACAACAGAGAATCAATACATTATCTAGACTATATATCTATAGAATTTTATAGATATACTGTAAACCCGTGGCCGACCATTAACCAAGGGGTGTCAAAGTCACCGAAACATCTGAGGCCGCTGACTGCATTCAAACGCCCCAGAACTTCGGACGCAACTGGCGAGCCCCAAAGGTGGGACTGTGATGGACCAGCTTTCTGAGAGTTGCAGTTAAACTATACGACAAAATATAATAGAATATGATAAAAATTATAATATGATATAATACATTACAAGACGATATATACTGACAAAACAACACGATATACGAGTATAGAACCTGCACTTGCCAATTATGTAATACTCGATGCTAAGAGTGGACAAAAAAGAAACAGTGCGGACTGAAGATCTCTTTAAAGGCTACCATATTAAGGGGCATCCACCAAAAATTCACAGAGAAGTGGCTTTCAAGTCTGATTACCTATGTGCCTAAGGCGTTTGTGTGACGACTATGTGTGATGCTGGAAGGATGGAAATTCTCATCTAAACGTGTGCGCAAACGGCACACATATTCCAAAATGCATTGCGTTCCGCGCCAAAAAACAGCTACAACTTCGTTCCATTCGTTTATTATAGATGTATATCAGGGTTGACTGGACTTGTTCTGCTTCCCACCATCACAATGGGGCACTATATAATTCGGGCACTTTTCATCTACATACTGCGTCAGTGATCTTCTGTGGGGTGTCAAGAAGCTGCAACTTTTCAAGCAGTGATTTTTGATACCAGGCTATGAACAGTAGTTGCGTATCTTTTCGCAACCACATCGGTGCGATGACGCCATGTCCACATGTCAGGAGCACGTGGCAAAAGAAAGGATGTGATGATGGCTGTCAACTCGCTACACCGTTGGATACGAGGCAATAAACAAAATGCACATAAACCAAGCGGCAGTGGAAAAATGAGATAGGCTCACATGTACTTGATATTGAACATGGTATGATATTACTGTGCGTGCGTTCTCTGACTGTATCTCCACATGAGAATCGAAGGGAAGAGGAGAGATAGAAAACGTGGAAGCCCATCAGTTAATAAGGCATATTTTGATGATTCCCTTCCGTTCAAAGGTGAGGCAAACCAAGATCAAACATGGTGATGTTGTGGAATTCAGCACGTATCGTCTACGTATCGTCTGCACATGCTCCCAGAGCAGGGATTGGTGCGCAACTGCACGTGCACCTGTACAGTCTCTAAAGCAATTGCAATGGGGAATGCATGGTGTGCCGAGTCATGCCCTTCAAGGGCTGCGCTGTATACTAAGAATAAGGCTGGATCTATCATGATCTATCTGGATCTTCAGCCCACCATGCAAATCAGCCCACCATGCAGGTCAGTCCCAAGCAAACAGCTGCTGCAGTTGTGCCTTAGTTGTACCGGCAGGCTTGACAAAAGGACACAGTGGAGGGGAACCGGTAGCACGACTTCTAACAAACTTTGACCAGCAAATCACGAGAATGAGCCACATCATCAAGGCTACCAACCAAATACATTCAATTGCCAATTTCCGAGCAACTATTCTGAAATCCGATCGTGGCCAATGTTGACACAAACAACATTGGTCACCTATTCAGCCTTTTCCATCTACAAGGCCTCATCTGCATTTGTCCAAAATACAGACAAATGCCACTACTAAGGTCTGAATGGTCTAGGAATTCAAGAAAATAGTCAGGTGTTCTACTGTTTTGACGTTTGAAGTCGAATGTAAGAACGCAGCAAGCTGGCACGCCACCAGTACATTGATGGTCTGAACAATTAAACATGGGTAAACAACCTCCAAACTTCTCTGCATTCATCTACTTTCATCAATCTATACCAAACACACATTCCCCTCAAAAGACTCTTAAATATTCAAAAATCAATCTAAATCAAAACACTTGAGCTGACAATCGCATCCAATCGCAACAGTCCTGCTATGTCCTGCTGTCCAGGTGTCTTGCAAAAATCGCCAAGATGGTGCTTTTGGATGGCAGGTTGGCTATGGGAAGATCACAGCAGGCGAAACCTTCGCTGCCCAAACGCATCACCTGAAGGAATGCCAGACCTGATCAGGTCGCCATGGATCGAAGCGGATACCCCAAAAAGCCTGTTTTGGTGAGAAGAAACTCATAGAAAACCCATAGAAAGCCATAGAAAACCCATATGAATGAGGTGAACCCAAACATAAACCTACCAATTGGGGATAGTTTTTACCACCCACTTATGGTCATATTGGGGATGGTTTATTTTTGGGTTTTTCTCAGTACCAAAAAATGAGGAATAGCTTTTAACGAGCCTGCCTGACCGTTTGAGAAGTTGTTCCTGGTTATGCATTTGATTTCCATTCGATTTCCAATCATGTATGTTCAAGCTCGGTACTCCTGTTTTATCCTGACTTTGCAAGCTTTTCAATACAGCTCTGGGGGAAAGCTCTGACAGAGGCAAACTGACGCAAAAAAAAATGTAGTGCAAACACGAGCGGACTGCAACCGACATCCATGCATCTTTATTTTCTGTTGCGGTAAATTGGTCATCAGCACAACAACCTGATATCTCCTGACAAACCCCTTGAACAACCACAACAAAAAAGTCCCTGGCAAATGATGTCCATATATTTTTGGGCATGTTGAAGTTCAAACTTATTGTGCTAGGACATGCTAGGACCATGTGTAACCTGCCTCGTGCAAGCACTGGTTCATCTTGAAGCTTCAGTAGCTTGCAATACTCCATGCAGGCGCTGGATCGATCTTCTGAGCTGGGACTATTGGCCTTCAGCGCAGAGAGGCTTCTCGCTAGTCTCAGGGAAACAACTCGGAGTGACATCTCTTGGAAATACCCTGAGTCCACAATCATGCGAATCATGCTTCATGAAAATTATGCTAGCAGTTTGCCTGACAGTCCTACCACTCCAAGCCTTACCTGCTCATATTAACGTCATTTGCAAACTGCGTTTTCTCCCTGTTTCAGTAACTTTCTGTAACTTCAGCAAACCCCTTCTCGATGTGCCTGGATGTAAGCGATGCTGTGCTTCGCTTGCATACTCCCGGCATCACTGGCTTTGCGGATCCAGTGCTGTGCCTGGCAATAGAGTGTGGATAGCTCGACCATGGGATTTTCAAGGTGCCACAAACAAACGTACTGGGCCTTTCATGATATTACACCTCGCAGCGCGCATCCCACCCTCCTCCGTTCCAATTGTTTCGCGAGATGGGTGGAAGGTTTCCATCCAGTTTGAAGGTTGTCGTCAAGTTCCGGTAAAAATTGCTGCATGTCACACTGCGGCTTCCAAAATCGGGTGTTGGTGGCACTGCCCAATTCCAGTTGGTATGTCATTATGTGTTTAATAGTTGCCAACAATCGTTAGGAATCGATAACCAATAATGATCCACAAATGTCCATCCCATGTATAACTGTGATTAATATATGGATTACCTGAATTAACATGGATCAACATGGATTAATAGATGTATGCATGTATGTATATATATATATGGATTTACTGAACTATAATCTTCCACTAACCAAAAGTCGATCGCCACACACAGTCACCCCAGGTGGCCCCAAAAGGTGCCCCACCTGGTTCTCCTCGCCCAGGTTCTCATGCAACGAAGCCAAGCGAAGCATGGCATCAACATTGCCCGTTACGGCAGCCCTGGCAGAGATTTTTATCTTGTATTATACCGTATTATACAGGGTCAATACATAATCAAAATATATCAAAATGATATAGTTTATGTGCATATAGTCTGGTCCATGTTTTATTACAGTACACTATGATGTTGTATCCCGCTTCGTTACAGTATATCAAGTGGTATTATATTTTGTTATATTGTGTTGTATGATTATGTTGTATTATATTGTTTTGTATTCTATTATATTTCATTATGTTCTATTATATTAAAACATATTATATCATACTGTGTTTCATTATGTTACATTACATTACATTACATTACATGATATTATATCATATTATATCATATTATATCATACTATATCATATTATATCATATCATATCATATTATATCATATTAGATCCTATTATATCATATTATATCATATTATGTGTTGCAGATTACATTATATTCTCTTATAGTATGTTGTATGATATTATAGTATAGTATAGTATATTATTAGTATTTGTATTGGTATTGGTAATTATTAGTATTGGTAATTATTAGTATTAGTATCAATGTTAGTGTTAGTATTAATATTAGTATAGTATAGCATAGTATATCATTGTATAATATATATTATCATATTATATATATCATATTACATGACAGTATGTCGTATCATATTATGTCATTATGTTATAATTACGTTATTTTATTTTGTTTTAGTTTAACATATTACACGATATCATGTTATATTAAATTATGTTCTATTGTGTTTTAATATGTCTTGTTTTACTACAATATACAGTACTAGAAAATGATATCACATATTGTATCATGACATATCGTAGTCCATTATATTATATTATATATATATTATATTGTATTGTATTATATCATTATATTATATTGTATTGTATTCTATTATATTATATATATTATTACATTATATTATGTACTATATCATATATTATCATATTGTATAATATTAGATTATATATCAGATTATATCATATCATATCATATTATATTATATTATATTATATACTAATTATATCATATTATATCATATTATATATTATATATATTATTAGGTCTTATTTGAAAACCTATCATATCATATTATAAGGGGAAACATGCTACCGATCTTTTCCCATTGAAATAGGCCATATCCATGATGGACTGCGCCGGGCCTTCTTCGATAGTCCAGTTCGCAAAGCCTTCCAGTAAGATCGGTAGATGTGGACCTCTTGCAACGCGCGTGATGAAGCTTGCGGATTTAACGAACAGTGGGATGATGTCCCAAAACTAAAGTGGCTTTAACCAAACAAGGAGTTTAGAACCGCCAAACTCGTGTATCCCATGCTCTTAAGACAAAGGAAACCTGCGACTTTAAACTGAACAAGTCTAGAAATGTCAAGCTGCATATCACAGAATGATACCTGAATGAGCTGCTCTATCACCTTCTATTTTCACAGACTATGCATGCCTAGGCAATGTCGTGCAATCAAAAATGAAATAACAACCGGGGCATACTGTTCTTGAAGGATATTTCAAGGGGGAAACCACAGCCTCCAGCCTCCAGCACTTCAGGGTCTTCTTCTGACCCTTTTTCCAAAGGCTGGCCGCATTCGTGTGCGCATTTTTGGCGCCCAATTCCTGGGGCAGCTGCAGACAGCAAAGTTCACTGGGTATCACTGGGTCATTGGTGAAGGATGTGAGGCACAAACAAAGCAACGCTGCGCTCTTTGCCGCGTTTGCGGACTGAAGCTCTGACACTTGCGTTTGCAAGACTGGCCAAATGCAACGAAACGTTTGCCAAATACCCGGCAAAGAATTGAATTCGGCTCACACATATTTCAAACAACTTGGGCACAAAGAGGCTCCGAACGTTGGTCGGAGACGGTGTTCGCATCTGCTTCTTCTGGTTCATGCTGGTTCTCCACCACTTCTCCCACTTCTCGTGATGCCACTCCTTCATCACTGGTGTGGTAGTGAATCAATGGTACCGTGCTGAGTTTCTCGATGTGACACAGCCATTGGCATATAGGAGCTTCTTCAACACCAAACTCTTCGATCAGTGCCCGGGCTGAAAGCAATGGGAAGCCGCTGTTGTTTTCTGCTCCTTTCTCAGCAGAGTTGTAGGATTTCAAAGCTTCAGTGAAGTATTTCACCAGCTTCTTCCTGGGAGGCAGCTTGTACCTCAAAGTGGCAAAGGAGAGCTTGAGAATATTGGCAAACTTGGAGAAGACTTGAACTCAAAGTGCAAGATCAAGAATTACAGTATTCTTTCTTCAAATAAACAGCATGAATCTAAAATGACAAATGACAAATCTATTGTTTGCACGTAATTCAACGTAAATCAACCATAAATCCTTAATCAAGAGATTCAAGAGTGAAACATAATTTAACTAACGGCAACTAACAGCAACTAACGATTGTGACTGAAGCTTGAGCCCGTGAACTTCCTGTGGAGGTATGCGCTCCAGGGCATCCAGCAAAGGTCGCTAAAGAAACTCTGCGTGACCCGCAACTCCCCGGTGTAATTCTTGACATCCACAAAGGCATCCACAATGATTGCCAAGAAAAAGTTCAGCAAAGTGAAGAAGACAATCAACCTCAGACTCAACACACATCAAAGCATATCAAAACACACAGAAAAGGAACAAAAAGAAACAAGAACATTCAAGTGCAGAACGATACTGCAAACAGCATTTCAGCTGTAAGTGACTTCTACAATCTTCTGCATATCATTATGATTCATTATGCATCTCCACATGCTACGCAGTTAATATGTTTGAATCCCAGCAGCATGAATGAGATGGCGTAGAGCCAATACATCACAAGAGCTGTTCCTGAGAGCACCTCCACACCATCCGCGTATATGAACTCTCCGAAGAGCATTCGAACCTGTGCGGAACATGCTTCCCCAAAGGTGCCAAATAGATGGATCCTCCCGCCGAGCAAGAAGTTTGCCATGAAGGCGAGCATTAAAAACAGGATGGCGAAGACGAAGAAGAAATGCATCATGTTGTGCAAGGCCTTCCTTGGTGAGCTCCAGAGCTCCAAAAATCTGCGATGAAGTGACAAGAAAAGACTCAGATTCAACATGATTCAACATGATTCAACAAGGCAAGCAAAAACACCTCCTAGCTCCCGCCAGGTGTCTGAATAGTAGATGTCAGCATTGCAACCCTAGGGTGCACATTGAAAGCAAGCACCATTTGCAGAAACTGCACATAGAGAACAATGTAAGCGGCGATGCGATGACGTTCCAGCCAGTCGGCTTCTTCATAGATCACAGTCTTCACCTGCGACGAAGGCCCACTGGGCCCCCTGGACACATTGCGTGAGATTGGATTCTCCGGTTTCAGCATATAAGGTTGGATATTGCTGGAAAGTTGATTAATGTTGATTAGCTTTTGAATTTTGGGGGGTTGTTTGAACTTGTTGGGCCACATCAGCACGAGGATCACTGGAGGCAGCTCATACTATGACCTGTCGCAGCACCCTGAGATATGACCTGGATCTGTTTGGTATGGGTTGGTCATGGTCCAAGTGATTTCTTCGTGAGTCTTCGTGATGCCCGGCCTTGAAATATTCCGCCACGCTGTGCTTCACATGCTCAGCATCCATTCCTTCATTATGCATGAAGGCTTGCATCAGGAGGTCATACTCATGGGACATCAGTTGCTGTTGCGTCCAAGAGATGAGCAAGATCAAGGGGTAGATGAACAGAACCAAGCGCGAGATGATCTCATAGAGCATCAGCCCCAAGTTGTATTGCTCTGGATGGCAGCACAAATAGGCCACCAGGGACACAATGCTAATGAAAGCACCAACACATGTTGTGATCAAACAGCCAGCAAAGTCCGAGGCCGCTTCCCGGGTCAGGTCCCGATAGGTAATCATGTGCACTGCTCCCTCCACATTGCCAGCTTCATCAAAACTGAACTCAACTGTCAGTGAAGTGAACATCTCCACACCTTCCGTGTAGACCATGGTACTGACGCAAACCCGATCTGTTTGGATGTCAATCCATCCTACCTTCTGCATTCCCGTCAAGAGCTTGCTGCTTTCAATGAGCATCTCTGCATATACTGTCTCTCCATGAAAACTTTGCTTGGTACCGATGCCAACCTTTCCGTCAACGCAACGGTGTGAAGGGGTATGGTCTGGACAGTCAAGATACAAGGCATACTCTGACGTCTGTTGTTGATTGCGGTCAATGCATTTCAAGATGTTGCCTTTTTTCTTTCCATCCAGTGCGGGTAAGAGGGAAAGCAAAGGATTGTAGTTCTGAACCTGAATGGTTGCTGCAAAGCCATGGCACGCTGTCTCTTCCAGACGGGTCTGGAAAAGGACAGAAGGAAGCAGTGTAAGCTGCGGCTTTCCGAACCTCTTCAAACTCTCATACTCAAAGGGAGCACAATATCCACACGTCTTTGGGCAAAGCAAGATGCCGAGATCAATGCCGCATGCGTGGCTTGCATCCTCTTCACATGTAATGTTGGGTTTGTCTTCTTCAAGTGCGTAGGCCGTGTCATTGTCCTCACAAGGTGGATTGTCATGTGTTGCCGTTGGACCATCTGTGTCTGTGTGAGATCCTGCCAACCGCCTGTGGCCGGAACTTGAAGTCCCACTACCGTTGGTCCAAACTGGGGCACTTTGTAAACCAAATGCTGTGTACCTGGGGCTGTTGCAGGTAGAGGTTGGAATCTGGTAGTGATCATTCCAAGCATATTGGTAATATCGATGTTCACACCAATAGTCTGCAGAAGTTGGCATCATCTCCAAGTTTTTCTGCTCAAAGGCCGTCACAAAGGCATAGATTCCCGCCACATCTTTGATGTTCCCTACATCCCCAAGGCCGAAGTGCGCCTCCAAGTGTTGATGGATCGCAGAAGTCTCTTCTGCTGGACTTAGGATACTGATGGCAACCAGGAAGCAAATGAGGCACAGCAAAAAGAGCGGCATCCTGGTGGTGGGAAAGCCCAGTGACATGAACGAAAAACTGCAGTATCTATACCAATTAATTATACAATATATCAATATCATAGAATCAGTGATCAATATTATATCATCTACTAAACTACTGAGCTATCCGTAATGTCCATGTTCTCATGTTTCTAATACTTCTATTTTTTTCTATGCCGAGTATCTGTTGGATGAATCCAAGTAGTCCATCTTCCAATTTCATCCGCTCCAGCATGATGTCTGCCCGCATGTGGATACCCCCGAAGTCCAACATCAACTCATCCGGCGAGATGTTGCCATCGTTATCAGCATCTAGCTCCATCGTGCCTCAGCTCGTGAGATGCTAGGCATGGTGCTAGCTTTCAGCCATGCGGTGCCATGGGATGCCATGGGATGCCATGGGATGCGGAATCATCATCTGGAGGCTTCATCTTTACCATCTTTACCTCTCACCTACACTGCATCAAGACATTTTATACTGCCAAATTTAGCAAGAGACCTGATCCAACTATGAGGGTGTGCCATTGGGGTCGCAAAAGACAACTTGTCTCGCCAATTTAGGGCCATGTTGCCTGACTCCCCCTTAAGTTGCGACTTTCTCCTTGTCTTCCTCCTTTTCTCATTTGCCACGATCACAATAGTAGCAGCCATGATCAAATCGGGTGTTTGACTGGCTGAAAGAGGGTCGCTTTGCGAGCCTTCAAGCTTGGCGAGTTCGCGTCGAAACAAATGCTAAGGTTTGAGCCAAAGCGGATCACTACCCAACAAAATACATGAGTAATGAGGTCAAACATGGGTTACCAATGTTACCAATGTCAAAATATGTCAATGGACCTGCAAAAGACAAAGAAAAGAGGTTGAGAGATTCTGTGGAACTACCAGCAATTATAGCAATTTGGCAGCAGCTGTCTGCAGGGAACATGCAAGCCGAAAGCACAACCAATGCTGCTGATCAGCACTTGGCTATGCTGATCAACGCTTTTGAAGGTGAACGGACATGATGGGCTAAGATGGAGAACTGCCTGACCCCTTTCTAAAGAGTTGCCGTATCAACACCCTTACTGTCCACCCCGCAGTGACTGCTTCCAATACGGCCATTGCTTGGAGTCACTGTTTCAAATCTTGCTTGGCGTTTTGTTGTAGACCCAATTGGTGCGTGAGGTATTGTGCTAAGACTGCTAAGACAAGAAAGAAGGCAAGCACTGGTTGCAAGGAAAGGCTAAATTGGAATGGAAATACTGCTGCAAAAAGCAAGAATATGCAAAAATAATGAAAAGCGTCACAAGCTGTTGTGCTGCTGAGCGAGTCTTGCAAAGCGTTGAATCGTATTCTTCGGCCCCATCCAGGTAGACATCCGTGTATGTGTGCCATGGACAAACAAAAACACTCAGAACCTCTGTGAAAGACCCGGCAAAGAACCTGGACAGATCTCGTCCATCAAGTCCAATGTCCGTCAAGCATTGCCAAGATTCTGAAAGAAGTGCGAAGCTGATCAAGGCACCCTCTTCATCACCACTGTCAAAGGCATGTCGAGCACGACCATGCAGCTGGAGGACTTCCTAGCAATATTCATCAATATTCAATATTTGCAATACAGAGACATCTGGAGACCTCTGAAAATAGATGTTACTATGTTACTGACCCATCAGGCCTTCACTGGTAAAAATCACAGTGACGGCCGCAACTGGCCATTGCCAACCAGCTTCAGTTGCTGGAAATACTATAACACAACAACATCATCAGCACACATCCTACAAAATCATACGAGCAGCGGTCAATACACCATTCAAAGTCAAATTCCACAAATATACCTACAACATCCATCAACATCCTATACAACCGCAAGCAACTCACAACTTCGAAGGCCCCCGTAGCTAGATCCCAAGGCACTGGGTGATATGCCAGGGCCACATCTCGCAACGTCTCTACAGCTCCCCGGCAGCGATCATCTGCCGTAGAGCGTTGACCTCACCGCAGCAGTCGCACATCAATTGCTCTTGATGTCAGAAAAGCAAAAGGAGAGACATGTAGGGATATATGGGTATGGCTCAAAAAACGGGTATGGATGGTTCCGCGGTGATCCGGACGTATGGAACGAGGAGTTGTCAGCAAGCGTTTTGATCCGGACCTTGTCATAAGGGCTTACATGGATAAGAATATCAATAATAATATTATTCAGATATAACTATAAATAAAGAAATAAATACATATACATTATACATATATAGTAGAAATACATATGCACATATCTATATAATGATTTCATCAGACCCGTGGGGCACGAAGAGCAAGTACGGACCCGCTTTCGTTTTCAATCATCACTATCTGAGTCAGAGGGAGAGCTCGAAGAAGAGCTCGTTGAATACACTTGAATACCAACAAATGGTGGTGATGGGGGATGGGTCCTACATGGCATGATTCGGGTATGGAACGGGTATGGAACGGGTATGGATCGGGGTATGGAACGTAATGGACCTGAATTTCTAAATTTTCTGGCTGATTGTTTTGGTGGTAGATTCAAAATCTAATTCAATCCTTTTGTTGGAACGGAAACCAATTGTGAATAACCCTTGGCTGATTTGGTGGATATTGTGGTGTTCATAACCCCTCACAACCCCAAGT
>Ga0126342_10007732_pt1 | contig 19241 bp, 9 predicted proteins | sample Cyp1metagenome_FD_92528 | JGI IMG/M metagenome (GOLD analysis project Ga0126342, IMG submission 92528) | Coral microbial communities from Lord Howe Island, Old Settlement Bay, Australia - Cyphastrea 1 metagenome | ecosystem: Host-associated > Invertebrates > Cnidaria > Coral ... | reverse complement strand
GGGGGGGGTACTAAAATGACTAGCAATCTCCTGAAGAATCAGGTAACGGGGCTGGCCGCCCTCCCCTTTACTTCGTAAAGTAAAACTCAAGGTAGCCCCTCTGGAGCTACCTTTCGTGACATAAAATCCCAGTATAAATCCTGCACCAGTTTCTAGATGGTTCATCGGTTCATCTTGTCATAATCCGCCCAGTGTATATATTATATATATATATACAGTGTTTCAGTTCGGAAGCACATCCCAACTGGTGCAGGATCTCTGCCCAAGATATCACAGGGTATCCCGCATAGCACGTGACAGGCCTGGAACGTGGAACACTCGAAGTTCGCACCACAGTCCTGCGAGGGGCGCGGACAAAGGGGCACAACAGTAACATCCGTGAGTTGATCAACACGAGATATTGTGGATAATATATATATATAGTTATATATATATATTAGTATTGATACCGGGTTATTCAAAATAAACAGCCATCCTCTCAAACTCATTGCGAAATAACTTGCATGCCCCCTTTCCCCCAATTCAATGTTGTTACATCGCTTTGCTTGGAAAGGCCTTCAAAAAAAACAGCCATTTCGGTTCGGATGCCGGCATGCATTGGGCAACACAACATTGATCAAGGCGGCCCGGGGGAATTAGGTGTGATGTGACAACATGTAGGAGGATGGCTGATTTTTTTTGAAGAACCCGGTATGTAATAACCACAAACTGACATAATAATCAGTTAATAAAAACAAAAAATATCAAAATATTAATACTGTGTACAGTATATATAATTATATGTATAGCCTGTATAGCCGTCAAAAATGGGCATGTTCCAAGGCTCGACATGCCACCTTAAATCCGGTGAACTTCATCGCCAGGGAAGGAAACTTATCCAAGCTTCTCCTTTGTAATGAAATTTCAACAAATATATAATGTGATCCTTTTTATAGTGTTTGGATCCATAGGGATAATATAGTTATATATATATATATCATTATTATTATTATTACTATTATTATTATGATTATATATGATTATTATTATACTGGACCTTGGAGTATCTCAAAATGAAGCTGTGATATATACTGGTTGGTGGTTGACCTACCCCTCTGAAAAATATGAGTTCGTCAATGGGAAGGATGACGTCCCATATATGAAATGGAAAATAAAACATCTTTGAAACCACCAACCAGAATATATTATAGACATATATTCAGACATGTTATATACCACACTCAAGGCATCATAGAATTCATAATTCTAAGATTTACTCATAGCTGATGTTTGATCAACTCAAGGTCCGTGGATTGTATTTTTTGGGGATCAGCCTCACTCTCCATCCGCAGAAACCATGTTCCGCCCATGGATTTGCCCAATGGTTTGCCAAACAAAACACCACGTGACCATGTGTAATCTCGTATGTTATACATAATATGTTATACATTGTTATACCCCATGTTCAGAGCCCAATAAGGTGTGTCAATGTTTCAGGTGCCCACAGGCTTTCTTATGCTTTCTTCCAAGGGGCCCGAATCTCAATCTCCGTGAAGCTCTTGGTCGTGCCAGGGAACTCAGTTCAGCGATTTCCGGAGGAGTTTTTTGATCAACGATGGGAAAGTTCCGAAAACAAATCCATTTGCCATGGTTGATACCCAAAGGGTGAATTATCGTGAGCTATTTGCGAATAGCTATGACTATGGTATGAAAAAAACTCACAAGTTCCGTGCATAGTACTTAAAATGTTAACCAGGGCATGCCAGCCTTATTTTAATATCAACATGAGTGATGAACACATGGTTTGGTACATGCTCAGTGCCATCTTCACACCGGATTCAACTCGATGACTAAGGGCAAATTTCAACATTACCCACCAACCAGGTTTATTCACCAGATGCTCCATGTATGGAATATTTATCTACAAAACTGGGCCATTGTTTGGGGTAAATGTAGATATTCCATGCATGGAGCATCTGGGCTTTTGGGTCACCGAAATGTGACTTGGTTGAATCAGCACCAGCACGTGGAACTGAAAACGCGCCAGTGGGAGCTCTCCAGTGCCAAGAAAAGGGATCAAATGATCCTCATAGTCAAAGCAAAGCAACATGTACTACATATCTAATATTAAGTACATATAATTAATCAATCATTAATCTAGTTAATTAATGTTAATTAATTGATTAATCAATCGAATCTAATTAACTCATTAATCTGGTTAATTAGTTGAGAAATCAATCAATCCGTATATCCAAAGTTATTATCAACCACTCAAAGTGAACTCAACGTTCAAACTCTCCTGTCCTCCGGCAACCTCTCCCCCGGCGAAATCTGGGCGCTGGGACGGAACCGTTCTGGAAGACGCGTTGAGTGAAGTAGATGTAGCCGTGCACGTCGATGGCCTGAGGCTTGGGGAAATGGCAGCGAAAAAAAAAAAAAGGTTTCACCATGCGTTACTCATTTGGATTCTGAATATGGCATATAGTGACTTTCATCTGGGTTTCATATTCTCTAAAATATTTAGCATCATTTGCCCTCTTATTTAATAGCCATTTGGCAGGTGCAAACCATTTTTCAGACGTAGCAACACTGAGTTATCACCTTTGGTTACAAGATTCGAAACCATAAATCATCGTAACCCAACATGGCCATAGTACATCAAGCACCTTGGCCAAACATCTTAAAGGAATGATGTGTTACAGTGTTGATATTCATGGAATTATATGGAAATATGATATCCTAAAATGGGAATGGTGTGTTAAACAACCCAAAATGGGAATTATATGGAATTGATCATGGATGTGTCATGATATTTTTGCCGTTTTCGAGAAAACAAACAAAAAGGTGACCCCAGGAAAAACTGTTGGCTGACACAGCATCGTTTCTCGTACGTAGGATGGGGGTTTGCGACCAGGACCAGGGCACGCGGGCACGCCCAGTGACAGTCTCTGTGATGTTGAAGTCATAGCTGACCCTTAGCACCTGCCCACCTCATTCCGGGGGTTGTTTTAGGGCTCGAATCCTGATGCTGACATCTTGACCTAAGGAGATCAATCAGAATCAAGCAATATCATCAATCAGTTCCAATCATATTTGTTGGATGATAATTTAGTTATCAAGTAAAACAATAACTAGCATATGAACTAGTATGCACAATTATTTGGTTAGCATGGTTTAGTTAGCTATTAGATGACTGTTTAGTTGATTGATCTGGATCATCATCATTAGTAGCACGACTAGGTCACTTGGTTTATAGTTAATTCAAATAATTACTATATTTGATGATCATTTAGTAAACTATTGGATAATTGCGGATGAATATTGGAATATTTGAACGTCCCCATATCAACGGTGACGTTCTTAGTATTGCTCAACTCACTCGCTGTCCCGTCTTCCCCCAGTGGGAAGTTGCCGGTAGCAAATGCCCTGCCCTGACACTCGTATGTAGATCGGTAGATAGATGGACGGATAGATAGACAAAACAGATAGATGGATAGATAGACGGATAGATCAATAGATGGATGGATAGATGGCTACATAGATGGATACATAGATGGATAGATAGATAGATAGATAGGTGGGTAGATAGGTAGGTATATAGATAGGTGAATTGATAGGTAGGTATATAGGTAGGTAGGTAGATAGGTGGATACAAGTGGGTAGACCAACAGATTACAATAGATGGATAGAGCAATAGGACAAATGACTAGATAAATTTGAGATAGACAGATAGATTAGACAGATTACAATCAGATTACAGTAGATGGATCAGCTAGACTAATTAGATCGATTAGATCAATTGGAATGATTGGACCCATGATTGGATCGATGGATCATGGATCACTACTTTCAAGCAACATCCAACGACGATTTCAGCATTTTGGGAGATGGCAACCGTCATGGGTCAATCCCTCTGGTGTCATGGACAACTTCAATATATGGTTAATATGTGGTTAATATACTCTGAATAATGGATAATATATGGTTATTATATGGTGAATGATGGGAAATAATAATCTGGCGTGTGTTTTTTCCCTAAAGCCGCTGAAAAATGATGGAGTGAGTTCGTCAGTTGGGATGATGACATTCTCATTCTTATGATGGGAAAAAAAACATGTTCCAAACCACCAATGAGATATGGTTTTCCTATGGTTTTCCACTGATGATCACCTTCCATAGCTATAACCACCAACCAGTCTGAATATTGATGCCACTTCCACCAAGCGCATCATCGGGCGCATCGACTCCAAGGATTCAAACGCAGGGAATGGATGGTTTGCTGGGGGTTGCTGGGATGATTATTACTAGTTATTGTGGATCATTCCCGAAAATTCCCTGCGTAAAACGCACCAGTAAGTCTAAGTTGGTAAACATAACATGTGTGTAACCCCATTTAAGATATCTAAGTATAGATATGTCCCCCATAATCTCTGGTTGTTGCATACGTTATAAACCCCACTGAGCTAACGGCTGCCCCTTATCGTATATCTCCCAGATTCTAGATGATCCTCGATATAAACGGGGAAGAGTTGGGGATCATTTACAATAATGTGTAAAACACTGCCATAAACAACCCATGACTGGGAATGGTAGACATACCACCTATAACAAATGGTGATGACTAGGGGGTGGTTTATGACATCGTTTTATCCACACTAGTCAGTTGTTTTTTCTTGGACCCCACAGTACTGGCTTGGTCTTTCTGCAAGCCTAATGCGGTAATTATATGTGTTTGGATGGCCACACCAAAAAAACGCAGTAGTCTGTCATACATGCAGCTAAGAGACTTCTGGAGCCCGTGTGACGTTCTCATTCACGTAGAACCTGCGCCCATTCTCGGCAAGTCAAGCAGTGTCCAACAGTTGCTGCAATAACTTTCGTAGCAGCAAACTAACATGGCAATAGTCCCTGGTGCATTAGCCCAAATGGATCCCACATGCTTAATTACCCAAATGGATTTTGCAACATCCGCCCAAAACGTTCATTACCTGATTCTACATCTAGATGAATTATAATAATTCACCGAGCAAAAGAAAAACATTGGTCATCTTGAATCAAACGTTTCCTGATATCTTAGCCAACAAAGCTAGGGATAATTCCCAAATATGTCCCTCTGGTTATTTGCCATAACTATGGAAACTGGCCCATAGAAATAGATGATTTTCCCAGCTATAAACCTCCATTTAAAATTGATTTTCCAGAGGCTACTTCCCAAATCTTAGATGAACTAACCTGGTTGGTGGTTTTAACCATCTTGAAAAATATTAGTCAATGGGAAGGATTGTCCCATATATTATGGAAAATCGAGTCATGTTTGAAACCACCAATCAGTAACCATCGACACCGGCCAGGTGAACTCGGTTTCCACACCTCCAGCCAGACTGATTGGTATCCAAGATGGGCCTCGACCGGACCGCCAAACTGATTGGTTTAACGTATCCAATAACCAGTGATGCTATATCCAACCAGTGTTTTTTGAAAAAACATGTTTTATCCAACCATTTATAGTATACCAGGTATTAAGCATCCCACCAGTGTTTTTTTCCTGATATATTGTGATGCTATACATAGTACTATAGAAAGGGAACCGCTGTGAAGAAAGGGCTCGGAAATGCCAAGATGCCAAGAAGCGCCTCGCAGGCGCTTCTTGAATGTGTGATATCACACGGGAAGACACCAAAACAGGAAAGACAAAAATATAGAGACAGACACAGAAAGAAACGGCGGCAGAAGCACAAAAAAGATTGATAGATTCGATAGATTGGATAGATTAAATCAGGCAGATCAAAATACAGTAGATTAAACACGACCAAATGAACACATACGACCTGACTTCCTGGAAATCCCCTGCGCCCAACTGGGCGGTTTTCCGACGACCGTTCGGAGCTACGAATAGTTCAGCGGCAGTGGCTAGGGCTATGAAATTGGCATGTGGAGTGGAGAAAAGCATCAACCGCGTTAATATCCAATATTGAATACCAACTATCTATATATATATTATATATATATTATATTATATATATATATACATACATACATACATACATACATACATATCTTATAGATATTAGTGGACAAAACCACCAACTACACCAACTATAGTATTATAGTGGGCATTGATGGGAAAACACACAACGAAACTAAAAAAACAACAATCGCCGAAGATGTAGGCTAGAATTTGTTAGAATGATGTGGATCATTCTGGATCTCAATATCATCTGTGTAACGATTGTATATTTGGGATCCCTTGGGAGACAATGGATTATCATTGTCCATGGCCCTTCGCCCTTGTCCAATGCTCCCTCTGCGTCTTGATCACGCTGTCTATATGGCGGCACCGAGCGGCAAAGGGTTGTCCATCATGTCATACAACACCCCGGGATTGCTGGTCGTCAAGAAATACCTTGGCCGAAAGCGCGCTAGCGTCCTATTTTCGAAACTTCCGCCCCGGCGCGTGCCGGGCACTTCTGATATATATATATATATATATATATATCACGTTAGTGGGGATATATCACGTTTGTGGGGATTTACTTGTTCAAACATCTTATTATTTTTTTATATTTTTCTGATGGAAAACTTCAGTTGCACTATCAAGCAAATGAACGAATCAGATTATATATATATATACACCATATAGTACTATAGATAATATATGTATATATATATATGTACTGTGTACATATGAACTTATCAAACCATTACTCTAAGCAGCTCTGTCATCTCTGTATATATTATTGGTGTCGTTAAGGTACCTAATATGTATATATATATACATGTGGCCTATGTAAGGGCTATTTGCTGCTTTACAACCCCCATTACATGGAGAAACTACTTCCATAGATCCACCATGAACCCTTCTCATTCGAGTTCTTGGGAAAAACTTTTGATGTTGCGGTTCTTAATGGGTGTAGCTGCAAATGTGTGGTTTCAATCCCTTGGGATATAGACTATATATATATATACAGCCTCTACAACTAGAGTTATCTAGGAAAACTAGAACTGCACCTCCAAGCACTATCCAGTGTCATCGAATGGGCCATGTTCCATTGACATACTGATATTCAAACGGTAGTTCTACCGTGTTTCCAGGAAACGACTACACTCAGAAAATGTGAATATATACAAAACATGTATTGTACTCATGTGCATCTATGTAGTTGCGTCTCTACGAGTACATCAATTGCATCTATGTCTATATTCGCAGTTCAGGATTGTTCGTGCAAATGCTTAAAAGGTACACAATTGAATTATCCCCTCTGCATTGCAGCAATGAATACTCCCCCTGAAAATGGGGTCTCATATAAACGTTCCCCTTGAGGACATGGGATTATATGGCTTTGTCTGAAAGTATGGCACTCCAAAATCATGTAGTTAAAGAAAATCATTGTTCCATGCATATATATATATATTATGTATTTACTTAAAAAGGAGCCTGGTAGCCATGGGATTCTGCTGTCATGTCATGATGTCTCCTGGTCGCCAGGATTTTTTTTGCATTCTGTAACTTGTGATGATGATTGGTTATACAGTATATGGCAGCACATATCCCAATTAACAATATCCCATTGATTACATCACCATTTTGAGTGATTAAACCAAACTAAATCACCATATTGAGTGGTTAAACTCAACTAAATATTGAGTGATTAAACCCAACTAAATCACCATATTTAGTGGATATTTAGTGGTTAAACCCAACTTAATCACCATATTGAGTGGTTAAACCCAACTTAATCACCATATTGAATGGTTAAACTCAACTAAATCACCATATTGAATGGTTAAACCCAACTAAATCACCATATTGAGCGATTAAATCGTTAAACCCAACTATTTTTGACATGTCCCCATGTTTACTAACGTCGGGCCAGCGACGTCACACCACTCTCGAGTTCGCGGCATCCACCTGCGCCGGTGATTTGACGTTTTTGGGGGTGAAGAAATGAGGCTACCACGAATTATAAATGGTTCAAGATATGTTTTTTGTTATATAATATGGTCTATGATCATGGTTATATATGGTAATGTTATATATAAATGTTATATATGGTTTTTGGGGATGTTCCACCCCATTCCAAGTTATATGACTTGATCATCCAATATTGGAATTGGAAGAAAAACAAACGTTTGGTTTGACAATGTTCTCATCCAAAAGCTCATTTGGTTCGGGATTTCCGGGCAGCCCGCCATGTTTGATGACATCGGCAGGTACAAAAACTGGTCCTATTCATCAGTCCGGGGACTGTCGTCCGGGGCACAAAAACTACCGGTTCATGTTGGGAGATGCTGAATGTATGCATGCATAATCCCCATTAAAATGACTGTGGGTGTGTCCAAAAATGAGACATTTTACACGTCCCCCAAAAAAAACATAAACTAACAGGCAATGCCATCACCTTAGAGTCTCCTTTTTGATTTATGCCTCCATGATAATCCCATATAAAACCACCAAAAGTAATGGTTAATCACAATGATATCCCTGTTGCATTCCCATCATGTTTGGTGAATTCCTAATATATATATATATATATATGTATATACAAATTTGTACATAACAATCCCGTCCCATGTTTCATGACCGGAAGCTATTCATTGTAGAATCACCACTATATACCGCCAACAGCATTCTTATGTTATATATATATATATTTACCATTGTATATATATAATATATACCATTGTATATATATGTATATGTATATACACCATTATATATATACACCATTGTACATATATATATATATATACCATCGTATATATACACCATTGTATACATATATATGTATACCATTGTATATATATACCATTGAATATATATATATATATAAATACCATTGTATATATATATACCATTGTATATATATATACACCATTGTATACAAAACCAACTAACTAACTAACTCACTAAATAAAGCAAACTAATCACTGCATACGGAGGGAAAACGTCCAAGCAAAGCACTGTCGAAGCAGTGGGTCGTTTCCCCATGAAGTCCTGTCCATTGTACATATATCATGTATATGCACATATATATATATATATATCTATATGTATATATTTTTATATCTCCCCATGTTGGAAATTACCCTGCTTGTGCCCTCCCAAAAGCATTGGATGGTGCTTCCGACCCAGCAATTGGGCACCTGCGCAATTCAAATCTGGACGGCTGACCACCAGGTTCACCACGGTGCCATCGATGAGTTTCCGCCTCAGAGCTTATCGAGGGCGAGCCACGGCCATTTTAATAGCACACTAGTACTCAAATTAGAGGTGCTTAGTGTATATATATAAATACATATATATATATATATGTATATATATATGTATATATATATAGATTTGTGTATGTAGTACAAAATTATACAATATAAGATAACATCCTACAGGATATGTATATATATATATGTATGTAGTACAAGATTATACAATATAAGATAACATCCTACAGGATATGAAATTATATTAAATAGTTGAACACATACACGTGTAATATATATATGTATACAGTATTACAGAATAACACAGTATATCATTGTATAACTAACATAACTAAGTATGGTATAGTATATCATGTAGTGTAAAGTATAGTGTATAGTGGATAGATAACAGTGTATTGATTATAGTGTCCTGTTTAGTGTGTAGAATAGAGTAGGATATTGCATATCCAAGATAATATGAGTCCGAAATATCATATTATCCAACATTATCCAACCATACATGGGAAATTTCCAACCATACATGAACATAGGATCTATCCATGCTAATGTGATTCCGAACCATCAACCAGACATAATATCCAAGAAATAGCAAACAAGTCATGTGGTGCAAGTACGCAGCAAGTCTCAAAACTGTTGTCGTTATGGGCAGAATCAAAAGGTCCTGTAGGTCCTGTGCCCCCGTTGTGCAACCCATGGAAAAAAATCACGAAGTGTCAGTGATGGTTCTACCATGACCTGTAACTATGACTCTATAACTATAACTCTATACTATAACTATAACTAAAAATAACTATAACTATAACTCTGTGACCTCAACCAAAAAATAACTATAACTCTATAATCCCCTGGGCTGTGAATAGTTGGGAAGTACCATTGCAGACCCGAGGCAAATCTGGGAGTCCCAGTCTCTAAGAAACTAGCACGAGATATTCATCCTAGTAGATGCCCAAATACTATCCCCATATCATCCTATATTTATCCCATAGTATTCCGATATTGTCCATATGATTCACAATATCCGAGTAATATATAGTAATATCATGTAATAGCCATATTGTCATCATAACATCCGATATCTCATCGGAATGAGTCATCATAATATCCCACCATCAATCCTATATTCCGATCAAAAAATCTCACCTTTTCACCACCAAAAAACGGGGACAACAACAGGGACTTCGAGATCACTTATAACTAGTTAGTAACTAACTATAACTGGCTAACCCCAACTGGGTTAGGAACAAGTATAGGAACCTAACACCAAGTATGGGAACAAGTATAGGAACTGACCATAACTGGCTAACCCCACTTTGTAATCACATGTAAACACCAAGTATTACGGAACTACTACAACTGGGTGAAAAATGACATAAAGTAACTCCTATAACTTCTGAACGTTGACTGGTTTATACCACCATTTACTACAATGTGGGACCCCCTAGGTAGCTAGTTGGTTTATACCTCCAAAAATCATGGTATGTAATGGTATATAAATGTATATGATGGATTATGATGGTATATGGTGTATCAAGATATTCATGGGCTTCATAAATCACCTTATCACTGGGAAATTTCACAACACTTGCAAGGTGAGACCCGGCCCCGGTAGTCTGTTGGTTTAGTTTACGGTTTATATATCGAATAACTGTGGTTTATGGGGGACATATCAAACATATCGAACTAGCTAGATGGGCTTAACCAATCTCATATGGCAGCAATTCTTCAATTTTCATGAAGCAACGTCTCTGAATAGATGGGTGTACCCATAAATGAACCTTCAACGGGGAAAAAAACACATCATCCAGGTTGGATGAGCAATGCAGAGAGGGAACGGGGTGCAGTTCCAGTGGACTTTCCGTGGATATTCCACCATAGTCATAGGGCCCCATATCCCAAAATGGGTTTCAGATCCCATGGATAGACTCATCAAAATCACTCAAACTGCACCCTCAGTAGTATATAATTAGTCACTCTCTCTCTCTCTCTATACATAATAAATAAAAATATATATATATAATATACGCAGTATATATATAATTATACATATAATTAGTCGCGCGCTCTCTCTCTCTGTAATCAAATCCATACACATGTAATCAAATCGATAGGAGAAGACCAGATGAAGCAAATAAGTTGAACAGAGGTAGGTTCCAGGGGGGGTGACCATATATATATGGCCCGAAGTAACCACCCCCATCTCTTGGACCATGGCCCATAGAAGTCCGGATTGGACGACGCCAACATCTGCACATCGATGCGAATCTTGGGTCCTCACAAGTCATGGTGAAAAATGGCGAAAACATGCGAAAACGTAGCCTCTAGCAAATTCACATATGTAAGCATATATATAATATAACATATTACAATATACTATAACATGTGTATATATATATAATCTATATATAATCTATATACAAGCAATATGGAACAATGAAGTTTTGGAAATAGTTCACGGACGGGAAAAATTATAAATGTTCATCTTGACTTACACACAGTATATCCCTAAAACCTCGAACCTTGTTGAGCACCCATCGCGAGGGGGGAAAACCAAATCAAACTTTGGAGGAAATATAGAATTTCGGCAGGCAAAATATACGGTCTAGGCATATCGCAAATGTGGTGGCAATCTTAATTGACGCGCTGATGAGGTAGAGTCTCGTTTAAATTGATGTAAATCAATGAATCAATTTGGGACATGTCATGGATCTATATACTGTAATATAGACACATTGATACCAGTAGGTAAAGCAAGATAAACTAAGATCAAATGGGCTAGGAAATTGGAATGCACTAAACGAACTTACCGACTTCTCATACAGCGATAAGTCACCATTGTTCGCAGGTACCCTCTGGTTATTTAACATAGCCATGGAAGCCATGGTCCATAGAAATAGATGATTTTCCCAGCTATAAACCCCTATTTATAGGGGATTTTCCATGGCAAACTGTTAAATAACCAGATGGTAAATCCCATTAAATTCCATTAAACCACCATAAACCCTCATTAAATCACCATTTTCCTATGGTTTTCCTATGGTTAAATCATCTGTTAAATCCTGCGGCATGGTGTCCATGTCATCCCAATTAAGGACACCATGCCGGGCACGCCGGTTTTCCCCTCGACGTCGGTGCCTGAGGCATCCTCCACGTCCCAAAGCTCGAAGAAGCCTTCGCCCGCTTTGATGGGCTCCGAGAAACCTGCGGCCAGCACCGGCACCGGCCAGGGTCAGGCCCCAGGAGCGATGGACCAATGGTTTAAACCATGGGAGATTATCATGGACACTTCCATAATATGGGAAGATCATGGAAATATCTACTGGATAAAAATATATATCCAATGGATATATGTGATTATATATTGTATATGTTGTAGGAATAGTGTTCACCCATTATTTGTGTTTCCGTATATATTCAACCTTTCTGAAAAAAACAGCATGGAAATCAAGTCAAATGACTTATTTACATTATGTATATATTTAGAATTGTGATAATCCAGCATTTTCTGGGACGTGTATATACATATATATATAATATAATGTAAATGATGAATTAGGAAAAACACATATTACATGGGGATTTAGTAGGATGGATGTTCACTTATAAACAACTTATAACTCATAATTTCAACTTGGGCCCCTGAACAGTTTGGATTCCAGCACTTGGACAGCACCATTTCGGGAACCCTGCGCTAAGGTCGAAGTCAAACAGAAACATAGGACCTAGGAGGACCTAGGAGGTGGCAATCAAAACTTTGTTACCTGTTTTCACTAAACTAGCAGGTCAATGCATGTTCATCACATACATAGCTGGATGAACCTATCTGCTCAAAAAAGATGCCGAAAAGGTTCAATGGTTTCCCATGGTCGAGCCATTGGGCTGCGACCAGCTGGGGAGCCGGGCTGAGTTGGATGCTTTCTTGCTCCGTGGCGTTGCGATTCTTCGCTGGGTGGCAGTTCAACCTCGGGAAAGGAGGCACCATGAAGCAACACTGTGATGTCCGAGGAAGGCGTGTGTGTATACACATGTATGTATATATATAAATAATTGCATATATATATATATATATATTTATTTATTTATTTATATATATATATAATTATATATACACATAATTATATATTTATATATATATTATTAAATATATATACATAATTATATATAATTATATATGTATAATTTTATGTGTATATGTAAATATATATATATGAGTTCGTTTTTGAATATCTTTATATGGGGTTTCTTAACATGAAGGATCCCCAGTTGTCACCATGGTTGTTTCAATACTCGCCGAGAAGCACATCTAGCTCTGGCTGGCGAAGATCGTGCCTGCGTGTTTTTGAGCCGGTGTCCCATCGTTGGCCATCACTGGGGTTCCTAATGGCTGCCATGTCTGCCTGTATAGAATTATATATATATACAGACATATATTATTATATTACATATATTGAAACATATAAATAATACCATATGTATATATATGTGTAATTTATATCCATACAGTATATTTATATTAATACTACAAAGATCTACAAAGATCTACAAAGTATATATAGATAAAATATCGGTTACGACAATAGAAAAGAATCCTCTGAATTTTGAGCCAACAGCCGTTGGAAATCCAGCCAAAACTCTGTTGCTCTTGACCCATCCCAAAATGGGGACCAAACATCCGAAATTCGACCTGTTTTCGACCTGCAGGGAAAGCCATGGTTTTGGGTTCTCCCAAAGTTTGGGAAACAGCCAAATCCGAACAAAAACCGTGACGATGCTGCGAAAACCGTATCCAGACTTGATCTGAGAGACACAGCCAAAACTGTTTGTTGTTGCGTTGACATTAAAAGTAGCTTGGTCCCCGAACAAGTTTTTGTATACCGCTAAAAATTCACAATTTTAGTAGAACAACTTGATGGACAAGTGGATTGGGCCTATAGAGATTCTAAACGAAACATGGTCCGAATGATCTGATAATCTGATGACATCTAGCGAATCTACATCATAAACATCATAAAATCCAAAACATATATATATAAATGTATGATATATATATATATATATATATATGAATTAACATTATGTATATATATATATATATATATATATTTATTTATCTATATATATATATATCAAATATATATATATATATAAATAAATACGATATTAAATATCCTGATATGTATCATATATATATATAAATAAATCATCAGATTGGCGAATAAAAAGAAAAACAACCATCACCGGGGAAGGGGTCAAGTCAATTTGTCAATGGAGCCCACTTTGGCTGGTCATTGTTAATGAACCGTCCCCATGGTCACCAGAAATCATGGTAAAAAAAGTACAGTACGGGATTACGGGATTAACAAAAACACATCTTTGGGACCATTTTTGATGGGGATGTAACTAATATGAATGGGGGAAAGGATGGGTATTGTTCTCCTATATGGGTCTAGAAACATCTATGCTGCGGTGGGGATGATTTCTCCGAGATATCTGGATAATATGTTAACGATCAGGATAACAATCAGCAACAGATATTATCAGATAATACTCAGATATATCACTGATGACTAATATGTTGATAAATATTGATATCTATATCTGTATCATAATACTCAATTTCAGGTTGGTGAACTATCACTGATTTGGACAAAGATATTACTCACCAACCTGAAACCACCATCTGGGGATGGTTTCTACAAAAAAACATGATTCCAACTCGACGTCGCGCAAAATCAGGTCGCAACATAGTTCATCCAAACGTAAGTATGGCTACAAGTAAATAATATATATATATATATGTAATAATAATATATATATATATGGATAAATTATCTTCCCTGGATATGCATGGTTCACAACTGCGGTTCCAAGTGGATACTAGATATCATCTTGAACGATTCATGCCGCTACAGCAGGTCGCCCCCAATTCCCCAGAATTCCACAGGGCTCACGTGAACGAGATCATCGCCGGTTCCTGTGGAAAGTTGCCCAAAACATCCTGCCGCGATGGTGGAACTGCAACGTCCCATGGACCGCTTATCACACAAAATGATGTACTGTATGCTCATGGAATGTCAATGGCATGTTCTGTAAATGTGTCTGTGTATGTGTGTTTTTTTTTCGGTATATAATGTGTATATTATATATATATAATCGTATAGTCCACATTCACAGATGTGAATATCATTACATTCATGATTTGCCTTATGCTTCAAGCTGCCACCAAATGCGGCCATTCATGAGTGCTTGTTTCCATCAAGGCTTCATTCATGGAGGTTCCAAAGTAAGCAGTTGATTTTTTCTATATTTTTTATCTGGTTGGTGGTATACATACACCTTCTGAAAAATATGAGTTCGTCAGATTGGATCATCATCCCAACTATTGGGAAAAATAAAATTCATGTTCCAAACCACCAACCAGTTATTACTGTAAATTTTCACTTGCCCTCCAGTAGATCCACATAGATAATCATCTGGAAAAAGAACAACATGCGTAGGTGACTTTCCTAGGGAAACAACTATGGAAGGGAAATCAATCAAGCGGACCACTCTCAGCAAGTTACACTTAAGTGGTTAGTTACCTAGTTACCATCCAACGAAGATGACGACCCGGCCACGAGCCGGTTGTTGGAAGATAATGTTCCTCTAAACATTGGATATTTTGTAAGGGTCCCTAGCTGTTACAGTGGCTGAAGGGGATGGTGTTCTGCAATTATTTCACAATCACAACATCTATCTCTTGCATTGATATCGTCGATGGGTCAGACCCATCCATTCCAAAACATGTCATCAAATTATTCATGGCCAGTTGAACTGTTGGGGCAATTTTCCCACTTTGAGACATGGAACAAATAGGAAAAGATAGGAAAACATCACCAACATCTCCAACCAGCCGACTGCGCGAAGTCTCATATTTTCCACGCAAGCTCCGCGTCAGCCATCTTCTGATCGTGTCCTTGGGAGCAATAACGGGGTTTATCAAACTATACCTCTATCATTGCCAGGCTTAGATACAAGACACGTATTCTTGAATGCATATTATATATGTATGTGTATAATATAATATATATATATATATATTATATATTATATTTCTATATCATATATATATATCATATATATATATATATATTGAGTATTTATATAATTAATTGAATTAAACTTATATTCCTCCATCAAAATGGGCTAGAAACTTATCCAAAACTAACCTCTCCGAATAGCGATCCATTGTTCATCGTACTTGGTGAGTAGGCCCGTAGGCATTCAAATGCAGGTCAATTCATGCGAAGAAAAATGTAAGATACCTCATTGCATATATATATATTATATTATTATTATTATCATACTTAGTAGTTCTCATGCATTCTCATGTCAATCTCAATGAACGTCATGTAAGCAAACCTTTTGAAGCTGGAAAAGTTTGATAAAACCTGCCGGAATCTGCTTGGTTCCACCATTCGTTTCATCCCCGAAAGTGCTAAACAAATCCCCAAAACGAAAGTGCTAAACAAATCCCCAAAAAGATGAAGAACTTTATGTTAGAATCTGTATTTGAACTGAAAATAGTGGTTTTTGTATGTTTTTGTCATAGTCCCATCCCCCCTTTTTGCACCAAACGAATTATGGTCCCAAATTTCAATCTTATCCCCGGATCCACCAGGGTAACCCGAGGATCAATTGGATCAGGGCCATTGGGACCTCCTCAAAGGTGCAGCAGTATCCTGGGTCTCGGCTCGGGAAATCCATGGCTGGGACATCCTCCTTTGCCTAGAAATGGAGCTACTTACAGGAGAGTATATATAGGCATATAGGTTATGTATCCCACCACGACATACCGTGGAATTCCCTTCCCATCATTATAGTTGGTTGATCCCCAGTATGCTGATAGATGTATGTATGTATATATATATACATTGCTAAAATGCGTGTGTATGTATATATATATATAAATACATCCTGCCATTGATTCATGTATTCTGACATGAATCATGACATGTATTGTGTTGCATATAGACTGAAATTACCATTCCGCTATTCTGACGTCACGGATGACACATAGACTCACTGATGTCACGAAATCAAGGTTTTGCTGGTCAAAACCTCTCGTTTGGTGTTGATATCCCAACCATGATATATTGTCAAATCCCCAGCTTGAATGATTGAAATCAACGCCCAACTTGGATTGTTTGAAACCAACCAGCTTCGGGTTTTGGGTCTCTTTAGATGTGCACATTGGTCAATTCCCACAGTTTAATTCTTGCTGAAATCCCTATCATTTTCTGTTTCAATCACCATTTTTTTACATCCACTTGCAGCTCCATTTTTGTTGCTTAAAGCCAGAAATTCTGGCTGCTTACCATCATGATTTTTGGCTGTTCAACCTGCATCCTGAAAGCTCCATTCTTGCTGGATTTTCTCCAGTTTGCCAACCATAGTATGGAAATCCATGGATTCAGTTTTCTTGGATTTTCCATCGGATTTTCCATACCCATAGGATCCATGTATGCTATATATGGTAACATTTACCATCAATATACCCCCAATGTTAGCATATATACCAGCACCATGGATCCGTCATGGGATATGATGTTAGTTTTTGGGTCGAGGCCGCCGCGCCTAGCAGTTCTGAAACGGTCACCTCGCCGTAGCTGCGCAGGGCTGAGGCTAGGTCCTGCCGGGAGGCTAGGTCTCACCGTTTTGACCCGGCCATGTCTCGATGGGAAGTCTGCCAATAGGACATCCCCGAAGAAACCCATGGAGGCTTAGTTCGCTGGGAAAATCACCGAGCCATGGCGTTTTTCTTTTCAGTGCTACGTTTGACTGCAAGAATGGTAGTTCAATGATGTTTTCACCACAAATTCCAGAAGTCGAACTGTCCTATGACTGGGGTGCTGCAGGATTTTCCTATACAGGTATTATATTCGTTTATAGCTATATCATTCATATCCCCCAGTACGTCCCTTAAAAATGGTTCTTTATCACTGTCAATCTTGCATTGTCCCCGGGAATTGAAAGTTAGTGCAGTTAGCCCATCCACTTACCATGCCTGGGATGCGCGACTCAAGGTAATTCTTAACCATCCCTAATTCAACTACCATATATCCTATATGTATATATCCTGGCTTGTTGGGTATATCCCTCTCACATCTCATTCTATCCCCAGGATATTCGAATTATAGCCCGATTCGAATGCTGGTTCTATACCCCAGCATCTTCCGACGATCTCCCCATGATCTCCCCCATTACATCTCAGTTATATCTCAATTATTATACCTCCATTAGATCAAATTATGTGGCAATGGATCAATACCTATCAATCCTACGATACCATAGCTAAAATATCACAACATATCCCCATTATATCCACATGTGTGTTTATCCTCAGTATGGTTGCTTATATCCCTGTTGTTGTTGGTTTGATTTCCCTATTCTTATTGGCTGCAATTATTATTGGTTGCATACCTATCATCTCCAAATCAAGTACATTTATGTTGGTTAACCAATGATGCGTGCTTATATCCCTCAGTTATCCCCAAATGGTCCACCATCATCTGCATCATATCACTATATGATTGCTATTTATTGCTTACATCCCTAAGTTCTCCCATCATGTCCCCATCATATCCCCATCATATCCCCACACTGAACAGGCTCTCAACAGTTATGGCCCTGCGATGAAATCACTCCTGTAACAAAGGTTATACACAGTATATGTGTATATCACCTAATTGAGCTTTCTTCAGCCAGATATACCTGGATATAGGGCCATAACTGCAGTATTTTGAGGGGAACTTCAACCATTTCCAGATCATGTCTATTTCCAGCTTTACCACTGCCATAAATCGTTTTACCACAAAAATCCATCAGCCAGTTTTGTATAAAGTAAGGCCTAGAATTCTAGGTGATTTCCGGTTTTTACCATGTTCCCCACCTGCCAGGTGAGGGTTGTTAGATTTTATGTCAGTTGCCTCCTCGTCCTCCTCCTCCTCCTTCTCCTCGTCCTCCTCCTCGCCTCCTCCTCCTCGTCCTCCTCGTCGTCCTCGTCG
>Ga0126342_10007731_pt1:12500-19242 | contig 19242 bp, 16 predicted proteins | sample Cyp1metagenome_FD_92528 | JGI IMG/M metagenome (GOLD analysis project Ga0126342, IMG submission 92528) | Coral microbial communities from Lord Howe Island, Old Settlement Bay, Australia - Cyphastrea 1 metagenome | ecosystem: Host-associated > Invertebrates > Cnidaria > Coral ... | reverse complement strand
TTGTTGGGACTATTTCGGACTGGAACATGTGGAAGGAGCTTTGTTACTTTTTTTGGGATATGTACCCAAAATCAGGTTATTGTCACCTTTTTCCCCGGAAAAAACCTTTGTTACTAAAATTTCGCAACGTTGTGGATCTAGGTATCTATCTATCTGTTCAAAGAACCCGGAAATCATTCTGAAGTCCACCATCCAAAATGGCCCTACTTTGGACTCGGAATTTTGAATGTGCTGCGACCACTCGGTGACACGTTCTCAGCTCCGCCAAGTTCTGGGGAAAAGCTTGAGCTGACATCTCAAGCCAAATTCAATTTGGTAAAATTAATTAGTGCAAGGATTAGCCCAATTCTGTGGGCATGATTTACTTATCAATCTGGCTGCACTACAAGAATTCACTAACCTGAAAATAGCCAGCTTTGGGTATGTTCCCCTTACAATTCCCATCATTCCAGTGACGTCATCATTGAGGTCATGATCAAGTTCATCCAGATATTGTCCCTTTATATCCCAGTTACTATCACCATTCTACTACCAGTACCATTTCCGCCCATTTCTGTTGCTTAAATCCCAATTTTCTGTGATAAATCACCAATTCATCCAAGATCAATGGCTTCAAACCCTGTCCCGGCGGATCTCCTTCACCGCAGTAGGCAGGGAGAAGAACTGCTTTGCCAGGCGGTGGAGATGCTCGATCTCCTCCGAGACAATACCGTGGCCCTCCAGGTAGAAAAAACCCACACTACCTGAGGACGCAATGGTGGGGCTGTGGGCCCCACTTAGTCCAACAAAAACTACTTGGATTAACGATATTAATGGAAGATCCCCACTGGATTATATATGGGATGAAATATGGGTTACATATGAATATATCTATCTATCTATCTATCTATCTATCTATCTATCTATATCTGTGTGTGTGTGTGGATTATAAACCACTTACTAAGTGGGGCCCGCACATCCAAGCTGGGAGAAGGACGCAACCGTCGTGTTACCTACCGGAGGATCCAAGGAATCCAAGGTGGCACGCCGGGAGATGGTGGCTTTTCCAGCCACAGTTGATTTTTCAGCAAAGTTCTGTCTAACTGCTATGGGGTATGAATCTTGTAAAGGTGAAAAATGCTGCTAAAAATGACATGTTTGCTGTTTGCCTGAAGAGTTGGATACAACTGTTTGCCATATTTTTTCAGCAAATGTCAGACAGTTCGTGTGGTTGTTGCATCTGATTTTCAGGAATGACTGTTGAAATATGGTTGACATTAAATTATTGTGAAACATTTGACATGTGTTCAAAACCCTCTGCCATTCCATTATTCTGATTGGTTAGAAGGGATTCCCAGCTCATCGATTATGATAAGCCCCAATCAACCATCATTGATCACTTCTGTCATATGTCCCCACATGACTGATGCTTAAAAGCCCTAATGTGGCAACCCAATGCCATATAGACGATCCCCAAAATCACCATGTTTATGGCTTGTATAAACTATCCCCACCTGGTAGTTGTTTATGGCATTGGGTTTTTCACATTATAAATGATCAATTTCGACTAGGTAAGTCATCATAAATCATCTATACATGGGCAATCTATACCATGGCTATGTCAAATAACTTGATGGTGTATCTGTATATCCATCGGTATATCCCATAAATATCCATTTTAGTATTGAAACATATTGAAACCCATGGTTTTGCAAATTCCCCCATTTTAACAAAGCACCCATCTAAGCTACAAATGATCGATTTCCTCATTCTGCCAAGCATCTGCAGGCGTCATCCAGAGCCCGGGCCGCTTCTATGCGATCGGTTTCACCGAAGCCAGGGCCCATGAAGGGCGACAGGTCCAGCACTGGCAGACTGAAGCCACCACCTGGCGGTGAAGGCGTGGCGTTGAACTGCCAAGGGGACATGAGAGAAACGAACTAGCCCAAATCATGGTTACCATATGATGAAATAGATATGATTGATAGATGTTTTGATATCAAGCATCAATGGATTCAATGGATTGAGTTTTGATATATTGCCAAAAACTCTGGGGGAAACCATGAGTTTAGCCCGGAACATCGAGGAGTCCAATTTTTTCCCTTCAACCCCTCTTGGGCAGCTGGCATCTATAATTCAGGTGGTATTTAAACTAATATGAAAGTTGATTAGTTGATGTGTGTGGGCCCATCAATCATCTGAGGCTGCTCTGGAATGACCCGAAAACCAACGAGCTTGTACCCCTTTACGGCTGGCCGGGAAGGGGAAACCTTCAGCAAGAGCCGTGCCTCCTCTTGGTATCAAATACCTCCCAAAAGACCCTGACCCTCTATACAGTCATGTTGAAGTCCTTAGGTTTTATTTGCTATGAGTGGTGCCTAGATCCTAACTAAGTTGCAGCGTAAACATGCAAAACTTTTGCAGCATAAACGTGCAAAAAGCAATGGCAACTCACCCAAGTGCAACCACTTAGGAAGTGATCCTCACCTGAAGCAATGCTTCGGAAGGGTTTCGACGGATGCGCGCAAGGCATGGTCCGCCGGTATTGGAGCAGTCGCGCCATGGCTGTGAATGGCCGAACGCCGAACGCCATGGTTCTAGGCAGATGTGTGTAATCTGGCAGCCCCAATGCCATAGACATAGCACATGGGGATGGGTTTTCCACCTCTGTATGGTAATATATGTGTATAATATGTTTATATTATATATATATATATATTCCGGAGATAGTTTGTAGTTAGGTTTGCCACCGTAGTTTTTTGGGGGAGAAGATGGTGCCAAAATGCTGTACATGTGAAAGCCCATGTCATGCTGGAATGTCATGCTGGAAATTGATGGATCCAGGGCTCCAAACCACTGGCAGCTGCAGCTGAGACAATGCAAACCATGGAAATGGACTGAGCCCATGCAGACCCCATCTGCCACTTGTCTGGCCATCAAGTGGCGCTGGTTGAACTTCCACCAACCCGCCAACCAGCTAAATCCGCCAATCGTTACCACCACCCCTCCAGCCACCTTGTTGCTGGTCTTGACCCAACAGTAGGGGTCAGACGTCCCATACATCCAATCCTGAGCACGAGCGCTGCCATGTCGATTTGGAAACCCTTAGGGGTGCCAGCTCCAACCTCGTGTACATGCAGATCAGTGCATATGGAGGTTTCCTAAAATAGGGCTACCCCCAGATCATCCATTTTAATGGGAATTTCCCGTATAAAACATCCATTTTGGGGTACTCCCATTTATGGAAAACCCCAAATACTGTATGCATATATGTATATTATATATATATATATGCGTGTGTGTTTGTGTGTATGTATACATATATATATGTGTGTGTGTATTGACCCATTGTGGGGCGTCGCTAACATCCTTTCAGGTCCGGCATGGCTAAGTAGGACTACTGATATAGATATATATATATATATGATATAGAGAGATCCATGCGATGTCAACGTATGCCTTTGCAGGTGCTTGGGGCTCCACTTCTCCCGGTTGCCAAAATAAACCGGACGGATAGTTGTTGACCCATGTTGACCCCACTTCCAAAGCAGGAAAAAATGGCTGCTGTCAATCCCAACCTCTCCTTTTCGTATTGTAAAATCCTGCTGTGGCCCAACCGGTGACGCCTGTATAAACAGGGCCAGGCACCGCATCTCGCAAGTTCTTGGCGGAGAAAATCGTCACCTCGATGGTGTACTCCTTGCGAAACATCGGGAAAGAAGAAGAGCAAATTCAATTGCTATCGGGCTTGGCAGCCGCTTTCACTGATATAGTTGTGGAAATTCCTGGGTGCGTAGGAATATTTTACTCCAACCACTATTTATGGGTCAAAATCTCCAACCTACAATAAAACCTACAAGTCTCAGTTCAACTCTAACTTTGCCAAACATGCCGTACTAATCTGACCCTGTCATGTGCAAAGCTACCTCCATGGTCCACAAGGACTATCCGTGACATCCTCCTTGACCTTCGGCGGAGCTGCATTGCCCTCCCCGTTGCCAGCGTTGCCGGCGTTGCCGGCGTTCCCCGCGGCCTGATGGAATGGGTCCAACAATCCCAGGGTTGGTTTAAGGAGAAAACCCACAGAAAACGGTATTTTGTTAATGCAATTTGTCCAGGGAAACATACAGTTCCGGCAAGAATGTTCGTCTCATTCTGGGACACGGGGTTCGTGACTTCTCACTGTGGCCTTCTCAGGGTTGCTTGGAACCAGATCGCCGGCGGTGTCGGAGAAGCCTCAAGCAGTTCACCCAAATTATTTGAATGTGTCTAAGGCAGGGGCCAAATGGCAATTTTCGTAGGCAAATTCAAAATTGTGATAAACCATTGATTTTGATGGTACTCAATTTTTAGACAAACCAATATCAGATAGAATGCCATCGGGGAGGAAGACATACGGAAGCAGCTAAGCAAGCGTAAGACATCATGTTCACGAGCATACTGCCCTGCATTCATATTGTGTATAGTTGATGTTAGCGCATATCTTCATATTTACCTTTATTATCTATTCATGTCTACTTTATCTGCAGTCTATATACCGAAATCATGGCTGAAACTGCCAGCAAGTTCCAAGAAATCTCCCTTTCAGGCACGGAGCGGAACTGCAAGCGCCGCAAGAAACCGTCATTCAACACCACCCTGGCCACAAAAGCTCGCTGAAAACGCTTCAGAAGGTTTCAAAATGTGGTAATTGCATGTAATTGCTACTGGCATCAGGGGCTTCGGAGAAATATAGGGGCTTTTCTACTGCAACCTGTGCAACCGGCAACCTTCAAACTTGCCATGCGCCCTTCCACTGCAACCTGCAAGCCCTATGTTTTCCAATGGCTTTTGGGACTGCACCCAGCCATAGATCGTTGGATGCCAAGGTGCTTCTTCCTGACGAAGAGCTCCTGCACCCCACTGTGATCCATTCAGATCCATGTCAATGTGGCAATGTGATTCCAGGATATACATATGCCACCATATGCCCACCATGGATCAAAAATGAAGCCACCATGGATATACAATGTCCACCAAGCCAATGTCCTTGGCTCATCTTGGCTCTACAAATATACTTTTTTGTCGCAGGCCCGATTTCTCCTGATCGATTTCCAGAATCCACGGCTCGCCCTGGGGAAATTCCTCCTGACGGGAAATTCATGGTGCCTTTGAGATGCGGTGAATCCAAAACGATGGATGTCGGTGATAGCCACAATGAAATCAAATGAAATCAAATGACAAATACACAAACGAATCTTCACCGACTTCCAAACAACTGGAATCATGAAGCACAGCACACTCACAGAAATCAGCTCAGTTGCATCTTCATATTCATCGTCGCCCTCCAACAACTGGCACATGGCCTCAGTGAACTGGTGAACCACCAAGACAAGGTCATCTTTCGGCTGGCTTCTCAGTGAAACCCACCACCTGTGCAATTGGATAAGATCAATCACCAAGTCAGAGGGCTGGCTTCGCAACGGTGACAGCTCCTTTGCAGCCCGGCCATATCCCGTCCGTATCCGTCGGGAAAGCCGCCGAGGGGCATAGATTGAGGCGTCATGTCCAACAACCAAGATGCTCTTGCCCATTTGGAGCATGGGTGTGATGTTATCCTTGGATCACAAGGGCACGGTCATCAGGTGATCCCAGCTCAGCCCGAGCTAAATGACGATATGTTGTTCAGGACGTAGACTCAGTCAAGATGTGACTTTCAGTTGTGGTCACAACCAACCTCAAACGTTTGGATGGTCATCCCACCGTTGATACATGTGGATGCTGATTCTGATTGAGTAGTCTCACTTGGCACATTTATGTACATAAGCAATCAAACAACAATCAAACAGCATCATGAAGCCCTGCACTGTACACATTCAGCAAGCCCAGCTTATCAGGGAGCCACCCAGGTGACTCTTTGCCAAGGGACGCTCAAGAGCGGCAGCACGCGATCGAAGACATTCCTTGGCTCCGAATTGCATGGCATGGGCGCACTCAACATGAAAACATCTGGAGCCCCTTGCTATATGTGAAAGGATCAAAGATGATCAAAGTATAGGTTCTGGAGTTGTTGTGAGTGCAAGAACCTGTCACGTCCTGTCACTGGCCCCGAGGCACCTCATGGACTCGGACCCAGGTTGAAGCGTCTGCGGGATAGCCCTGCAGGTCGTGGCGCCAAGTCGAACGGAAGGTGCTCTAAGGCAGCCCATGCCACATTGTCCCCGTCAAGGAATGCATGAAATTCAACTTTAGATATCTTTAGATGTCTTCTCAGCCAGAACCATCCGGATGTGCCCGGCCCAACCTGTACAGCGGATCTTGCATAGGATGTTGAACATTGCTGTGCTCCAAAGGCGGAGGCGCATCCTTCATCCAATTCTTGAGGTGCTCCTTCCGGTGCCCACATGACCCAAAGTGTTGATTTTCTTGACACATCAAGTCTAAGCCTGCTAAATGCTAAACACATCAATGGATTTCACATTTTCCGGAAGCAATGCCATGCCCATCTTTCCCCTGCACCAGGCATCCCATGCCAAGTCCTTGTCGTAGCTCTGCTCCAAATCTTTTTCACTTCGGCCTTGCAACTTCCCCCAGTGCCGGTCGTTGAGGCGATAGGACTTGTATTGCCTCAGCCATCGGGCCATGCGGCCATGCGGCCATGCGGTCATGACTTGGGCGGGCTGGGGTGCCCATGCTGCGAATTCTCCAAGTGGCGGGACGGCCAAATCATGACCCTCCATCAAGGCAGTCCATGCAGTGTAAACGGCCTGCACAGGTGGGTGGT
>Ga0126342_10007731_pt1:0-10000 | contig 19242 bp, 16 predicted proteins | sample Cyp1metagenome_FD_92528 | JGI IMG/M metagenome (GOLD analysis project Ga0126342, IMG submission 92528) | Coral microbial communities from Lord Howe Island, Old Settlement Bay, Australia - Cyphastrea 1 metagenome | ecosystem: Host-associated > Invertebrates > Cnidaria > Coral ... | reverse complement strand
ATCATCATCAACAACAACATCATTATCATCATCATCCTCATCATCACCAGCATCGTCGTCATCATCATTGCCATCATCACCATCATAATCATCATCTTCCTCCTCCTCATCATCATCATCATCATCGTCGTCATCATCATCATCATCATCATCATCATCATCATCATCATCATTGAAGGTAGCGATGGAGCTACACAAATGCATCTCCAACTGAAGGGGATGCATTGCGTTGAACACCCAACAACTGCAAACAGATGTTGCATGTCGGGCATTTTTCCGGCAGCAAATGCTAGGCAAATACATATGTTTTTTTTGCCGGCATCGTTCCTATCTTCACAGCACAGTCTGAGCACCAAACCAACCAACCAACAAAACCACTGACCGGCAGTGCCCAGTGCAATCCACCTGACACTCACAGACCAGGGAGTGAGTAGATTTCGGCTGGTGCGCCTGTGGGTCCTTCCTGTGGGTCCTTCCCATGTGCCTTAAGCATCACTTACCATGACTTTCCTAGGGCCTAGAAGACAACCCTGGTGAAACCTGGTAACAAGAATTGGAAAATTTGATAAAATTTGGAAAGGGCTAGTGTCACCTCAAACTGTCCACTTTTTGTCTTCGTGCTCTGAGTCGTGCGGTGGTCAAGTCGTGCTTCAGCGGGCGGCCGTGTGACCGGGCATGGCCAGGAACTCGTCGTGTTGTGGCCCACAGCGTCGCCCAACGGAGGAGTCTTCGGCGCAACTTCTGCGAAGAGGAGAGCTGCTCCTCACTGCAAAGCATACTGCACCAAACTATGGTAAAATGAAAGGATTCCCAACATCAAAATCTGAAACCACCCGAATCTTCCATACGCCAGAATGTCCCTGGACTTTCTTCTTCTTGAATCGTTCAACTGATCCCGCCACCTTGTCTAGCCGAGTTTCTCAGTGATTCGCCCTCAAGACCAACTGAAGTTAGAATGGACTGGCAGTATTCACACTCTCCGCCTCCGACTCATAGGTTGACCTGAAGATTTTGGGGCAGCGCAGGCTTGAGGTGGCTCAGAGCTATGTCTTCTTTGAGAGGTCAACGATTTACTGTATCAGCTCTGAAGTCACGGCTGAACCGGTAGCCTCCACGGTGCAAAAACCTTCTTCAACCCATCATTCTTTTCACCAACAACTTACGAATGTAGTCAGATGTACTGTGGTATCTTAGGCGAGTTTGCAAAGAGATATATAGAATGTAAAATTGATCTGCTTCAACTAATCAAGCTATGCATGTGTGTATTATGTGCATGTACATATCGTACTTTATATGCATGCATGCATGCATATCTATTATTAGTATTATCGTTATTATTATTATATATTATCATATTATAATTAAATGATGATGTTACATTACATATGATATCATATATGCTCATATTATATCATATATTATACTATATTATGTTACATTATTTTTTACTAGTTTATATTATATTCTATTATATCATGTTGTGTTGTATTTCATTATAATACAATTATATTATATCATATTATAAAACATTATGTTGTTATGTTCTATTATGTTATATTATGCTCAAGTGTATTATATCATATTCAATTATATCAAAATATATTTTGTTGTATTATATTATATTAATATTTCTATATATATATGTATATTAAAGCATATTATATTCTATTATATTAAACGATATGACATGATGTTATATCATATCAAATCATATTATATTATATCATATATATTATATTATATTATATTATATTATATTCTGCTCCGCTATATGGTATTATATTGTCTTGTATTGTATTGTATTAATTATATAACGTGCGTGTCACAGTGCGTATAGATAGATAGAGACATAGAGACATAGAGACATAGAGACATAGACAGATAGAAAGATAGATAGATAGATAGATAGGTAGATAGATAGATAGATTGATTGATTAATAGATAGATAGATTGGATGGATAGATTGGATGGATAGATGGATGAATCGATGGATGGATAGATGGATAGATGAATAGATGGATAGATGGATAGATGGATAGATACAGATTAACGCGTGTATGCATGTGCAAATATGTACACAGGCACGCATGCATGCATGCATGCATGCATGCATGCATAGACAGCAGGCAGGCAGACAGGCGGACAGATATGTAGATAGATAGACAAACAGACGGACAGACAGATAGACAGTGATATACAAGAGGATAATATAATATATTTATCCATAATATAGATAGTGATTATACCATATACTATATTATACCATATAGATAGGCAACTGCCAGGAACAGATTACCAGCTGTCATAAGCTTCACAAATGGCGAGGCACAACCTGGCACGCAGGTTTGTCACTCCATTGCTAGCAGTCGGACTCAGCGCAGCATTGGCGTGGAACACCTCAACAGGGCCCAGCACTTGGCAAATCATTCCACTTACTTATCCCACATATGGGTGTTTCCTAAAATGGGGGATGCCCTAAACCATGGGTGTCAATGCTAGAATATGCTACAGAGGTCGAATGACTTGGATGATTTGGGCGTACCTCTATAGTTTTATTGCTTTTGACTACACGTGCTCTTTTTCTTAGCAGTTGCTAAGCGTCAAGTGGGATGATCCTCTGAAACTTGAGATGGTCTGCTCCTCTCCATGTTAGATTTTCTATGCACACATGGTGGCCAATATGATCTTTAGGCGGGGAGCGATTGAGATCGAAGCCGACAATCTGGCGCAAATCAACGGATCAGCTTTTGTGGCTTTGGTGCAAAATTCTGAACTCCGTTGAAGCACCACCTTCTTCAACAGAGTCATGGCTCACAGCCAAGACACCGTCATGGCTATCTCCGATCTATCTTGACCACGGGACCTCTCATGCATCGGCTCGCACTGCACCTGCCCGCGCAGTGAGGCATTCCCACTATCCTCGGCTATAGCCACGTCTCGCGCAAAAGCCTGCAGGGCTGGGCTCACTGAAATACCTGCTTAATGCTACTTCTAATCCCCAGCTTGTACCCTGCCCAACCAGATTTCCCCAGAACCCCAGCCTCAAGGCTGGCGTACACCGCCGCGGCATAAGAGGTCGCCAGGTTCAAAAAAAGGGAGAGGCAGAGCAATGGTTGCGCTCGGGCATGGGCCTGGCTTTACCAGATTCAGGCACCAGTTCACCTTAGAGGAGCGCCTGTTATACTGGTGCAAACCCATATTTTTGTAGGTACACTTACTCAGGTCCATTGGGTGCACATTTAGGTATGGGGGGGAGAGGGGGAGAGAGAGAGAGAGCTCATCAAATGTCGATTTACAACTTGTAGGGTCCGAATTTGTGGCATCGAACCCGTGTATCAACTCGGTCCAATGGCCTGCAGCAGATACGATAGCCCCGCCAAGCAGGTGTTCAGTGCACTCCGCAGGGCCAGTTGGGAGTGCAGGCGGCTGGGCTGATGCATTAGCACGGATGCAAGACCTTGTGGAAAACCCTGGCAATGCTGAAAGTTTCACGCCAAAATAGGCCACGATATTTCACGGGGAATGTGATGATTAAGCAATGCATTTGGGGTGTACCCATGATCGGACACGCCGATGTTGAGTCAATGGAAACAAAGGCAGCTAGGAACGCAGGCAGCCAGGTCGCCCACAGCAGTGGAGAGCGCCGGAGCGAAAGGTGTCGGCAGAAGCAGCCAGAGACAAAAGGCCCCCCTGCCGCAGAGTCTCCAAAGGCTGTACGCCACCAGGGCGCAAACCATGCCATCCAGCAAGATCAAGGTCCTTGGCACAGGATCGAAAACCCTACAAATGGATGGTTCCCAAGAAGGGGTAGCTCCAAATCATCCAATATATCCAATTCAATGTCAAACCTGTTGAAACCCAGTGGACTTAGGGTACCCCACCAAAAGTTGGGAGATACCCATTTCTCCTTGGTCTTTTTGTACCAGGTGGTGTCCTCCATGCGTTGGTTTATAAGCCCCATGCACTGGTTCGATATAGCTAGCGATTTGGCATGGAAGCTGCCACGCTGGCCATCTGGATATTCTTTGGAGAGCATCCACACAATCTTGATTGACTAAATAAATATTCGTATGGCTGTGGATCAAAACCCTGGTGCCCAAGGTTGATCCCCTCGAAAAGGAAACTTTGCACGAAAAAAACCGTTCAGCACCGAGCGTCAGGAACAGGACCGAGACCAGAAATGCCAGGATTTGGCTCTGTATGGAGCAAACCTGACGAAAAGCGCCAAGTCTTCAGGCATTTGATCATCTGCATGTGACAGGATGGTTGGAAAATGTCGGAAACTGGAAAGGACCTCGTTCTATCTCGTTCTTGAGGGGTATGCCAAGGTGGGGGCTATAGCAACTTGATCTTTGGTTGGGGGTTAACGGTCAGACTCAAGCTGGGAAGTCCACGACAGGAACACGGGAGGAATGAGAAGCAGGATGCAGTGCAAGATATCATCGCTGATAGAAATGTTGAGGACACGAGGCAGATCTACTACGGTGATCATCCGACGACTTGCAAGTGGTTTCAAAAGAGCCCAGCAACCGATTAAGAAGTTCCTATAGTGCAGGACCTTTTTTTCAACCCTCACCCAAGCACCCGAAACTCCAATCACTGCATCCACCCGCAACCCTTCAAATCCGAGAGTCCCAGGGCGACAGCATCTGAAACTTTAGATGGTCCACCCTCCTTCGTATCCACTCTCCCACAGATGCACTGCCTTCCTCCTCCTTCAACAGCGACGTGCTGCTTCCCGTGCTCCCACTGGTCAAATCCAACATGCCACTGTAGCCGGATGCCTCGATCATGGTCCAAACCGGCTCGGGCACCAGTGACATCATTTAACATTGACCAGGTCTTACCAGTTCATCGGTGAAGGTAGACCTCTGAAACACCTCGTTTCTCTTTTCAGTGATTGGATGTAAGTCTGACAACCAGCAGTGACCAGCCTAGCAGTCAATCAAGAATTCTGCACTGTACATCATCAACGTCACCTCCATAGGTGGCTAAGTCTGTCGCTAGAACTTCAGTGGACATGATTGGACGTTACTAACAATGGAAGAATCAAGGAAAAAAACAAACACTTCAACAACCAAACTCTAAAATTCCAATTGATAAACCCTAAACTTTCGAAACCTAAAGGCGATGCTTGGTCTAAATTTTCGATGTGTGGGCGTAAAGTTACTCAAGGCAGCCCACGAGCCTGTCGCTCCCCTTGCAGGTTGCTTAGCTCCGCTGGGGCCACAAGCAGGCCCTGGACATTTCGCACCATCTCAGTGTCGCCTTGCCATGCGGATCTCTGGTAGCCAGCAGGGTATGCAGTGCTACAAGGGGTTCACAGATATGCACCCATGTGGCTCCCATATGCCAGAGAAATCATGGATGGGGTATATAAAATGTATTAAAATGTTCAAATACATGTTGGTTGATACGAAATAGTAATTCCAAATATGAAAACCAGAAAATCATAGAAAATCATGCATTTCCTATGCGATTCACAAAAAGGCACGGCTTTTGAAAATCAAGTGCTCTAACCTATTTCAAAAATTCCCACTAATTTGGGCGCGACTTTAGCAACTTTCTGTACAGGTTGATTCATGCCCCGCTGCCCACCTGAATCCCCATGTGGGAAGACCAGGCAGAGCTTCCAGTCCACATCGGTGGTCGTCGTCGCGACAGAGTTTTCTTCCGCCACTGGAATCTGTCGGACCTCGGGACCCGCAAGTCACGTATCACCTCCGTGTGCGGTGCAACATGTTCGTGCATGCAAAAGAATGCACATACGAAAACAGGTAGATCATGCAATCAATAAATCATCCACATATTCCAATCAATGAAAAAATACCTAAGGCCTATAGACTATACATCTGATTGTCATATCTCTGGAAACTCAATTCGTAACTCCTGAGCTCCCCATTCGAATCGCTCCCTCCATTCACCACTAGACACTGGATAGCTGAATCATCCAATTCTTGCCATCATTGCCTTATTTTACCCTCTGGTGATCAACGTGGCAATTGGAAATCCTCGTTTTAATGGTGTTTATAGCTGGGAGAATCATCTATAATTCTCTAATTGGAGGATGTTTCCATCATGTTTGATTACCAAAGGGTATTGAAGATCATTCTTCGAGAGGGATAACAGATCCTGCTTAATACCCGAGATTTATAACTGGGTTCAAAACCTACCATATTTATGAGAAACATCAACCAGCTATGCCTTAGGGTACTAAGCACCATAGATGTTACTAGGTCAGGTATGAATTAGGGTACTAAACACCATTTGGCCTTAAATCAGTGTTTAGCACCTATCAACCATTATCAAACAAAACAAAATGGTTCGTACCAAATCAATCCAAATCACCTATTAGGTCCTAAATTGTGAGGTTAAACACCATCCATCAATTAGCCCGCCAACACATCCAGACCATCCTCCAGCCGCGGCACCAACTCATTGAAGGACGCCCTCACCGACCCCGCGGTGCCGTCGGCCTCGCTGATCCCGCGCCGCGCCGCGGGCGCTGTCAGGCGCAGCACCTGCACCGCCGCGGCCTGGCCCATGCGGAGGCTGCAGCGGCGCACCTGGGGAAACCGAACTGATGGGAAGATGCCAAGGGAAGATACTAGAGATATGAAAAGTGATCTAATAGAGATACATGACCGAAGGCAGGTTAGAAGTCAAACTTCCGACAATATGGACAGATGGAAAAGCAGAGGTGGGAAGAGTCAGAGAGGAGAAGAGCCGAAGTGAGGAAGTCTCGCAAAATTGCTTCGTTTTTGACGTTGTCAAATTCAAAAGTTGAGGAAGTCTCGCAGAATTGCTTCGTTTTTGACGTTGTCAACTTCAAAAACTGAGGAAGTCTAGCTTCGTTTTCAATAAGCGTGCAGATAGATAGATAGACAGATAGATTAGATTAGATTAGATTCGATTAGATTAGATTAGATTGGATTAGATTAGATTAGATTGGATTGGATTAGATAGATAGATAGCTAAGATAAGATAAGATTAGATTAGATTAGATTAGCTTAGCTTAGATTAGATTAGATAGATAGATAGACAGACAGACAGATAGACAGACAGATAGACAGATAACAGATAGATAGATAGATAGATAGACAACCACAACTACAACTACAACTACAACTACATTACACTACACTACACTACACTACGCTAACTACACTACACTACACTGCACTCCACTACACCACACTACACGACACTCAATTACACTACACTACACTACAACTACAAATACAACTACACTACATTACACTGCACTCCACTTCACTTCACTACACAACACTACACTACACTACAACTACCACTACCACTACAACTACAACTACACTACATTACACTACACTCCACTACACTCCACCTCACTTCACTACACAACGCTATACTACACTACCTACAACTACCACTACCACTACAACTACAGCTACAACTACAACTACAACTACATTACACTATATACACCAATTACATTTGCACTACACTACAATACATTACACTACACTACACTCCACTTCGCTTCACTACACTAACTACAGACTACAGCTACAACTACAACTACGCTACCTTACACTACACCACACTAGACTACACTACACTACCCTACATTACATTACATTACACTACACTCACTACACCACCACAAATGCAACTGCAACTACACTACACTAATTACACTACACCACAACTACAACTCCACTACACTACAACTACAACTACAGCTGCGCTACACCACACTACATCCAGCAGTTGTGGGTGAGGTGACCACTGCAACCATTGCAACCATCCCAAAAAACACAGCTCCAACCACCTTTCGGTCCATCAGTGGATTCGTTCTGCAATCCGTGATTCACAACAACCAACCTCTCCTATAGGTTTCCTATTTTTGAAACTTCCGCCACCGCCTTGTGCGGTACTACTGGTATCTGATTCTATGATAAAGAGATATTTTCAGAGATATAAAGAGGGAATGCAGTCGAACAAATAGTCCAACTATGTCCAACTAACTGGGTGGCACCACCTTGTTGGATCCAATGCCTCCATATGGCAGATATCCCCCTTAGGGGGGGCACCAATAAAAGCCACACATTATCTACTGAATACTCCATTCTTGGGTCTAAATCATTTTGAGCCATTGCCATTTGCTTATATACTTGGTGTGTTGGTGGGTAGATGTCTCGCATCTTTTTCAAGGGGTGTAATTCATGTTTGTTTTTCCGTGTGCATAGTGAATTGTTGGAAAGGTTGGTATCAGGTATCAGTGGCAACAGAATGATGGATCCCTGAAAGTCCTCTTGGAGCCATGGTGATTTTCATGGCCTGACATTCTTCGAGTGCTTTTTGGGAATAACTTCGTTTTGACAACCGTGGTGGGCTTTGGCAGATTGTTAAGGGTTGTACAAGCAAACGGGAAGGCAATACAAACGACACAACACAAGTACCATCGCCATGCATCAGCGAATGGGTAGCACTTGGATAATAAATGTGCATCCATAGGTATGGCTAGTAAATGGTTTCATGATGTTTATGGTGTAGCCGAGTGAAGTGATGGGTAGGAAATGGTGCTACTGCATAGCTGGCGACATCTGGTGCCTTTGGGGATCAACCATAAGCTGTCTGGCTCCACGACTGGCACATGACATTTGGTGATACAACTACCTAACTAAGTGGCCCATAGCCCCACCCCCACATCCACAACCTAAAGCTGGCGTATCTTTGGGATTACATCCTCAATGAAATTCACATGGCTGTGTCTGATAACGGGATGCTCCAAAATCCTATGGTTGATCATCATTTTCCCGCTGAATTGGTGACAGTTCGTTATTTTCTTGGTGGTAAATCATGGTGAGAATTCTCATGTTTCCAAAAGGAACTCCAAGCCCAACTGCAACTGCACCTCACGATCCAGCAACTGCAGCGCAGGCGGGTACGCACCCGCTGACATCAGTTCAGAGTGTGGAACCAGGCGACTGAAGAGGTTGAAGGTGCAAATCAAGGAATAGATGGCCTTCAAGGTGCCAGGATCTGTCAGGAAAACCCACCTCGAAACTTAAAACCCTGATGCGCCTGAGCGGCCTGGGCATGGGCAGCAACCGGCTGTGGGGTTTGTGCCAAACCCAGCAACCTCAACGCTGCATGAAGCAAACCAGTTGCGAGAAAAAAGGTGACACGAAGGGTGTAAGCCACACAACAAGATCAACAAGTTACAGGCACATCGGTTTGTTTTACAATAGGGTACCCCATTCCATCCCCTGGTGAAACATGGCTAAGCCCAGCTACAAAGGATCCGCCACGTTGAGCTCAAATGGCGCTTCCCAGGTTCCCAAGCCCCGCGCCACAAACAACCTCAGTTGTTAACAAAAAATGCCGGGAGAATCACATCTTCCAGATCTTCCATATCAGTGAGGTTTCCTAAGTCGTAGGGGGTACCCCGAATCCAAGCCATGGATGACCATGACTTAGTAACACTTAGTATTGAAACCAATGGTGACATATGGTGACTATCTTACCAGGTCTTACCACCTAGTCCGGCCACCAAGCCGCTGCTCAGCATCCGCAGGTGCCCAATCCACCAGGGACCTGGTCAGATCGAAGATATCCAGGTGCCCCGCGATGGCCGCGTCGTCGCAGCCGAAGCGCAACGCATGGGCCTTGGAGCCTCGGTGTCCCAGCGTTCGGTGGCCCAGGTTGGACCGAGGGGGTCCCTGGTGGATGCAGCAGTTCTTCTCTTGGCCCTGGTGGACCGAGGGGAAGATCATCCGCTTCTTACGATTCTTCTTTCAGCCCTTGAACTTGGATGGTTTCGCTATCTTCATTTACTTTGGCCTATACCGTGAGTTTTTTTCAGATGATTTTGGCCCTGATTTTGACTTGATTTTTTCTATCGCCTTGCACCTCTTGCCGCGCGGTCACGGCATTGAAACTAGGTGCTTTGGCACCAGATGACACCCGAGCTAAACTCTACGTTGCCGTGCAGCCGTCAAAATGTTATGATTTT
>Ga0126342_10007730_pt1 | contig 19244 bp, 17 predicted proteins | sample Cyp1metagenome_FD_92528 | JGI IMG/M metagenome (GOLD analysis project Ga0126342, IMG submission 92528) | Coral microbial communities from Lord Howe Island, Old Settlement Bay, Australia - Cyphastrea 1 metagenome | ecosystem: Host-associated > Invertebrates > Cnidaria > Coral ... | reverse complement strand
TATATATATATAGGTATCTTATATTTAGGTATAGGTATATTATATTATATATAGGTATATTATATATAGATATATTATATATATAGATACATTATATATATATAGATATATATTATATCTAGGTATATTAAAACATATTAAAACATAGTTGGTTTGCATGTAGGATCATGTAGGATCATCACATTGCTTCGTTGGCGATTCGCCCAGAAAGCCGCGTCAGAAATCTCCGATCATTGGCCGGGGTTACATGTTGTAGACCCTTGAATAATTGGTTGGTTTTTCCTATAAACCAACACAAAATATATAGATATGGACAATCCAGGATGTGTAACCATGGATTTCCATAGTTTTGTTGGTTTACCAGATGGTAAATCCAGCAAAATCACCATCAATTGATGGTAAACCATCCAAGTTTTTCATCATTTTCCATCCCACATTTTAGAGTCAACCGTATGAAACCAGATTAAATCATATTAAACCAGATTAAACCATGTTAAACCATACTAAACCATACTAAACCATCTAACATCACCATTTTTTGCAGATTTTTTTTCTGCTGAACAACGTCTCTGGCGTCGCTAGGGCCTCACGGGCGACTGCCAACGTCGCGCCGGCAGCTGGCTCCGTAGCGCACGCCAGGGCCCAGTGGGAACTGCCGGTGTCCTTCTCTTGAGATCACCACTGCCAACTTCTAACGTATCTCCAAAGTTATGGCTTGCTCTACAGAATCGACAATAGTATTCCCATAGGATCCATGTGTGCTATATATGGTAACATTTACCATCAATATACCCCCAAATGTTAGCATATATACCATACATGGATCCTATGGGATTGAACAGGGTGTCAGGAATCCATTTTTTGATCCAAAAAATATCTGCCTTCAGTGTCAGTTGGCTGATTCCCCCTCATAAACCGCGAGGCCCTGGTCTGGTGGGGTAGATAGTTACCATTGCAGATGACTAGGGATGATAGTTACCACCCATAAAGATAGTGAGGTAGTGATGTTGGGGATGATTTATGGCCTTGGGTCTTTACCCCATTACTTGATAGGTTCACTTGTTTAAGTAATTATTTTATATAAAGGTGCTGCTTATTTAAATTCAAACTGCTTTGTTTTTTTGGTGATAGTCATATGTAGTGGTATCAGTTTTGCCATTGGTATATTTCATTATTTGATAGTGATTGCTGATTATGTTTTATTGTTCAAGCACAACTTATCAAATATTGATCAGAGAGTGAACAATGAGGAAGACACTTCTCATGACTTTTATTGTCTGAAAAGCATCAAACATTGACAAAATCTGATTTCTAAGTGTATTTATCTGGACTATGAGCAACAAAATGCGGAGGTTTACCAAACATAAAGGAGTTGTCATGAGATATCACCAGCAATATGTTGACGTGGAAAGATGTCTCAAGATGTCTGGGAAAAACATGTCGAGTTTCCACCACCGCCTTTGGTTTTGATCAACTCTGTGTGGCCGCCGTTAGGCCGTGAAAAGTCCTGGACCTAAAAGTTGGCTATCCCATTGTGATCCCATTAATATACCACTAATATCCCATTAATATCCCATAAAACACCATTAACAAGTCCAACATCTGGCTATGACTAGTTTGCCATGGTTTATCTATTAATAGCATGGTGGATCTTTCTATCAACAAACATCTGCTAATGTCAAGATGTCTCTTGCTGATCTCTACCTATCTCGCCATTTCGAAAACAACAAACATCTGCTAGTGATCTGCTAGTTATCTCCATTGCCTCTCTCTTTGTTCCTTAAACCCATATATTTTTATCATTACATATATATATAGACATAGATATTTGCTGGTTAAAAGAAACATTTTTCCCCAAAAAAAACTGCCAAAGCGATGTCCAAGGTCAAGGCCTCCTATGGCAACAGACCTTTGAGGCCCTGCAAGCCAAGGTGCTGGGGATTCCCGTGGAGGATTTGGAGCCCAGCTGGAGATTCACGATATACCGGGTATATACCCGGTACCCTCTGGTAAACATACAAAAAGCGACATGGAAAATGGCCATAGAGATAGTGGATTTACCCATGAAAAATGGTGGATCTTTCCATGGTTACGTTAGTTTACCAGAGGGTATATGGCATGAGAATCCATGATTCTTGTGATTTTTTGGTTAAAACAATGCCATAAACGTACGCACCATCCCCAAGGAAACATCACCATTTTGATGTATAAAGTATAAACCATCAAACATGGGGTGATTGATAACAGTATATGGATTCTTATTTCTTTTTGTCAATATAATGCCATATACCGGGCATAACAAAAACATGATACAATGAATGGTTGATAATCCATGATACATCAATGGTTGTTAGTGACATTCCCAACAGTTTTCATGCAAAGTCCTCAGACATGTTCTGATTGGTGGTTGGTGGTTTGGAAGATGAATTTTATTTTCCATAATATATATGGGATAATCCTTCCCATTGACTCATATTTTTCAAGATGGATGGTTTAACCACCAACCAGATACAATTGCCCATTTCCAGTGGATCTTTCGCTCGGAAATGTCCGAGCGGGTCACCTCTCCTGATTTCCCCCGCCTGAATGTAGAGAAAAGAGATGGTTCATTTTCTGTATATGGATGATAGTAATGTGGTTAAAACATGTTAAAACAATAAAAACATCACCCATTTGGGAATGGTAAACATACCAACTATTTATGATTATGGTGATGACTGGGGGATGATTTATTGTTTACCAACATTCTGATATCGCCATACAGTTGGATTCTGTTCTTGGTCTTTCAAGGGTTGATGTACCCTCTGGTAATTTAACATAGCTATTGAAAATACCACATTTATAGTGGAATTTCCCATTAAAAATGGCCATTTTCAATCGCTACGTTAAATTACCAGAGGGTAGAGTGTATCCCACGAAAGGTACAACTTTGAACAGGGAGAGGAACAAATCACCAGGAAGTCACCGAGTAGCACAGGGTAGCACCGGGCCAGCTGATGCCATCTGGGGGACCAACCCGACGGAGGCACATTGTTTGAATGCTGCCTGAGGGACAGAGGTGATGACTGGACGCATGATGTGTATTGAGGGAGTACCTGATATAGGGATGATATACAGGGGTTGGTTTGCCTGTCCCATTTTGGGAATATTGGACATCACTGAAAAAAGTAGCCATTATAGACCATATACCTAATGGTTGGGTGATGTTCAATGGGGACATTTAATGACCCATGATATATTACAATCATTATAATCCATTGTGGTAATCCAGTAGGGTTGTTAAACGTACTGGATGTCGGTCAAACATCGTGGCAATGTTTCAGGGCGCGTCCTGCGCAGAATGGCGAGGCACAGGACTCATTTTTCGGGGATTTCAAGGTCCATAGAGATCAGCAGTCTGGGCCCCTCAGGGCCGGCCGCAGAGTCAAAGTGCTCTGGGTCTGACAGACCGTGCATCGTTGGGTCCGACCCGACCGGACCGTGTTCGATTCAGAAAGAGACGCGGAGCCGCGGAGCATTGACCAGTGGCAAAGCCACCCTCAATGGTTGGGGGTGCCATTGGGGTTACAAATGGGTATAACATGGTATAACTGTAGTTAATTACAATATATGGGGGTTTCCATAAATGGGGGTACCCCAAAATAGATGGTTTACAATGGAACACCCTACTAAAATGGATGATTTGGGGGCACCCCTATTTTAGGAAACCTCCATATATCCACTTATAACTTATAACATCTTATAACTGGAACTGCACTTCCACGTGATTGTTCTAGAGTGGTGATTAGACTCCGGTAGTGGAGGGATTGTCGCGGCACGGACGATGATAGTCCCTGATATCAGGATTCAGTATGGTAGAAGTACTATGAAGTACTGCTTCCAGAGGGTACACTGAAAGGAACCGACTTACCAGCCTTGATGAGTGCTCTGGGTATAGAAGCGGAAGGGCTGAGTGTACCATACCACAGGGTGACTGTAGATGAGGGGCTCGAAAACATGAAGAGCACAGATGCTGAGAAATCTGAATTCGCATCTTATCTGGATCAACCTTGGAAGGGTAGTACTAACAGTACGTGCAACAATAGTTCAGTCTTTGACTAGTCATGGGGTACACACTAACCAGGCTTTCAATATTTGCAGGGTATCGAAGTGAGGCTGGTCCTGGTATCGAAGCTTGGTGATTTTATACCAGCCTCCTGGTTTTCACAAACCATGACCACATAAAATGCTCTAGAGATGATTCATCGAAGATGTTTCTTGGGCGGGGGGGGGGCATGTGTTTTGGTTTCCTAAAATGGGGCCAGTCCAGTCATGGAAACTCCCTTAAATGATCCAGCCGTTAAAAGGCTGGTGAAATATCCCAATATCTTGATGAGATCCACATGTTTCATTTATTTGAAGTTCTTATTTCACTTAAATCTTATTTCACTATATCTTATATCTAATATCTTATTTCACTGAAATCTCACTGCTGAAGTTCTCGGAATTTTTACTGCTTGGATCCCTTGAGGTGCTGGTTGAGCCAACATGTCCACGCTGCAGACATTGGCAGGTTCGATGTCGGTTGGATTGTTGGATCAGAAAGCGACAGAAACGGCCTTGAGATCCCTCCATAAAACGCCTGAAAAATCGCGGCACCCCCGAAACTTCGTCAATCTGAGAGCCAAAGGATTGGAAGCCAACGAATCGGAGATCCAAAAACACAAAGACGCCACGTATATTTTTGGTGAAATCTGAGAAGACGCCATGCCTGGATTGGATTTATCCCACCTACCGCTGGCGCAGCAGAAGGCTGGAAGGGATGCGTTGCGGCCATAAGGATCTCAATCAAACATATAATGTCATATATATCTATATAATTATAATTATATATACACATCCATACTATACTATACATCATATATAGTACAATATATATATACGTGTATGTATACACACATACATACATACATACGTACATACATACATACATATATATATATATATATTATACTTACACGATATGAGAGTATTGTATCCAGTATAAACTCGTGAAGCAGTGGGAATACAACGTATAGCATTCACCATAGTAAGGAACAACATCAACATCTCCAGTAAGCTGGTGAACTAGGAGGAAGCCTCTTGGAAGTCCAAGGGGAAGGCACCAGTGGGAATGGCAGATGTTGACTCACTCTTGGCTTTTTGAAAGCCGTATGCCTTTGTGAGAGCTGTTGGCCAGCAGCTAACATTCAGCTTTTCTTTTTTTACCGACCACACACGTGATGTAGTAAAATCGCATAATACCAGTTCGTATATTTAAATGTAGTTACCGTATGTTTAAATGACTTGGATTCCGTATGTTTAAATGGCCGGGCGGGCCAGGGAAAACCTTCCGGCAGGTAGTCTCGAATACCTGTTCGTTTATTTTGAAATCCGTGCCGTACTTTCCATTCATTTCAAGTACACCGTCAACCTCCGATTCATAGACCCTGGTTGATCAATTTTTTCTGTGACCCTCTTGATCTGGGGTTGACATTGCGTGAGTGTACTGCGTTGCAGCTCATGAACAAAATAATCCTAGTCAATGTATGTCAATGTGAGAATGATCATGTATAATTTATCATCAGTGATACGTATCAATAATCACCAGCAACCATTTATTATCGATTGAAAGCCACACATAAAAAACTGTGTCTCAATTGAGTCCATTGAGATAGCATTTCTTAATCATCAATAATCATGACTAATTATTTTTCATATTCACTAGCCAGTGACAATGATTATAGTAAACATTCATAATTGGTTGGTGGTTTCAAACATGAATTTTATTTTCCATTTCATAAATGGGATGTCATCCCAACCCCATTGACGAAGTCCATCATTTTTCAAGATGTTTTTTAAACCACCAACCAGTATATATATATATACTGTATATCATATACATCACTATTAACCATAATAGTGTTATATTAATACATGGTTACTATAATGATTAACATCAGATAATATTATTAACCACCAACCATATATATATATATAAACCATCATTAACCATATAATAACAATTCATATTAGCCATATATTAATAGTATATTAACCATATATTAACCATTATTAACAATGGAAATCCCTATGGAAATCCCCATGGATTTACCATTTATTTACCACCCCCATGTTTTTGAAGAACCAGCATTGATACTCTGTTCCTCATGGTCTCAAACGCAAGGCGATTCAGGAGCTGAACATCCACCCGCAACAGGCGCCGGATCGAAATGTCGACGTGTAGTTATTGGTGAAATACCAACCACTAGTGATGAGGGATTTTTGGTGATAAGTCAGATGATTAACAAATTGTGAGTTTTATTTTTTTTTTTGTAAAGTAGCATATTATCAGCCATAAGTAGTTATGGTGTTTTTAGCGGTCATTTTTGATTAGTTTGACTATATTTAGTAGTGATTATTAGTGACTGTATACCAAACGCCAGTGACTATGATTGACTGACTATTAGTGACAATTATTGGCTATGCTAGTCATGTTATATCGAACACATTTTAAACACATTATTCGAAGTGACTACTGATTACAGATCCATAAATTCACGAGTTGTGTTGCTATTTTTAGTCTTGGTCTATGATCACATTGGAACGAATTTTATTGGCGGTTTCGTGCATCACACTATGATATGTCCTTTTGGGTATGGAACATTTTAGAAAACACTCAAAACACTCAAACTTCCCTGGGATGCAATAGGGCTATGGGACCGAAACATCCTCCGATAGATACCCCAAGGGGATGGTGAATTCCTAGCCAGCAATGACCATTAAAATGTTGCGGGGGCAACGGGTCAAACATTCGGAGCTCAAAAAATTCCTGGTGTTTTTGTTGTACAATTTTTGGCCATGGATCGAAAGACATATCCTCTTCCCACACTTGCAGGGATGAACATCCGTAAGAATCGCGAAAATGTGGGCAATGGGTTTGACTATGTTTGTCTGAAATGGGGCCCAAAGTCACTGATTGATCATCATTTTCCATCTAAAAATGGTCATTTTGAGGTATCACATTTTCAGACAGACCCAGAAAACCGCATTTTTGTTCGCTGAAATCCCTGGTTTTGATATGCGTCTTGATGGTTTTTCACCATTCTTCATGTTAACACCGCCAATTTTTTTTTAGCTTAAACCTCACCATCTCACCATTTCGCTATTTGGACGCTCAGATTTTCGATGCCAAAAAAAAGCGCCCCAGATTTTCGATGAAGAAATCCGTTTTCCCTCTGGTAAACTAACATAACTATGGAAAATCACCATTTATAGTGGATTTTCCCATGAAAAATGGTGATTTTCCATAGCTATGTTAAATTACCAGAGGGAAATCCGTTTTGATCATGTGAAGTCCATGGGAAAAATGCCCCATGTGTTTTCAGTTCCAGGATGAACAGCTCTTATGGATCGCCGAGCATGCCATGAATGTGCCGGGGCCGGGGAGGTTGGTTGGTTTCCTTGGTTTTGAGCTGGCGCGAATCTAGAGCTCGCAAGAAAATTTTGATGGGATATAACACCAAAATGAGATATCTATATACTATATTTATATAATATATATATATATATACTATATACACTATATACATACACTCTATATATATACATATATACACAATATATATATATATACACATATATATATATATATACATATATATATATATATGATATATATATATATATATATAATTAGCAACATTTTGATGTTTGCCAATGATGGAGAGATGAGGGGGATGATGGATGGAGAAACCACTTGGAAGATCATTGGAAGATTGGAATCAACGCAATGGAATAAGATCATTGCAATATGGATGTGGGTCAAAATGGAAGACCTAGGGGGCCACAGATGTTAGTCTAGTTTAGATTAACCATCCAATTATTGGGGTACCTAATTTTGACCCATACCCATATATTGGAATATGGCATGTGATGATCATTGGGGACAGCAAACAGCAAAAATTGGAATATCACCGCTTCTGAAAAGGGCTAGAATGGAAATATATTAAAATTATTCGAGATAGTGGCGATGTTGTGTTTTTAACAAGCTATAGTTACCAATTATTTTGATGGAATATACACATTTGAGATGATGGGATATACTGTAATACCAAAATGATATCTATAGTTGCCACAATTTTGATGTTTTCATATGTTTACCAATCAATAATTTTTGATGTTTACCAAAATGTAGAGATTATGGAGAGATGATGGGATGTACTGTAATACCAAAATCATATCTGTACTTACCAAAATTGGAATATAACGGCTAATAAGGGGCTATAATGAAAATATAAATACACAATAATGGGAGAAAGTGGTAATGTTTTTTTTTTTTTCTTACAAGCAAAAAAAATATCTTTACCAAACAACAATGGAGAGCCGATGGGATATACTATGCAATGATGCAACAGATTTGTCTTTAAGATGCAGCAACACTGTAAACTAGATTTAGATGAAGCTTGCACGTTTTTCATACTGGAACAAAATCATGAAGATAGGGCTAAGATAATATTTTTTTTTTTTTTTTGGGGGGGGGAGGGCATATCTATGTTTAATTGTTTACACTATGAAGATTTCAAAGGATGTACGTTTCTGGGTGTACATATATATATATATATGTGTATATATATATACACATCATACATATACATAGATATAAGGATGATATAGGTATTAGGTACTCTACATTTAGATAGATTGATAAAAAATTAACAACCTCATTTAGGATTGGGGCAACTATTCCAACATGACGTTTCACTTTTCAGCTTGGTGAATTATTGCGCTTCAGCCATATACATAGATGTAGATGTACTCTTTGGGAATTTAACATTGCGTCCTGGACGTTGTTGCCCAGAAAAATGGATGTTGAAGATCTATGGTTCCCATGGTGATTCTCCATACTTACTGGTTGGTGGTTTGGAACATTTATTTTATTTTTCCATATATTGGGAAGTTCATCATCTCAACTGACGAACTCCATCATTTTTCAGAGGGATTGAAACCACCAGCCAGACAGTATGTGTATGATTTTACGACCCATCCCATCCTCCTGATGTTATGGGCCATGCTGAAAGGGTGAACATGTCATTTGATGTATGGCTAAGGGTCAACATTGATTTTCACATGATTGTATATGTACGTTACATATATATATATATATAATATACATATTATATATATACATATATAATATGTATATATATATATATATAATATGTATATATATATGTATATATAATATGTATATATATATGTATATATAATATGTATATATATAATATGTATATATATAATATGTATATATATAATATGTATATATATAATATGTATATATGTATATATAATATGTATATATATATAATATGTATATATATAATATGTATATATATATATATATATATAATATGTATATATATATAATATGTATATATATATTTGATCAATGAAGTTCCATATATTTTAGATCCTTGTAGTTATCTATTGTGGACTATCCAGAAATGGCAATATACTGAGTCAGTTACTGGGCATTTTTGGCATACTCAACACAACAAAGAATGGGGATGTTTATCATCCATTATTTTGATACTATGGGACTATGGACTAGCAACCCCTGAGAAGATCGAACATTGTGCCACTAGGATGGTTTAGATGAGATATTCCCGATATTTTCTATAGATAGTTGGTATAGATGGTATGCCCTCTGGTAAACTAACATAACTGTGGAAAATCACCATAGAAATAGTGGATTTTCCCATGAAAAATGGTGATTTTCCATAGTTATGTTAGTTTACCAGAGGGTAGACGTTTTTTAACTTTTCCATCTTTTTGGGGTTTACTATAGATAGCCACTGATAGCGACAAGTATGCTGTGAGAAGACGATTTGGAGGTTTCTCAAGTCATAGGGGGACACGTGTGTCATTTTGAGTACCATCCGGTTCTCAAACATGGCAATAGAGTATCCCGAGTTTCGAGATGACTTTCCCATAATTTTCCCTTAAACCTCAATCTATAGGGTCTTTTCCATTGCCATTTACACATCAGATGGTTGGGTGAAGACAAAACTTGCGAATCAAATCTTGATAGCAAGTTGGGTACAAATATATAAGCTTATCAAAATTTGTATCCAAATGGTCATAAGATCCAAATGGTCACCTACCATCTGACTTGTGTCCATCCCTATTTGTACCCATCATAAGCTTAGATGACACTGAACTTGCGAAAAATCAGCCCAGTAGATCCATTGGGCAGAATTTTTGGGAAAAATTGAGGTCAGACTCACAAAGCCTCCGGTAAACTAACAGTTTGCTATGGAAAATGGATGAAAATGGCCCATGGAAATAGTTGACTGGTTGGTGGTTTGGAACATGAATGTTATTTTCCATAAAATATATAGGATAATCCTTCCCATTGACTAAAATTTTTCAAGATGGTTAAAACCACCAACCAGTTGATTTACATTGCAAGGTCTTCACCACCGCCTTTCTGGATTTTGGAGAGTGCCATGCCGCAGGTGGTGTCAAGGGTGCGGCTCGAGCACGAAGGAGAGATTCGCGGCCTGAAGAGATCCATTATTGCAGCTGAAAAGGAAGCGATGCTCCGAAGCTTCGACGGACACCGACGTCGCCCTGGAATTCTCAGTTCCCGTGGTACACATTCTTCATTTTGCCCCGCGGCTGAAATGAGATCTCATGGCGAAAGGACATGCATCAGCATCTGTTTTGGGATGTATCCTGCATCTCTGCTTTTGTCCCTTGACTCATACAGTATTAGTTGTTGCCTATTAAAAGTGGTGACTTTCAATAGTTATGTTAGTTTACCAGAGGGTAGATGGGAGGATTTCCCAGACAATCTATCCGTGGATGAATTATCATTTTCCTCAGTTTTTTTTTTTTTTTAATGGCCATAAATGCGAGGCCATACCTCATTCCCAAAGAGACCCCCAAGAACATTCTGTTGGGTATGTATATATATATATATATGTATACAAAGTCATACATATTATATCTATATCTATCTCTATATCCATATATATATATATATATCTCTAAGATCTAACATCCAATATCTAAAATCTATATCTATACCTATTTATATATACCTATATATGTATACATATCTTTATCTCTATATCTATATCTATATCTATACATGTAATACATATCTTTATCTTTTTCTCTATATCTATATCTATACATGTAATACATATCTTTATCTTTTTCTCTATATCTATATCTATATCTATATCTATACATTTCATTATATGTCCCATGATATCGCCACTATTGATGGGTACACTTTCCCCATTTGTTGGTAAGCTACCCCACTTATATCCCCATGATTTCTGGGTTGTGGTATGCCAGAAACACACTGCTGCCCAGAGCAGCAGCAGGTTGAGTTGCCTCCAGATTGGGTTGAGTTCGAAGATGACGACGGCACGCTGTCGAGGGGGCGGCTGTGGACATATCGGGTGATTGCTTTGCAGTTGTTGGGGTATAGAAAGCGGTTCACTGGGGATTTGGGACTATCCGACTATCCTATCCAGACTTGTTCATTTTAAAAAATGATCAAGGAATCCTAAAAAATCACTTTTGTAGGTCCCAATTTAGGCAAAGGAACCTCGCCGTTCAGCGTCCAGCTTCGGAGATGGAGCCTCTAAACTTTCACCGGGAAAGGTTTACAAACTTGGTCGCTCTAGGATCTGACATGATCTGACATAATCATATTTCTTTCGAGTGAACGGGTCACTTTTTTCTGTGCGAAAGAGCATCCAATCTGTTTGGGATCAACTTCGAGCCTTCGAGCTGAGTTGGAAGACAGAAGTGACCCATAGGCCATAGGAAACTTGTGGCCCAAGCAGTTCTACTTGCAAAAGACATCATCAACCGTGGTTACCGCCCACGAAGCTACAACAATGTACAGTAAACCCCAGTTAAATATATGCTATGCATTGATATGCCCTTTAGTAATTCAACACGATTATGGAAATTCACCGTTTCCAATACTGTATGTAAAAAAGTTGTCTCTTATATAGATACCATTTTCCTTATGTTAAATTACAAAAAAGGGCATCTATAATCTACAACCGAGATAACCCCGTCGTTTTCGGTCAGGCAACCAGGCATACTATCATGCCAAGACCAAGCGACTTACAACGGAGCATCCGGTGATCTTTAAGTGACCCAGTGCGGCCAATCACTGGCAGATCTGGCCGTTTGAAGATCTTGGGAACATGATGACCCCTCAGTTTTTTTCCGGAGGTGGGAAAGCAAATCCCATGAAATTTGCCATGAATCATGGTATTTTGCCATGTTTGTTTTTGGGAAACATGTTGAAAACACATCATATTCCCATATGGGTATGGATCAATACCTATACATACCATTCTTAGGGGAATGAACATCCATTTACCAGCTATTTTGATGTTCACCAGGGGTACAAGGTTTTGACACACTGCCATATATTCCCATGGTGAAGTTGTTGTCACATGAAATCATAGGGGAATTCAGGTCCGATGGGATCCTCCTTTGTTCACCGGCTGGTTCACCCTGTAGCGTGGTGAAGCGCGCACGACCTATTGACTATCCATGACTATCCTATTGACATGTGAAACACCGTCATGTTAACCTTTTGACATGTGAAACACTCAGTGAACTTATAAATTTTCGTATCTATTTCCGGCAAGTGAAATACAAGAAAACTGCGGCGTGAAACTCACAAAACACGAGCCACGGCATGATGTCCAGCCATGGCTTCAGGTACAAACAGTTTGTGGACAAGGCGAAAGACGACTCAGTTCCGAACAGACTCAGCCGGTTTCCGACTTGCCATTTGTACAGCCATGGTTTATCCCATGTTTATGTTGAAAAACAGACCACAACAGATATTGAAAAGGCGAATTCCATGGAATTTTTGGGCCCTACGGTGGATGGTTGCGAAATCCTGCACCAAAAGGATGGTTGAAACAGGTTGAAACCCTATAAATAATGGGATAAACCACCTATCAACCGGTGCAGGGCTTCGCATCCACAGTATTTGTCGATGATTCCAGGATTTTCCATCGAGCCGGTGGACACTTCGCGGTGTTTTTTTTTTTTTTTCCCTGTTGGGGGGGTAGATTTTCCATGGAAGTTTCCCAGAATTCCATATTTTGGTGATCCCTAGCAGACATGGTTTATATATATATATACTGTATATGTATATATATATATATCATGAAGCATTCAGTTTTTGGATATCAACCAACTCAAACATATCATGAAATATCAGATATCCCATTTTGGTGATATCAACCATCCCTAACACACTAACGGTTCCGGTTGTGACTAGTGGTTCCCCCTGCCGATGTTCAGTCATGAGATCGGCTTCACCTTGTACAGGTGACATATCCATTACTTAGATGTGCATCCCACGAGTAAGTGGTTTATTTCATCCATATATCACCCATACTTCATTGATCTTCATTCCATGTATAATCCCCAAAAAAAACACATATGATCCCATATTTCATCCCATATATCAGTGGGTGATACTCCATTAATCGAGCTGACGGTTTTTCACGACCCTTTCACCTTTGCGTCGTGAAAGGTGCGAAAGTTCCAGGAGCGCATGGGCACCATTGGCCGGAAGGTGCCATTAGGGCCGGTAGGGTTTTCCAATAGTTCGCCTCGGGTAAACTGAGAGTTTGCTATGATAAATGGGCCATTTATAGCAAATTGATGGTATAAATAGTTGTATACCTATTTTCCAATAGTTGATCTTTAATTGATGAAATCAAGTATAAATCAACTATTTCTATGGGATTCTATGGGCCATGTTCATCCATTTTCAAAAGCAAACTGTTAAATGACCAGAGGGTAAAGTCTGGTAAATTAGCCAGCAATGTAGCTGGGATATACCCTAAGTGGGTTATAAGGTCATATACCCTCTCGTAAATGAAGTTGTTGACTCCGAAAATAACTCATTTTTAGTGGACACTCACCTTCCAACCCCGACTCATGCCAGGGTCGAACTGTGAAAATTTACTGAAGGGTATGACAAAAAAAAGGGGTCAGAAGTTTATTGGATAATATATATATATTCGATATTTGCTCCCAATATCTTGGAAAGTTACACTTCCTATCTTGGAAAGATGCACCCCAAAAAGATGTTTTTCCAAGATAGTTGTGCAATGGAACATGTTCTTGTTTACCTGGAACACGTTCTTCCTATATTTTCCAACCAGTTGATGATGTTTTTTGGGCCCGAAAAATGCTCAGATCCAGGATGTGTGGGTTTTTTCAGCGATTCTGAACCTGAGGGGTCCGACTTTGTGGCATCTATGAGGGGGTGCTATGCAAACATCATCTATACCCTCTGGTAAACTAACAGTTTGCTATAGACAATGGCTATTTATAGCTGATTTAGCTATGAAACATGGCACATATAGACTATACCCTCTGGTTATTTAAGAGTTTGCCATGGAAAAATCCACCATTTTTCAGAACGGTGTTTACCATCTATTTCTATTTTCACCCTCTATACCATGGCTTTGTTAGTCATAACCAGGTGGTATAGTCTATATATGTGCCATGGTCGAAACGTATATTTTTCGTTTATTTTATGATTTCCATGGTCCGGGAGATGGTTTTGAATGGTCATCGATCCAGGGGATTTCTGAACTACAGGAAAAATTGGAGATAGAGACTGGGACGGATGACTGTTTAAAGATCCATAAACCATATGGTGATGAATGGTGATTAATGGTTAATGGGTTAATAATCTATCTATATATCTGGGTAAATTTGAAGTATCTATATATCTGGGTAAATGAAATCACGACCGAACCCTGTTCTCCCGAAGCCTGGAAATCCATGGGAATTGGATTCGGGAAATCATCCCCTTTTATGGCCCAACTTATTTCAGGTTAGTGAATTATGATTTCATTTACCCAGATATATTTCTTGTGGTTTGACCATGGCACATGAATTTTTAAATGGATGGTTCATGTTTTTTTTTGTCACCGTCATGTGCTTCAGGTGAAGCCTCATCTGGCGGTGATTATGAACGAAGTCCTGCAGGGAGTCCCAGGATCTTGACTAGCCAGTCAGTTAGTTCAACTGACTGGGGAATGGTAGGTGAAATACCCATTTTTTATCATTTTATATTTTTTTTTGTGGTTGGTTTGCTCAATTTTGATAGAAATAATGGTTGGTTTGCTCAATTTTGATAGAAATAAAATGTCATATACTTAATAGAATAGCAAAGTAGGAGCCACAACTCTTGTGCAGATTGGTCATGATATTTTTTCGGGCGCTGTTTAGAGCCAGAGTTGGTTGAAATATGTTGAAACCGCTGAATGACTGAACGCTTGAGAGCCAAGTGACCAAAGATGTTGATGAGTTGAGATCAAAGTGGCCTGGCGACTTTCCTCACGGCCCGTTTTCAGCAAAATTGCCGGAGTTCCATCATTTTTCTTGTCATCGGGTATGTCTTAAATCCTTGTTTGTTAGCGATATAATACCCCAATTTGAGTCACAAATCTACTGCTAGTTGACGTGTGTTTGAACAAACCTCGTTCAAGCTATGGCTTTGAACTTATGACTCCAATGAATTGGGTAGGGCTCAATTGATCCCCCCCAAACCCCGCTTGCGATACCTCAAATCTAATCCATAGTCGGGGGCTTGCGATCCGTTTTTCCATGGGGATTTAAGCATCCAACCGTGGTGAAAATTGATGGGATTTTGACCTATCTAAAAACCATCAAACAAATTGTGATTTTTCAGATTTCATGGTTGAATCCCATTGACAAATTTGAAAATGGAGGTTTTTCCCAGTAAAATCCATTAAAATCCCACGTCATTCCCATGGTCAAATCTCTGTCGCCACTAGGAATCGCATCTACCGCGAGCTGCCTCCGGTGACGCCCGAAATCATTGAGCGTTGGGCGACTCAACGCTCCTAAAATGGTGGTGGATTCCTCAACCGTACAAGATACAGATGATTACACTTAATAATTATACATATTATACATATTATATATATACATATACACAGTATATATAATTATATATATAATTATATATGTATATATAATTATATATATATATAACTATAATTATATATATATACATATGTTGTGTTGTGTTTGCATCCGAAACACCTAAGATGATTCTCCCAAGAGACTATGGTATTCTTGAATAAATATTGTTCATCTCTAAAAATGGTATGATTCTGCAAAAAAGAAGGTAGACAGCACAATCCTTCCACAAGAACTTGAAGATTTTGACATCCAACCAAAGAAGCTACGCGACATCCAGGAGATTTTTTGGTGTACCAGTTCAGAAACATGAAACTCTTGCTTCTTTTTGGTTGAACTATCCTGGATATCTTTCGTGTCTATATATTTCTATATTACTGGTTGGTGGTTTGGAACATGAATTTTATTTTTTCATATATTGGGAATAATAGTCCCAACCGACGAACTCATATTTTTCAGAGGGGTAGGTATACCACCAACCAGATAATTATAAATCATCATTAGCCATATATTAACCATATATTAACATATATTAACCATTATTGTTTTCTAACCATATATATATATATATAGTTGTTTAGTTTGGCTATATATGTTGGTCAAAGATGAGCAGCTCGTGACCTGCCGCCGTGACCTCCGAATTTTTTTTTCTCGGTGCCGAGGCCTGGCTGTGTTGATGTACATCGATACGACCATCGAACACGACACCACCCGGCGTCTCAAAGTGGCCATCGAATCCTACGCCGAGGACCCTCCGCAAAGTTCGTTGTCCCCAACGGTGTTTGCGATCGGAGCTTGGAATTCTGCGATTTTTATTCGAGTTCCGCGATGGATTCATACATTAAACTACAGATATCATTAATGTCTGTATATAATTAAGCTACAGAATTAATTCAAGAATGGCCGTTCCCGGATAAAGGAATTTTGATCAACAATCATATATATAATTATATATATGTATATCACGTCATATATCATCATATATCATGAATGATGACATATGATCTAATAATCAAATATAAATCATATGGGATGGTCTAATTGGAATGATTTTGAAGCAAAAATCTTGTATGAGTACTATTAGAGATATTGGTGAATCTTCCTTTGATCCTCTGGATTTTGTGAAAACTTCGAGTTCTTCTCGTTGTCGCAACAGGACCAATACGACATCGCGCTGCAAGCACAGCAGAAGGCAGACATGGACACCTTTCTGCACGAGGTGTCAGAAGCCATGACGGGAGGTCGAGTTGAGTTCAAGACCCGGGGACACACACACACAACTGGTTGGTGGTTTCAACCCCTCTGAAAATAATGATTTAATGGGACTTTATAGTGATTCAATGGGATATTATATAATGGGATATACCCTCTGGTAATTTAACAGTTTTCTATTGAACATGGCCATAGAAATAGTGAATTTACCCATTAATAGCCTGGTGGATCTTTCCATAGTTATGTGGCTGTTTATCAGAGGGTAATAGGAACATCACCATGCTATTCATAGATGCTACCCACTGGTAATTTAACATAACCATAGACAATCACCATTTTTAATGGGTAAATCCACTATAAATGGCAATTTTCATTAGCTATGTTGGTTTACCATAGGGTACAAATATAAACCAGTGTTACTTACCATCCTAATGGGTAAATCATGATGTTTATTATGTATAAATGGGCCATGGATCCCTGGGGGTAATTCCGGAGATGATTGGGGATAGGACCATATCCTGGACGCCGTTTTATCAAGGGAGGTTTGATATCTGGAATTGATATCCAGCAATCATGGGGAATCTAGCTAACCAACCTCAGTTTTTTGGAGCCACAAAAAGGCTTCATGCTCAGCAAAAGCAGGCAGACTTCAATACGTGAACATCTCGATATCACGTAAAAATTGATGTGTTCAAATGGTACTTGATTTGGGGAAGGAATTCTGGGAACACATCGAATTACAACCCTCCTTGCGTGCAACTTATATTATCACAAATCACACGTGACACATCTCGTGTAAGCAAAATCGGATTGCCCCCACCACCCATTGGGTGCTGTGAAAACTGATGGTGGAGTTTTGAATATTTTTGACAATGTCATATCTCAACATATGTCAACTCTAGGTTTAAAAAGAAAGCTGGTTGACTGTCAGGCGGTCCCAAAAAGTGATCATTTGCTGCTGAAATGTTATCCCCAAAGCAAACAGCGGAGTTTGTGAATCCCGGATTGACATTGATGTTCCCAAAGATAATGATGTCAATGATAGATGTATGATGAATCACAATGATAATTGTATTAGGACATCATAATTATATAGATGACATCATCTATAAGTATAGATGATACTTGACATAGATGAATCACAATGATAATGATAACTGTATTAGGACAAGTGATAAGGAATTAACAACTTAATATTAATAGAACAGTAAGAATAACACTAGCAATAACAATATACATACATATACCCTCTGGTAATTTAACATAACTATGGAAAATCACCATGTTTAATGGGAAAACTCACTATAAATGGCCATTTTCAATAGCTATTTTGACATAACCAGAGGGTACATAATACATCATAACACTATGATGTGGAACATCCCACCGTTGACGATTTTCCTGGGGGTGTAGAAACCCGTTTCCCCGATGGTGAAACACCCATGGCTGCTGTCAGGTGCGCAACGAACAGATCCGCTTAGAGGTGCTGAACAAGCCGGATGCAGTGATCATGTGTCACTCGGCTATGGGTGATCTATGGGAGATGTGAAATTTATGAGGATGGTTCAGCAGTGACTATATATAGTGACTATAGTAGTGATGTTTTCTTTTTTAATGCTTAAGTCAAGTTAATGATGTGAAATGGCCTCAACTGATGGTTTTCATAGTGGTTCGTAGATGTTCGTAGTGGTAAGTCATGGTTGAAAAGTGGCTACAATCCCGGAACCCCCGTTGATCTGTAACACCCGACACCGCCCGACACCTTAAGGGGCGAAACCAAGTGGATGGATAGTGCCGTACAACTTAGTCTCTGGCCATTTTGAAGATATTTTGAGGAGATATATATATATATACATATGTATATATATTGTGAAATGTGCACATTCAGATCATGTTACCTAAGAAAACCTTAAGATCCTCATAATAAACCACTCAGCCTTGCTCCTGAACTTTCCAGACTTGACAGAGTCACCAACTTTCATGCCTGAGAC
>Ga0126342_10007729_pt1 | contig 19245 bp, 15 predicted proteins | sample Cyp1metagenome_FD_92528 | JGI IMG/M metagenome (GOLD analysis project Ga0126342, IMG submission 92528) | Coral microbial communities from Lord Howe Island, Old Settlement Bay, Australia - Cyphastrea 1 metagenome | ecosystem: Host-associated > Invertebrates > Cnidaria > Coral ... | reverse complement strand
TCACCATTAAATCCCATTGAATCACCATTAAATCCCATTGAATCACCATTAAATCCCATTGAATCACCATTAAATCCCATTGAATCACCATTAAATCCCATTGAATCACCATTAAATCCCATTAAATCCCATTAAATCACCATTAAATCCAATTAAATCCCATTAAATCCCATTAAATCACCATTAAATCCCATTAATTCCCATTAAATCACTAGGGTTGCCGGCGCTTTTTTTGTTGGACTTTCCCTATCGACACAGCCACCGAGGCGGCGCCGTCATGGCTGCGCTGCTGGGAGAGGGCAGCACCTCGGTCTTCTTGTTGATCGCGCTGGCGCCTTGGCCACGGAATCGTTTCTTTTTGACAGTTGGGCCATGGAAAATCACAATTTTTAATAGGTAAACCCAGGTAAGTTGGGCTGAAAGTTTCAGATACCCTCTGGTTATGACTAACAGTTTGCCATGGAAAGATCCGCCATGCTATTAAGTTCGGTAAACCATCTATAAATGGGAAACCATCTATTGCCATGGAAAATCACCATTTTTAATAGGTAAACCAGGTAAACCATCTATTTCTATGGGCCATCAACAAACCATGGCTATGTTAGTCATAACCAAAGGGTAGTTTCTGATGTTTTTCCTTGAACATTCTGTAAGACGGGAGGATTTAAGATATTCGATGGACTTTTTTTTTACGTAGCTGGGATGATATTGTTAGCACACAAAGGATCGAAGAGGGAACAGATGAGATGCGGGGCATTTTGCGAAGCTTTAGTTTGAACAATTATTTCGGTTCACAAATAGTCGACGAACATGATGCAACAAACTTTCCTTGACTGGTTTCAGCAAACAACGACATCTTCCAGGTGAACGTCCATAACGGATTATCTTGGAGTTGGTAAATCCAATAATGAACCACCATTTTTGGAGGGTTTAGATCACCTATTGATGACTATTGATGACTTTGGGGGTCTGTCTTTTTTGGGTTTGCCACATTTGATCCCAATTACAGTAGTATATCTTGACTATTGTTTGATATATCCCCATTACATCCCATTACCCATTATATCCCTATTAATGTCAACCCTGGATCAATAAACCCCTGGGCTGTTTAATTGGGAGGGTACCATTTAAGTACTAGATGAAATGACTATTGGAGGAGTACCCCCCTAATTATATAATAAACGATGGTTTAGCAAAATCCGGGGTTGACATTATACACATAGTATATCCCAATTACAGTAGTATATCTTGACTATTGTTTGATATATCCCCATTACATCCCATTACCCATTATATCCCTATTATACCCCTTAATCATCATAATCTGATTGGTGGTTTGGAACATTGTTTTTTTTCCATATTGGGAATGTCATCATCCCAACTGATGAAGTCATATTTTTCAAGATGGTTTTCTTGCACCACCAACCAGATATTGACAACCACCTGGCGGTTGGTGTCAGCGTGTCCGTGTCCGGGTGTCCCAGTCTCCACCCGTTCCGTTCCGTTCCAGGACCGGTTTGGGAACTACATCGTGCAACGCGCGATCGCGGGATGCCGAGGTGGTGAGGAGCGCCACGGCGTGCGCCGTTTGGCGCGCTTGGCGGCGAAAGGTGGCAGTATATTGCTGACCCCAATTTTAGATTTGATTATATTTGTATACACTATACAGTATATATATATATATTTGTATCTATATATATATATATTATACATATATGTTATCTCTCCCCAAGACCTACTGTACCTCTTTTTGTATGGTAGACATGTCCTTGGGCTCTTTTTCCTTGCGTGCTGTAGCTTGTCTCACGCGTTGTGCTTCTGCAGTGGGTAAGTCGTTTGGATGAGCCTCAGCACAGCTGGGCCACACATGCCACCATCTCTTTCTAGTTTATACTTCTCCGCGGACCTTTGAAAGGAAATATTGTACATTTGGTACATGTATTGCCACATTGTGCTTTCTAGAGTGCACATTTATTGGTTTGAAAGTCACAGTGTGTACTCAGAATAACACTTGTTTGTGCCAAAAGAAAAGCTTCCCACAGATGCTGCCTCTTTGAGATGAACAGTGCGTCTTTCCAAATAAAAGTGAGGGCTTTGTTGAAAAGATTGCCACCTGTTGACAAGGAATGCATTTGTCTTCAAGGAACACACGCACACACACACACATGTATATATATATATTGCAACATTTTAATTAACATATTTATTGAAAAAACGGCTTTTGTCCGTTCCTTGTCAAAAACTTGGAAGAAAAATTGGGGTACGACCCATTTCTGGACAAAGAAAAACATGGCTTTTGTCAATTATATTCACGTCAGCAAAGTAATGCTGCATTCCAATTCAGGTGCGGTATTTTTTCGTTTTATCCCAGTCTGGCTTCTTGGCCTTTGTGGCTTTATATCGCCAAAGAAGTGAACAACACTGCAACTACCACCCACAAGGCTAGAAGGGTTGGTCTTGGGGGTGTCATATAGATATGTATATATGTTTATATGATTCATATGATTCATATGATTACCCTCCTGGTTGCATCTCATTAGATTGTCATTATATTTATCCCTACAACTATAGGTATACACTACTTATATAAGCTTACAAACTTACAAATTTATATAGTTATTAGTAGTTATCGTAGTTATTGGATAGTTTTATACTTTGATAGTTATAGTTGCATATGTAGTTCTGCACTTAATGTGGGTAAAACAATAATAAACCATCCTCCAAATCACCATGTTTACAGGTGGGATTCAAACCATTCCCAGTCATGGGTGGTTTATGACATTCTTTTACCCAGATTATACATAAACCATCATAAACCCATCAGTGATACACACACATATATATACACATACACACACACATATATATATGTACCTATATAGATAGATAGATAGATAGATAGATAGATAGATAGATAGATATCCCACTGGGCCCATTGGTTGGTTTCATGATCCCGGCGCAGGAGGAGCGACGCATCGTGGAACTACTGACCCTGTTGGGCCCTCGGCTGCGACGCACGGCCAATGGGCGGCACATCATGTGCGCGGCCCGCAGGTGCGGGGGCCCGGTTGAGGAATTTCGCCAAAAAATACCGGTGGTGCAATGGGGATACCATCGGGATATGGGGATATATTGGAGGGCTGGTTGAGCTGCCATATAAGGCAACTAGGTGATTTACCCAAGAAAAATGGTGATTCAATCAAGGAAAGTGAGAATGTAAAGGGGATAAAATGGGATAAAATGGGAAAAATAGATAAACATTAGTTGCTTCCCAGCCAAATTGTACAAGGTGGTGTCCCTTAAGCCCTCATCAACTATAGATATACCTACCAGAAACTGATTTTCCACTCCATCGACCCAGTGAGTCATTGGTTTACAGCCCTGGGCTACGAACATTTCCGTAGATTTTGTTCGTCCATTCCATCATTTTTGTTGAACTGTGATTACCCTCTGGTAAACTAACGTAGCTATGGAAAATGGGCCATAGAAATAGTGGATTTACCGAACTTAAAAATGGTGGATTTTTCCCATCAGCAAACTGTGACAGTTGACCAGAGGGTAACTGGCCTATTTTGGTTTCTTCGATCCCCATTTCTCTTGGTTTTTCCGCTTGATTGCCCCATTTCCCTCCTCCGTTCTGGCACGACGCAGCCTGGCGTCCAGGAGATTTGGGTCGGAACTGTTGGCTGCGCAGCGGAGCTAGCGGCACAGCAGAGCTCAGGAGGGGTTTTCAAATGTAGGTGGGGAATATAACCCACGTACAACTGGGGTAGATCCTTTTTACTGGGTTATAAATTCCTAACATGGTTAATGTGGGTAAAACAATAGCAAACTATTCCCCAGTAATCACCATTTTGATAGGTGGTTTGTAGAAACCATTCCCAGCCATGGGTGGTTTATTTTCCATTGTTTTAAGCCCATGACTAACGATTGGGTCTAATTGGGACAGGTGATCTAATGGGAACATCATCTGTCAATGATTGATTTTCCAGCAAGCCATGTTTGATTGCCAGAGGATAACTTATATGAACATTTGTTAAAGAGTTGGTTGGCAGCGGTGATTAATTCATTGGGGCTGGGGAGATCACTTATATGTAACTGGGAATATTCCATAAAAATAATTGCACACACACACAGATATGGTGGTTTCCTGAAATAGGGGTACCCCCAAATCATCCATTCTAGATTGGGATTTTCCATGAAATAAACCAACCATTTTTGGATACCCCCATTTCAGGAAAGCCCCATATAAATCATACAGATCTATGATAAACCCTATTAACCACAGTGATAAGTTGGTTTATAAACCCCATTAACTAGTTCGTTATATCTACCATAAACCATATACATGGGGTAGATATTCCATTATCTATATGGATAATAAACCATATTTAACATAGATATATGTATTATATATAATATGCATTGGCTTGGGATCTTCCATATGGGGGTCTTCACCAAGAAGCGCCAGTCCGGCCATGCCGCCGTTGGCGACTGATGAAAATTCATGTCACTGGGGATCGTTTCGCGACACAAAAATCACGGAGTTTAAACAAGTACCCTCTGGTAAACTAGCATAACTATGGAAAATCACCATTTTCAATGGGTAAATCCACTACAAATGGCCATTTTCTATGTCGCTATGTTTGTTTACTAGAGGGTAGAAAGTGGATGTAGCAATAGAAATGTGGATGGAACCAACAGACATGGGGAATTGAGATATCACCAGCCCCAAATAAGGAGGGGGTACCCGCAAATATGTTCATCCAGCATGCGTAGGTCTGACATTTCTGTGAAAAGCATCCTGAAAATCTCATGGTTTACCCTCTGTTAATTTAACATAGCTATGGAAAATGGCCCATTTACAGACGAATACCCATTACAAATGGTGATTCTCCATAGCTATGTCGAATTTGCAGATGGTATCCGTTTCCTCATTTTTTTCCCCCAAGCTTTGCCCCAGATGAGGAGAACATCGCAGCCAACGAGACTTGCGATGGTGCTGTGAGCACAGATGCACAGATTCCCATGTATAGGAATTCACCTTTCCTTGCCAACAAAAGGAGATGTAAAGACAGCCACTGGCGGAAAGGTGGCCATAGGTGGCCAAGGTTGCCATTAACGTCCTGAAACCAGGTCTGCACACTGCCCCTGTTGGAATCCCTCAAGGAGATCGATTTTCGATACCATTTTGTTGAAAAGACCGTGTGCATCCCTACTATTGCAAATCACTTGCCAAGCCAGCTGCAGCCGCCACCAGCCATGCACTTTCTGTTGCGTTTGTGTTGGAGGCCCTTCGCAGTGGACAAATTTCAATATCGCACGGTACAAGCAGAGTGGCGGGTTCTCGACCACACGCGGTGAGCCACGCGTTTGGTGGACATGGACGGATATGGCAACTCTATCAGGTTTGGTAGAATGTTTCTAGCACCAAACCACGGTTCATCAATGCCAAGCCTGTATCCACGAAACACCAGTTTACTGGGGGGGTTCCCTTTCTTTCGATCCCTTGCGTAAAGTGGGATGATGGAGTAATGTCAATGGATGTTGCGGATTAGCATCTTTTGGTAGGCGCATCAGCAGGGTTTTACCGACATTTCAATTCCAATATCAGCCTTAGTCCGGTGGAATTGGGGCAGCTTTGATTGCGGGATGGTCAAACCTTTTCCTGGATGATTTGGTGATTTTCAACAGCAAAAGTCCACTGGTCCACGCCCCAAATTGCTTGGATCGGACCGGTGGTTCGACTCGCGACTTTGTTTCCCACCTGCCCAGCAGACAACTCCCGGGAGTTTGTCCCAATCTTCAGTTCATACTCCAGGCCTGTGTGCAGAATTTCTTTTGAACCGCGCGGGCAGGGAGAGTTTGAACTCGGCCATGTCTAGGACTTTGGACCCCGATGGGTGATTGCCTTGATCGAGTTCGACCATGATATCAAATTTTGGGGGTCCTACGTTCTTGGATAAAGCCACTATACAGATTATACAGTCTCAATTGGGACCTTTAGATCTCGCTTGCTTGTATCCTGCCCTGTAACTGCTGATTTGCTGATGCCGAACGATATCTTTTACATCAGAGATCATCTAAGTCCTTTTCCAACTGGTTGGCGGGTTCAATCTTGTTCCATTTATTTTTGGAATAAGGATCCTAAACCAATCTCACCCACCTGGTACGCCTGCGTTTTGGTGGTTTATATCCTACTTTTACTCAAACATCCATAAATAATATCACCCTCATAGACTCCCGACCAAAAAAATGATCAGCCAGCTGGTTGCATGGCAGGGAACGTGCAAGTGGTTGCACTACCTAGCAGCCGGAACCGTGGGCCCAGATTTGCACACGTGGGCCCAATGGGTGGCGAGCCGGAGATCGTGTCCGGCGGCGATCACGCCAGCCTTCGCCGCGTCCGTGGAAAGTTCGCCCCACTTTTTGGACGGGCATCAATTTGCCCTTTTCCAAGGTGGTTGAGGATACCAGAAAGATGGAGTGCAAGAGTGTAAGACAAGAAATATGACACATATGCCATATATGCACTAAAACAACATCTACGTCAACGTTTTTTTTCTCCGAGGTGTGCATCTACGATTCAAGTAAGGCCACCATTCACATGGGCAGTAGTGGTTTAGACTGGCTAGTGAGTCTAGTGGGCAAGCCGTTGCTGTCTATTCATACAAGCATCATGTCCAGTAAGGACAGGTAAATCGTGACCTTGTGATTGAATAAGACATTGCACATGGCATTCTGCTCCAGGTATGTAGCGATCACTATCCTGAACAATGGCATGGTTCATGCAGCTGTAAAAAGGGCAACCGAGGGGGAAAGATATAGGTTGGCATGCAGTCACACATGTGTGTATTTGTCGTTCTGTTTGATTTCATCCTGACACACACACACATACACACACACACAACACACACACACATATATATATACACACATTATATATACATACCATCTGGTAATGTAACAAAATTGGCTATGAACAATTGCCAATTATATTCATGTATAGATTTACCTTGCAAAAACAGATGTTTCCCATAGCTATTTCAAATTACCAAATGACAAACAATGCTTGCAGGTGTTACATTTTGGGAAGGAGATTCATGCAGGCGGCCTGCGTCTTTCGGTATAATCCGCCACCGGTTCTTTTCAGGGGTCTTCCCCTTCTCGTCTCAGTGCGACGTTCCAGAAAAGATCAGTGGGGTTACCCTCTGGTAAACAGCCACATAGCTATGGAAAATTACTATTTTAATGGGACGATCCACTATTTTTATGTGGTAAAGCCATGTGAACACAACTGGTTGGTGGTTTGGAACATGACTTGAATATTTTCCATAATATATGGGATGTTATCCTTCCCATTGACTAGTAGTTTTCAAGATGGTTAAAACCACCAACATGTTTTTTTTGACTTTCCATATATATTGGGAATGGACAAATTCCCAACTGACTTTCACTCCCTCCATGATTTTTCAGAGGGGTTAGCAGCAACCACCAACCAGATTGATGGTTAAAATTCCCATCATGTTTAACCATAACCACCATCATTAACCAGTCAATTAACCAGTCAATTAACCATTATTAACCAGTCAATTAACCATCATTAACCAGTTAATTAACCATCATTAACCAGTTAATTAACAGACAAGGTCATTCCAACCATCCGTCGGCCCGCTGGGCTCCAGGAGTTGATGGAGGAATTCAGGGAGGACTGGGAGCCCGCGGTGGAGGCGTTGAACGAAGCAGTGCCGCGGCGTTGAACGAAATCGTCGGGATGGAAGGCCCTGGGAGGGTTGAGTGGTCGTTGAGTGAAGTTGATTGAAATAGAAGGATTTTTCCGGAACAAGAAGGGTGATTTATATCTGATATAGTTGATCTATGTTGATCTATGATATCTAAGTTGATCTAGTTTTTTAGGTTAACTGTTGGACTTATGGTAGATATGTCGAACTAGGAATGGAAGGGATCTGCACAACAAATCGTGAGAAACGAACCAATGAAAACACAGCTCTGCAAGCCAACATTAAGGATTCCAGGGTTCCAGGGTCTACCCCGGTTTTGATGAGTTTGCATTTGTGATGCACCATTTCCCAGAGATTGAAACCCAACAGTCACTGCTGTTGGCAATGGAACAACTGTATTGTGACAGTATGTGCAAAGTCTGGTGCTTTTCTTTGGGGCCTGTCGACCGATGAAAGAAATGCGGCTCATTGTTGCTCGGTCCTTTCGTCTTCGTTCCTCAGTTTCAACCAGGATTTCCAAATTTTGCCTTGTACAAGGTGGTGCCCCATAGTTATAAGTTGGTTTATAAACCCCATTAACTATAGTTATATCTACCATAAACCATAGTTATTGGAATTATAAACCAACTTAGCTAACTATGGGGCACCACCTTGTAGGGAGCTTGCTACTTTGGGTTACATCTGCCATTTTGTCCGGATCGACCCACTATTGCCCTCTCATCTAATCTTATATAAAAACCTAGACCTGATGAAACATCAGTATACAATCCAATCAATGTCTACTGTCACATCTAAATTTAAATCCAATTTGATCTCAATCTTTCCACAGATTTTCTCCCAGGAAGAAGCTTTTGGCCTGGGAGGCGCCCAATCCTTGGCTCAGCACTTTACGGGGGGCAAGGGCATCTGGCAGAGCAGCGAGGACAGGAGTTCTGCGTAAATTTTTTGGGTGGAGAACCGTTGGGATTTCACCATCGGTAGGGTTCATCAATGGAGGATAGGTTCAGGTTTACGGTTTTACCATCTGGTTATGACTAACAGTTCGCCATGGAAAATCACTCACCATTTTTAAGTTCGGTAAAGCATCTATTTCTATGGGAAACCATCTATTGCCATGGAAAATCATGGAAAATCACCATTTTATAGCTAGGTAAACCCAGGTAAAGCATCTATTTTTATGGGCCATCAACAAACCATGGCTATGTTAGTCCGTCATAACCTGGCCGGGTATCCAGGATCCGGTGGTCCAACTTGGATAGACCGATTACCAGTCCACCAGTCACCATAGATGTGGAAAACCACCAGTCAAGGTTTCTATTCACATGGGAGATTTCCATGGCATTTTCGATATGATGGGTCAAAAGTCCATGATGTTCCCATATGGGTATGGATCAATACCTGTTAATACCATTTTTAGTGGGATGAACATCCATTTACCAGCTATTTAATTTGATGATCACCAGGGGTACAAGGTTTTGACACAGTGCCATATGAACGGGGAGGTGAACATCAACCTACAAGCTATTTCAATGTGGCTCCAGGGCTGGCGGGCAGCCCGGGAGCTGCGAAAGACATTGGCAAAGCTGCCCGAGTTGAGGTGCAAAGCTGCCTGTGATGGGGCGTTGAAGCGGCAAAGTCGGGAATTTTACGGAATATCGGATAACGTATGTTATATAATGTTGCATATATATATATACATGTGTGTATATATCTATTTATATATGTATATATGTATGTATATATATATATATACATTATATACATTATATATAAATATGTTTGGTGCCAGTTGAGATACATCAATATCAGAGTGAACCTTTTGGAACCAACTTTGCCATCCATCAAAATTCCGATGGTTTATCATCACTTTCCTGGTTGTGTGCTTTTTGGGCTATCCAGTTTGGACACATCAATTGTCAATGTCTTGTTTTTGGCAAGGACGCGTCAATCTGACTGTTGATATAAAATATAGCGGCCTCATTGGCCGACTTCACCATTCATGGAAATTTGTCAGAGGAACAACCATGCAGATGGCTTTGAATGAGGACGGGCAATTACTATAGTTTGCCCGGATTTGTGTCACAGATCCCACAAGACCCAACCCAAAAAGACTTTTACCATTTGGATCCATTTGTGGGTTTGAAACAACTTCGAATATTGAGGGTTTCTGTTGGGTCTACCCCCAGTGAGCAACCTGACATTTTTCCCTCCAAGTTATGTTTGTTGGTTTAGTTCATCCGACAAACTACAGAAGATAAGATCGTATACCTACCACAACCACCAGTTAATGTGCTTATAAACCAACCTAGCTATACCTAGCTAACAAACTGGGGGGAAGCACCTCGATAAAACCCCATGAAATCACAATGTTTCATACATAGTTATATCTTATATCAGTTGTATAAATCCCAGAAACAATCCCATATGCTCCATGGTGCTGGAATATTTACCAACATTTACCCCATTTTTATCACCCAGTTTTGTAGGTAAATATACCAGCACCATGGAGCATTTCTGGGATTTTTTAAATCCGAACGAAAAGTCACCGTTTTTGTAGCAAAGTCGGGCCGGGTGGTGGGGGTGCCCTCAGATTTTCGTAGGAAATTGGTGCACCGCATTGGTCGCCGTGCGGCCGTGAAGGGACCCAGACGATGGTTGCCGGGAGAAGAGGAGGTGGAGCTGGGCAGCTGGGCCATGCAGCCGTTGATGGGTGGATCATAACACGACTTGACGAATTTTGAGGAATTCACAAAACTTTTGAAGACTTTTAAGGAATCTATTATTATTATTGTTATGAACAGGAAAAAACGCATAGGAAAATAGATAGGGAAATAATTAGGGAAATCGATAGGGAAATAAATCGGGAAATAAATAAAGACCTAAATAGCTAGGGAAAAACATAGGAACATAAATAGGGAAATAAATAATGACATAAATAGGGACAAAAAAGTGGTACATAAATAGGGAAATAAAGAGGGAAATCAATAAGGACAGGATTAGGGAAATAAATAGGTAAATAGGAATAATGAGGGAAATAAATAAAGAAATAAATGCTGAAAGAATTAAGGAAATAAATCGGGAAATAAGTAGGGAAATCAAGAGGGAAATAAATCGGGACATGAATAGGGACATAAATAAGGAAGTAAATAGGGAAATCAATAGGGCAATAAATCGGGAAATAAATAGGATAATAATAGTGAAATAAATAGGGCAATAAATAGGGACATAAAATGGGAAATACATAGTGAAATAAACAGGGCAATAAATAGGGACACAATTAGGGAAATAAATAGGGAAACAACTAGGGAAAAAATAGGGAAATAGATAAAGAAATAAATAGGTATATATATATATATATAAATAGGGAAATAAGTAGGTATATATATATATAGGGACATTTTAAGGAAATACATAGGTAAATAGGGAAATAAATAGGTAAATAGGGACATAAATAGGGTCATAAATAGGGAAATCAATATGGCAATACATTGGGAAATGACTAGGGAAATAATAGTGAAATAAATAGGGGAATATTGTTGGAAATAAATAGGGACGCAAAAAGGGAAATAAATAGGGAAATAAAACGGGAAATAAATAGGGAAATAAATAGGGAAATAAAATGGGCAATACATAGTGAAATAAATAGGGCAATAAATAGGGACATAAATAGGGAAATAATTAGGAACATAAATAGGAAAAAAACTATGAACATAGATAAGGAACTAATTTAGGGAAAAAAAGGGAAAAATCTAGTGAAATAAATAGGGGAATAATTAGGGAAATCAATAGGGAAATAAGTAGGAAAATGAATAGGGAAATAAACGGGGAAATAGGGAAATAAATGGGGAGATGAATAGGGACTTGATTAAGGAAATAAACAGGGAAATGAATAGGGAAATAATTAGGGACATAAATAGGAAAATGAATTGGGAAATAAATAGGTACATTTAGTTCGAGTTTTTTTTCCCAATTTTGTCCACAATTTTCTGAGAAGATATCCGACTATTTTTCCAATCTTTCCGAGAATTTTTCTCTCTAAATCCAAGAAAATCAAACACACAACAGTTTTTTAAACAAAAATCCTAATAAATTTCCATAAGTTTCAAAATCATTCCTATTTTCCTGAATATTGTTCTCCCAAGTTTTTCATTTTTTTTCTTGCTGGTGCTTAGTAGGGAATGGATGGGAATGGGGGTTGCTGGGATTATTAATACTTATTGTGGATCATTCCCTCATTCCCTACGTTTAGCACCAGTAACTGGTTGGTGGTTTCAACCATGGCTTTTATTTTCCATCATATATGGGACAATCCTTCCCATTGACAAAGTCATATTTTTCAAGATGGTTATTGCACCGCCAACCAGATACCCTGTGGTAAACATACAAAAAAAACTATGGAACATCACCATTTTCAATGGCTAAGGTTATAAACACCACATTGCCCAACTGATGGCCCACTTACTCCCATTTCAATTATCCATTTCCATTTCAATTATCCATGTTTCCATAAGGGTAAGGTAAATCCACAATTTTCAATGGATAAATCGACTATAAATCCACTATTTTCAATGGGTAAATCCACTATAAACCCACCATTTTCGCGCAGAAGCCCGGGCAGACAGCACCAGCTGAGCTCTGTGGTTCCAGGAGTTGGTCGCCAGCCACGGTGTGGCGCGTAGCGTCTCTGCGCCCACGCAGACGGCGGGGCTCACGCGGAGCGGCTGTGTGGAGCTGATGCTACCCATGGAGGTGGGGGGATGGGTCCTGGGAAAGGGGTGGTTCATAGAATTGGATGATGGGAAAATTTACAGGAAAACCCTATATTTGATGGTAAAAAACATGGTTTCCTGTAGATTTTCCCTTAAACCAATCCAATGAGTGGTTTGTCTAAGGGAACATGGGATTTTGGGCTGAAATTGGGTAAAAACAAGAGAAAAACTGGGGATTTATGAATGATGCGGATTTTTTACGAGTGAACATGGTGATTTTACCAGCGCAAATTGTTATTTAGCCAGTGGAAAATTAGGTGGTTTAAGCAACGAAAGAAGGAATGGCGTCAACTTTCACCAACGAAAAATGACGTGCTCACCACTACAATGTGGATCGAAACTACAAAAAAGTGGATCTGAGTAAAAATCAGATAGTGGATTTGGATGGATTTGGTGCTTAGGATGGTGGGGGAACCAGCCCAAGATCATCTTATGCGAGCGGATGAAACCTGTGGTAATCTAAAACTTGATTTGTTGGAAAATCCCATCAATGTCAATCTTTTTCATAGGAATGTCACTTGTTCATGGACATACATTGTACCCTCTGGTAATTTGACAGTTCGCTATTGAACATGGCCATAGAAATAGTGGATTTACCCATTAAAAATGGTGGTTTTCCATAGTTTTTTGTATGTTTACCAGAGGGTAACTTGGTCATTGCCAGTTGAGACTACCAGAAGGAGTCGTTTATTGTTCAGGAGCCTCCGTGGTCCAAAAACGGAGGGGGGAAATGGCGGGTTCAACCATAAAAAGTGGTGATTTCGAACCAGAAGAACGGGAGAATTGGCTGGTTATGCGTGGTTAGAAGCTCGTAAAACCTGAGTTTGAAAGCAGAGTTACTCTCAGCTTCGGTGGGTCCAAGTGTTTCCACTCACTTGAGAGCGCCTGCCGCACAGTTTCAGCCCACCGAGGCTCATTTGCTGGTCTATGGCCGTCGCCACCGTTCGGTGAGGCCTGCGACGGGTTGGTGCTGATGGTTGGCAAAGTTTCTAGCTACCATGTCACAAGCCAAACTGGGCCAATCATTATTGGGGCTCCATAGAATATAAAGGCCCAAGTGGGTAGCTCCACGATATTCCTCTGATATTTTCCCCAAATATATACATTAATTCGCAATGTTAAATCCCATTAAATCCAATTTAATCTCATTTTTTGGTGAAATCCCAATATAACTCCCATTAAACATCCCTTTATAAATACCAACATTTAGGACTCCTTAAACATTTATAATCTATAAAACATTTGCACTCCTATTAACCTTTATTGCAATTCTCATAAATTAGTCCTCTATTATACATCCCCATATGTCCGCAATTTTTGAACTTCAACGGCACCAGGGCCCTGCACCACTCGCGACGCCTGGAACAGTCGCTGCTGAGTTACCAGAGGGCCTCGTGGCTGGACGTGCCAACGCACGAACGCCTCTCCGAGGAGGTGGTCAAGGGACATCATGGGACATAGAAGTTGATGGGTTCATAGGGGGTTGATGGGGTTATTAATGGTTAATAGTGATTTATAGTGATTAATTGGAGTTATTTATCCCATTATATAATCCATTAAGTTTGATGGGATTTTCTATGAACTTAATGGATTTATAGTGGATTAAAAAAGGCCATGGTCAAGGGACATCATGGGAGTTTGTTTTTGGATTTTCAATGGACTAAATGAGGACTTAATGGGGTTATGAATGGTTAATGGTGGTTAATGGTTAATGGTTATTGATTGTTTTTATGGGAATTTTGATGGACTTCGTGGGGATTTCATGGGGTTTATACAATGGGATGCAACAACCAACAATGGGAAAATGGGGATATTTTGATGGCTTGCATGTTTTTTTGTTTTTATGGGGTATGGTGATCCATAAACACCGCACGCCCAGGTCTGATTTTTTTTTAGATGTGTCCAACGATGAAACAACTCCCTCTTTTCAAATTCGATGCTTGTATATGGAGGTTTCCCAAAATCATCCAAATTAGATCATTTTGGTATTGAAACCCATGGTGACTTGGGGATCCCATTTTAACACCAGATATCTCTTTACCTTTGCAGATGTTCACCACGTAGTCGCGGGGTATACCGCACGGCTCCATCCCGTTGGTTTCCGGCAGATGCGCCCCGCTGGGGAGAATGGTCCCTTGATCCTTTGCCTGGACACCAGTGGCAGCATGGGGCGCAAAGGAGAGAGCTGTGCTATGGTTGTATGAAAAAAACAAATCACCAAAAAATGGGGAACCAGTTGGAGCTGGCAATTCAGTGACCCCATGATAATGACTGGTAGTGTTGTGTTTCTAAGACTTTACATCTTTCTCTTGTTTTTTTTTGGAGCTTGGAAGGTTTGTTTGACAACATGCGAAAAAACCTGAAACGACGTGTTCAAGCGCTAGGAGGTGCACCCGAGACCGTGGCCAAAGCCTTGGTGTGCCTTGGTCGCGTTTGTTGAGGTTGCGAGGACTTACCCAGGTGGTTTTGCCTTGAGGTTTGAATGCCTCCGCCAAGCACAGCAGCAGAAACGTCGCTGCTACCTCTTCGCGTTCTCCACGGGCTGCTTGGTGCTTGGGGGTAGATTCATAGAGTGGATTTTGGGGCTATTTCTGCATTTTTGCATCCTGAGAGCAAGGCCCCCTCTCCAGTTACAGTATAACTTGCTCTTACACCCCATCCAACTATAGAGATATCTACCCAATCATCCAAAATCTTTGAGCAACATATTTCAACCACCTTGGCTAAGTTTCGGATCCCCCCTTCCTGCAGGTCCTTCTCCTAGCCCTAGGCGAAGATCTGCAGGAGATGGAGCTGGACTTGACTTCCGACAACCTGCAAGGCGTTCCCAGCAGTAGGTCAAGACTTGAAGAACACCTGGGATGCTTAAAGAAAAATCGAACAGAATTTGGGGATGTTCCATTGCTAGGTTAGATTGCCAGATCTCATTTCTTCTGCTTAAAACCATTGCTTTTTGCAAGTGAAATACCCATCGCTTCACCTGGCTGGAGGTTTATTGGACTTTCTCAGCTGGGCCTTTCATGGTGGCACCTCTCTCAACGAGGCGGGCAAACTGAAGATCTTTCAATTTTTACGAAGGGAAGTCATCTTCTAGAGTTCTTTATGTTATTTTCCACAGCAAAAAGGTATCGAACCATGAATTTCCAAGATTCTAAGATCCATTTTTGGGTGTTCCATGTCGGTTTCCGGAGGTTTAAAAGGCAACCTTTAAAGGTTGCCGCGCTTCGCTGGCAGGTGCTCACCGCCAGCGTGGAACGACTGCATTTGGCCAACTGGCAGAATGCCGATCTGTTGCTGGTGACAGTGACCTTGGTGGCAGCCAATCGCTAGTGTTGGTTGGTTTTTTGTTCTGGTTCTCCACTGATTTTTGTCAACTTTCATTGGTAGTGGTTCTTCATCCGGTCTTTTGATGTCTTTTGCCGTGGTTGTAACGTTGATGAGTTTGTTCCTTAACCATCGTTTTTCTCTGTTGTCCTGGTGTATTCTTAGAAAATTGAACGAGGGTATACCGGTATACCTTCTGGTACTTAAACAGAGCAATGGAGCTTTTCCATGCTTTTCCGCTCTTTGCACATGATTTTCCAATCAAAAGCTCCATTGAAAAAGGTGGCCCAGCCAGCCAGGGATCAGCCCGCTCAAGGACGGTGAAGTGCCACGGGTGGAAGAAAAAGTCATGGAAGAATTGGAGGCCTGGAAAGTCATGGGTGGGTCATGTCATTGGTAAACCATGGCCCATGGTGGTGAGCACATGGCAAGCCCATGACTTTTTTGGGAAGATCTGTTTGTGAACCAACACTGGTGGTTTGCCAACAGGGTACAAACCCAGCAAAATGATCGGAAATCCATGTGCAACATGTCTCAGATCACCAGGAAGCGAAATCCTGCGGTGCGCGTGTCTATGGCGTGGTGGTGGGTTTCTTGGCCGAATTCGCCAAAGATCGGCCGAAGTTCGGCGTAACAAGTTGAAGTCTTTCCGTGCAGTCGCACTTCGATGCTTCGATGTGTCAAGAGCTTTACAAAAGAAGCTCCAAAGCTTTGGACAACCATCATTTCACATAGATAAATAGATATAAATGTGGTAAATACAAACTGAAGAGGCCATGGCTTTCATAGCTATGTATAGCTATGTTACAATACCAGAGGGTACTGTAGCAACGTGTCCCAAGTCACCAGGCGCCCGTGACCCGGTGAGGCAACAAGACCGGCTCCGTGATGATGGAGGTGTGCTCGGAGCTATATCACTTCTGCCAACGGCCAGGTGAGATGGGTGAGGTGGGTGGGATGATCAACATCAACAGCCTGGTGGATGAAAGATAGGGATGTCCCCCGAAAACTGTGATACTTGGCTAATGTTGGCTACTCAAATGGATAGCCCCCCAATGATACTAAGCAATGTTTTTTTTATTCAGATGGGGTTGAGATGAGGACATTTGGACTGTAGAAATTGTAGGACGCAACACTTGGGTACTTGGATGGTCCGTGGTTGCTTGATGAGTCATGCAGATTTCTAGGTGGACAGTATTGTCCCGTCAGCATCCTGCTTGAAATGTGTCAAACGATGTCAAGCCCAATGACAGATCCGGATTCTATTTTTAAGCTAAATCAAAGCACCTGAATATCCAGAATTGTCAGAAAATTGTCGACTTGGGCTCATCTTAGCATTGGTTTACCAGAATGTTTGCCAAACAGAGATTCATTATTGGAGTTCGTTATTTCCATCAGTCTTACAGGATTATAATCATCACTATTCCGACCATTTCCTTTTTTTTTTCTCGAAGATAGTTTTACACGCTTCAACGTCAAACATGCACATGAATATATATATATATACAGTATATATATAAAATATAAATATAAATATATATATATATATACATATTTGACATTATACAATCTGGTGGAAAGCTGGTTTACTATGCCAGCCAGGGATTCATAGAGTTGGATCATCCACCACCACCGACAGCCCCAGGCGATTTCCACCCGACCGAAGGCACCGCTCGCGGTGCCCTCGACTCGCGCAGCTGGGCGCTGCGGCGCGTGGCCACCGCGGCGTTACCGCCGAAGCGAGGGAGGTGTGGCCGGGGGATGCCTTGACATATGGAGGTTGCCATAGAGATGGGGGTACCCTCTGGTAAACTAACATAACTATGGAAAATCACAATTTTTAATGGGAAAACTCACTATAAATGGCCATTTTCAATAGCTATGTTAAATTACCAGAGGGTACCCGGGTACCCCGAAATCATCCATAAATCATCCATTTTCATAGGATGTTCCATGATTTTCCCGTATACTGTAAATCGTCCATTTTGGGGTATCCACAATTTATGGAAGGTACCCCAAAATCATCAGTTTTAATGTCAACCCCGGATTAATTTCAACCACGGTTTATGAATTAGGAAAGGTAGGAAAGTACTCCTCCAATAGTCATAATCTGATACTTTTTTATGGTACCCTCCCAATTAAACAATCTAGGGGTTTATTAATCCAGGGTTGGCATTAATAGGATGTTCCATGATTTCCCCCTATAAATAATCCATTTTGGGGTATCCCCCATTTATGGAACCCCCCATATAACGATATGTTATTTATGGTGAAAGAGAAAACGGTAGATATTTGAATTATCTGTATAAATATATACATATGGTTATATATGTCTTTATCTTCATATTTGGTATATGTAAATAAGTATTTGAAGCAACTTTCACAGCTCGAGTTGTCTGTTTGTGAATGCTCTTCTTGAAATCGGAGGGATTAGCTTCGGTAACCATGAGCTTGGCAGGTCACTATCTACCAAAGCGGCTTTGACAGGCAGCCGGCGGTAGTGTTTTTGTTTCCTGAAGGGAGTTGATGGGAAATGCGAAAGCAGATTGCCGACCTCAGACTCATGGCTTGTTGGAATTTACACTTCACAGCTACACAGTTGTGCAAAATTGATGTGCTTGTATCTCCAAATGCAGCAGTGATGTTTGTTGCTTTACCCCATCCAACATCATCCAACTGGTTCGATACATCTACCATAACCCCCACACTTAGTCACCACTTAGCCTACTTACCCTCCAGTAAATTAACATAGACCCTGGTAGTTGTTGGGGTTGGAAGATTAGTTTCCTCTAAAAAATTGGTGATTTTCAGGGTCAACAAGTTAATTTACCAGAGGGTATAAACCAACTTAGCTGAGGCCTGGGGGGATTCCAACGGTCACAGGTGCCACCCTGCCGGGTTCACCACAGACCTCCAGCGTGCGCGGCGTGTGCGGCGCCACTGTCTGTGCCTATGGGGCGTCGCAGCAGCGCCGGGGGATGGAGACGCGGGAAGAGTCACTTGGAAGGCACTGGTGGGTGGCTTGAAAAAGATATTTAATATATTTAATAGTAGGCCTACATGAATAATAACCCCATAATTTAATGTTAAATAATATATATATATAGCCTACACAGCAGCAGCACCTCTTCTGTTCTCAAAAAAATTGTTGGAAAACCGGTACTGTGGTAGACCCAATGGGGTCACCATCGCCAAGACGATGGAGGTTGAGAGGTTGAAACTGGGCCCCGTGTATGGGATGATGTCGAATGACCAAATGGGTAGAGGGATGGTGACTATGGCACTGGGTTTGCCACATGATTCCATATCTACCTGAATTTACTGGAGGGTAATCATCCATCCATCTGGCAGTGGACTCACATCGTTACATCCTTGGCCATTTTGGTGTGTGTGTATATATATATATATAT
>Ga0126342_10007728_pt1 | contig 19245 bp, 19 predicted proteins | sample Cyp1metagenome_FD_92528 | JGI IMG/M metagenome (GOLD analysis project Ga0126342, IMG submission 92528) | Coral microbial communities from Lord Howe Island, Old Settlement Bay, Australia - Cyphastrea 1 metagenome | ecosystem: Host-associated > Invertebrates > Cnidaria > Coral ... | reverse complement strand
TGCGTGAGGAAAAAGATCGGTCTCCGAGTGCCATGCCGTGACGTTGCCCAGCATTACCAGCACAACGGGTATTTCAATCAAAAGGGATAATCCAGAACAAGGATTAAATTGTTCACAATATATATATATATAGATATATAATATACATACATATACATAATCATACATCTTTGTATCTTTCATATTCTTTTGGTGCCTTCGTAATTGTGAGGAAACATGTCCACAAGCTTGAAGATGAGCACCCCGGGGATTTCAGTATCGTGAGCCCGCCCCCATTGGCCTCATCAAGGATTTCCAAACCGCGGGCCTTGTCTGGGGAAACACAGCGCGCAGCAATCGCCACCATCTCAAAACTTGCAGTATTTTGTGTGTAGTATCTCATGGATACCCTCACAGATTTGGATATGACATATAATTATGAATAAGGGTGATTCAAGAACTGAGCTGAGCAGTATTCTCGCAGCGCCATCAACCCGTCGAATACTAAATATGCTTCCCTTTATTAACTCTTTGTCCGCCTATTCATTTTTTTTTAAGCCGTGGGTTTTCTGGTTTTCAATCACACTGACACAAGATGACACAAGTACCATTTGACTTGCAAGACAGATTAGTTAGGTTGTAGGACATCACAGGAGCCGCTTGTCTTTTTCCACCTTCCTACGCTTTATCTTCGGACTTTTCTGGCATCAACCGGCTGGTCTCGTCGATGATGAGAGCCTTCTCATACCAGTCCCTGGCTGCCCAGTGATCGTGCCGACATCGCATCAGACAACTCCCAAACACTACTTCGTGACTAATTGTGCGTTGCAAAGCACATTCCCATGGACATCAGCTTGATAGTAACTTGGCTGGCTGGAACACAGCGCAGGTTTCTCCAGCATGACACGGAACATGTGAGATTATATCGCAACATCTTTTCGCAGCCGGTTGCAGGCCCCTAGCCCAGAAATGTCAACATGTATCTGAACATGTGCATGAACATGGAAGGATTTGGACCCTGCTCATCATCACCCGTCACTTTCTGGATAAGTGAGGACAAGCGACTCTGATGCTTGCCATGCAATCAGGTGTAGTCCGGACACTAGGAAGCACTCTGACACCTCCGCAAAGAAAGGACTGGGTCATTCATTGCCTTGCTAACAAGACCATCTTTTAACTGCCTTTCAAATTTCGAATTGTATGCGGCTGTCTTGTGTGCTGATAATAAAGCATTGGGGCGACTGGCATCTAGGCTGTCAATAAAGGTAGTAGGGTGCATTGAAAAGGGAATGGGAACATGTTACTATGGAGGAATTCCGTATATACGTAGGTTTCTAGATAGCTAGTGATGCTAGGTCCGGGCGATAGTATGTACAAGCACAACGCATTGGAGCAAGGAAGGGATATGAAGGGATCATCATAGGGGGAGGTCTCTAACTGAAAACAGGACGCAGCACTGATTGCCTGAGGTATGAGTGTCTTGAAGGACTTATGCGTCAATTTGGAGAGGGTAGTAATCATGGTGGCTATCCAACGATACTCAAAGAGCCACCAAATTCAAATGCTCTTGTCCATCGAGGGGTTGGGAATGGTTGGGACTTAAATCGTTCCCAATCTTGAAACGAGATGTCAATTTTAATCAATTGTTCTGTTCTTTCACCTGAAACACCAAATGACCGGTCATGTTTGCGTCACCAATCAGACTTGACAAAGGCACCATCAGTGTCGAGTAGAAGAGCTCAAAGTGAGCCTCAGTGAGATCAACTCATGGACCTCTGGCTTTGACCTGTTATATAGTCTTAACATGTCTTAACCAAGTTCTCAGTACATGTCTTTGCCATTCTTAGATATTCTTACCATTTCTTACCATTTCTTACCTATGTCAGCCTATGTCCCTAAGATCTCGTGCTGCCAAGGTTCATCGTCCATTTCCCTTAGCGTTGCACAGGCGCACAGGTGTATGATCTGAGGCTGTCAGCAAACAAAAGCGGAGTATGCGGAGTTTAGTTTAAACTTTCTCTTGAGACAGTGCCTGCACATGCGTTTGGGTCCGTCTTCCCGATCGTGCCTCTCATGTCCTGTGCTGCTTCAAGACATCATATGCAGATACTTTGACGGGCAATGAAAGCTTTGCGGTCACTACTTTCTGAACCATGTAAGGCTTGAATTGGCTTTCCCAAAAGGGACAATTCATGGACATTGTCAATGAGCACCGGTGGACGGATAGCATTTTGCTTATTCAGCCCCCCAGAGCAGCTCAACTCGTCCAAGGATCATAATCTGACCAAAAAAAGGGACTGACTTTGCCAGTTTTTGCCCCTCCTCACGCTTGCTTGGATCGGCGACAGCGATCAATGCAATTATCACAGCATGCAGCAAGTCAAACCAGGGTACAGAAAATGCCACCTTCCTCATAAAAAAAAACTCCGTGAAATGGCGGGCCATTCAAACTTTCCGAAATATGAAATATCTTGTACGGAACCGTCCATTGATCATGCGCGTAGCCACAAGCAGTGATCATGAGTCGCAAGCCAAATAAAGCCGCAAACAAAACATGTTTGCAAACTAAATCAGTCTAAATCTGGTTTCCTTTGGTAGAGTGTGCTGCAGAGCTTGCAGGATGTAGAAGCATCCTTTCCTTGGAAAGCGCGCACGCGGAGATGCGAAACAAGCAGAAGCAGTACGAGTACCAATCAGTACAAGTATGTACAAGTACTGTATCAGAATTGGCTTGGAATGGCAATACAGTTGGCATATTTGCAGGATTTTGCAGGTCTCCTGGCCAAAATTTCAACAACATACGCGCAGCTGTGAGCCAGAATGTGTGAAACAACAAAGCATGACTGCGGATTGATACATTTCCAATGAATCCGTGTCTCAATCCATCCTGTCCATATCTGTCCATATCTGTCCATGTCAAAGCTTAATGCATCTCAATGCTTACCCCTGCCGGGAAATGCCGGGAAGCTGGAAATATGCGAAGGACACCAGGATCTTGACCTCAGCCGACAAAGTTTGCAAAGCTGTGATTTGTCCAAGTTCAGCATAGTTCAGCCGTTGATTTCTGTTCCAGGCTGCAGCTTGAAATCGCTTTGCCAAGTTCAGATATCGAGCGGCTGTGATGAACTTCAGCAATGGGCTATAGCCTTCCAAGTTCTTGTGGAATGTTCTCCTTGCACTGCTGGCTCACACAAGAATACATCTCATCCGAATGGAATCAATGACTGCTTGTCAATTCGGGATTTCGACTCAATATTCTTCTGCTGCAATAGACAACAATTCCGGAAAGGTCCGGCCAAGTTCTCCGATACAGTCCAATACCATGATGCGGCATGGAACAGTGGCAATATGAAATCATCTTGGGTCTACATGGGGAGGCCCAGGAGGAGGAAGAGGAGGACGAGGAGGAACAACATCTGTTCTGCGTGGTTAATGAATTTAAAATTGGGAAGGGTGAAACTTCAGTGGAAAGGCCTGAGTCGTCAGTGAAATCCCATTATATCCCACTCTCTTTCCCTCTCTCTCTCTCTCTCTTTCTCTCTGTTTCGGATTTCATCGCTACTAAGACTTCGAGCGGCTCGACCACAGCGATGTTCCACAATGCCACGCCAGAGGCCACGAAACCAGCACCCGTGAAGACCGTCAAAGAGTTGTCGAACTCTTCAGTGGAATTCACAGCAGCAAAATTCAACAAATACAACCTCAGGCGACTCAGGCGACTCAAGCGACTCAAGTCACAAGTTCTGCTCAATGCAATGTCCAAGGCAAACATTCGCAGAACTCAATTCCAGGCGCTTGCACAGAGCTGACCCGAGTGACGTGTATTTTTGGCCCAATTTCATCAAACTATTCAAGACAATACCGTACCATATGACGTGCAAGGAAGTAGATCAACACAAGAGGTGTTTGATGCTTGCAAGATTCGACCACCCAGTCTCAGCAAAGGAAACGAGAAGAAACATCATCACACTCGCCTCAGTGTCCGGAACTGAAACCATTTCAGATTCTATGTTCAGGCTGTTAAGGCTGCCTCTTATTAAGGCTCACGAAGTATCGCGCTTCTGCCACACACTTTCTTTGGGCATCTTTGAGCTCTCAAACCCTTCATCTCTGCTGACAGGCTCAGACGGTTGAAAAAACCACTAGGCTTCTGTCGCCATACAATAGACCAAGCGGCCCAAACCATCGCCCACACTGCAGCATGTGAGGTCAACATGCCTGCAGGGGGAAACACACACACACAATGAAACAAACACACTGGTCACAAAGGGCTTCACAGGCATGGCTTTACGTGTTGCCTGTCAGCTGCAAAGTAGATCAAAGTAGTGTTGAGCTTACACGAGGCCTTTATATCGGTGCATTATTTCACAGCCCTGCAGAGAATTTCCCAAGAAACACACAGTGTGTCAGAGCTCTTTCCAAGTCTTTCGAATGCAGTGCTGTGTGGCGTGTGGCCCCGTTCGCAACTCTAATCTGCACATGGTGACGCCTCGTGCTTCAGCTTGTTGATCAAGCTCGCTGCTCTGCCGTTGCCTGGCAGACTCTGAGATTGCGCTGCGTTTCAGGATGATCAGTTGATTTTATGATATTTTATGGTACTGGTATGTACGGGCGTGGTTGTGTTATGATAAGTTCGATGGCGCCAAACAAGGCACAAAAACTAGATGTGGCCGTTCGCTTTCTCGAAAGTCTTTTCTTGATGCTTTCTTGATAAAGTTCCACCGTCTTGCAGATGACTAGGTACCTCTAGTAATTGAAGTCTGTTTCTGCAAAGCTTAGGCATCAGGTGGGGACTTGGAAGCCTTGTCGGCGCATGAGCACTGCAATGCCAACCGTGCCGAGCCTCTGAATGGAAGCCTCTACGACATCCAGAGTCATCTTACCAAAGTGGTACAAAGTCCTAAGTGCAAGGCTGCAAGGCTGTAAGGCTGACGGCGTTGCCGCAAGTCTTGCGTGTTGTGCAATGAGTGCCTGGAAAATGCCGTGGCCCCCTGTGGCACTTTTGCAATCTTTTGCAGATCAAAAGAGCCAATATTCTGGCGACAGCATGAGAACGAACGATCTTTGACATTTTCAGAGGTTTTACTTCAAAATGCTCAATTAATTCAATTACAACAACAAATGACATTCAACACAAGGCTGCTAAAGCTAAATCAGGACATCCGACTCAGAATTTTGAGCACATCTTGTTTCATATTTGATCTTGGATTTGCAGGCTGCGTGTTTCAGCGATGCCAAGCGTCCCCCTATGATCCCATATGGCCAAACACAAACATGACGGTCAGTGAGGCCTCAAGATACATTATGATACATTGCAGATCGCAGTCAAGAATCCAGGACTCAAACATGTCGCCAACAAAGAAGCAGGTTTCACTCCTGGACAACCCGAGTCTGTGAAGATTGCCTCCAGACAACTTCAACATTCCTCAACTCCAAAGAAATCCAAAGAAGACATCCAAACCGGCTGGTGCGGCTTGCGTCAGCATTAATTCAGTCGCCTGTTCGCATCTTCAGGCATTGACAAACGAAAGTGTGAAATTGTGATTGGGTCTGAACATGTTGTATCATATTGTATTATTACATCAAATTGAAATCGGGATGTTCTTGACGCTTGGTATGCCTGCAGGTGATGAATCCACTTAGTACCGCGACAGTTTGGAGACTTGGCAAACCAGGCATTGCAGCATTCGCTCCTGGATATTGCGATGCTCTCTTGTTGGGAGGGGGGGAGCTGCAGGATGCTCGGTGTGTCCACATAACTCTGCACCTGAAAGATTCGCGAGGAAAGGGCCAGCGAAACACAGGTAGAAGTGTTCCATCTCAGTCCTGTCCTGGTCTCGGCTTCTATCCCTTCCACTCATCTCCACTCTATGCAATTCTCTCTGGTGGCCCCGACATGAAATTGATACAGCCGCGTCATGCCTTGCAAAGGCGCAATGAACGGCATTCGACGAACAGGTGGCAAATGTAGAGGAATGTGGTAAGCAGATTGTTTATGAGACAATGTGAACCATGTGCAAACCCTTTGGTCCAATGCTTCCGCTTTCACCGACTTTCTCATGCCATGGACCAAGTTGCTGCTGTATGCCATGCCGCCATAAACCGCCGGAAGCGCAATCACTTGAAGCACCTGGCCGTAGGCCCCTGGCCAACTCCTGGATTTTGGATATTCGTTTGAACATGTATGAACCACAAGAAAAAATCATATAAAAAAAGCAAAATTTTGAGAACAAATTCCCTATTAGATCACAAGAGTTTCCGAAATTTGCGCATTGCTTTGCCTGTGAGTTAGATTGACAGATTGACAGCGGCTGTCGGCTCCACCTGATCATGGTGCTTGGCAGCTACGCCTCCGCCAAAACGCACTGATGCAGCACGCGCTGCTCCGCACAGCTCGACCGGTAATGACCAGAATGCGCAAATCAAAACGGATCAAAATAGATCAACCCCAAGTTGAGAAGCATCAAGCTGCATCAGGTCTTGGCTGGGTTTAGGTTTAAAATCTTTGAAAATGGTTCGAACTGTGAACAATTAAATGATTCTCCAAATGTCTCAAATTGATCTCCAACTTTCCTCTTTCTTCCATGCCTGAGCGAACCAGAAGAAGATGTTGACCAGACTGGACGAAGCACATCTGTCCAAAGCGCTGCAGGTGAAATACTCAGAAGCCGCCGCCAGCTATATTACCTTTCTTTATATTTATTTATGTTTTGATATGTTTTGCATTTCGACATGGACTGCACCTTCGTCTTCTCTTATATTCCACTACCATTTCTTTCATCAAATCTGTGAACCACCAGCACTCACTTGGGGTGAAGATAACGTGTGCCCTGTGTCAATCTTCAATTCTGGGCATCACCATCGGCCACATTCAATTCTGTGGCCTATTTCTCCGATGACCGGAAACAGAACAGACACAAAGACGAATCATGACGAATCCAAGATTTTCAGGAACGACTACGATGATGAGACAGGTGCAATACTGTGCAGTGCCCCGTGCAATGCTCTGTGCAATCACATTCTGCGCGCCCAGGTACCAGGAGGGTGATGAAATATGTCCCAGTTGTGCTCAAGGTCAAGGGGTGAAGCCACTTTGGCAAACCGGACCAGCCAGCCTCCCAGGGACTCCCAAAAACTCTCAAAAACTCCCAAAATGCATCTACTGCTTCTATGAGTTTTATGGCTGGTGCTCAACCAGTCTCTATGACACTTTGACAGACCCAGGAGATATACAAGTAGATATACACTATACAATATAAACAATATACAATTAGAAGACAAATAAGTATAAATAAGTACATAAGTGACATTTTGAAATTCATCAATATTTGCCTTGGCATTTGGAAAGACTATCCTTTCTTCATAGAGTGGTAGCTGACTTAGCTGGCACAAAAAAAGGCACCTTTCCATCCTGCTCCAAAGCCGTGGAGATAAAAATCACGGAGTTGTAAATGAAGAGGAAGAAGAGCAGGGCATAAAGTACCTAGGGAATTCCCTAAGTATTCCCAACATATTCCCTAAGTATGCTAACGTTGAACATGTTGGTCTCTGAGTCATTGTCACTGATGAATTGCGCTTGCTCCTAAGAATTGTATTGGACCTTACACAAAGAGATGCCTCATGCAACTGGTCCATGGACATGATTTCCAAACATCATATACGTGTTGAATATGGATTAATATTGTATAAATCAAACTTTCGGATTCAGCCAAAACATGCCAAAACCTTCAGAGCGGCGAATGTGTAGTTGGCTTGTTGTATTCGCTCTGTCAGAAACGCGAAGGGAAAGAAGAAGCGCCAAATGAACAAGAGCAGCAACGCCCTGGGCCGGATCATCAGTCAGCCAAACACTGACAAAACATCTTGCCTGTAGACATATGTGGCTATCTATCCATTGCATCCATGAATCTATAGTCTTATTATGCCTTATTTAACTGTCCGGTTCGAGATGCTGCTGTGACTTGCTTTGATTTGAGCTTCGCACACGAACATAATGGTGCCAGTGTCCCACATCGCAGCTGCGGATGCGGATGTCATTGCACACCACAGATCGCACACCACAGAGAGATAACTGTGGCGTGACAATGGTTCCTAAGCCCACCAGAAACAACAAGACACGACAAAACAACGGACAAATCAAAAGGGCTGAAGCGCTTGAAACCGAACGAAACCGAAACCGAAAGGTGTCGAAAGGTGTTTCCGAATCTTTCCACAGTTTCAGATCCTGTCCGCGGTTTCAGCAGAGTCACAGTATCGGGTCATGAGCTCCAGAGCTATGCCCATGAAGACTTGAGCCAAGGGATTGGGAAACTGAATCAAGAGAAAGAACTGTGGCATAGCCTGCTCCAACGCCTCAAACCATCTCAAACCATCTCAAACCCTAAGTGAGGCCACAAAGCACCATGCCTTTCAACCTTCACAACGGACATGTGCAGACTACATACTACTTTGACTTAGTGACTACGGAATCAGGAAACATATGGCCACATTGTCACGTTGTGTCAAGCGTTGTGTCACTACAAAAGGCTCGAAGCTGTTTGACGCATCATTGACGCATTTTGACGCTCTCTGGGCTCCTGACAGGCTCGATTTGCATCAATGCAGAGAGCGCCGACTCGTCCAAGGCTTTGCCTCTCGACAGATCGAGTCTGAAAGAAACAGAAACTGAGTCACTCGTGGTATAGAATCACGGTATAATGATGTATTCATGATGTATTAATGATGTATTAATGATGTATTAATGATGTATTAATGATGTATAATGTGGATTGACATGGATTAACATGGTACAGTCACCACTGCGCGCAGTGAAGGCTATGACAACATAGACTACATGTTCCACGATGCCTATAACAGTTTCAACATGAATGCGAAACGATACTTTTGCACTACCACGCTACAATATGCCATATTAAGTGCCTTATACATCCTTATACAGCCTCATACATCCTTACACTGCATTTGTACCTAGAATACCTGGATGCCTCTCGATTGCTGACTGCCCCAAGAGTGGCCCCTGCACTCTTTGCTCCTTGATGCTCCCAGCCTTGCTTGGCCCAAATGCCCTGCTTGTTGACTGCAAAGAGTTTTGCCTGTCGCCCGCGGTAATCGATGGGGCATCTTCTAATTCGTTAGACATGCACGATTTTCAGCAAATAAACATTCAATAACCGCCCAAAACTAACTAACATGTCCGGCAAAGTATTGCCACGCAGCCTGCACAGCAAGTCGCTCGAAAGGCAAATCCTCAGAGGTGAAGAACAACATAGAACAACTGTGAAAATGAGACATCACGTCCTGACAAACCCAAGTCCAAACCTCATCAAACCTCTATGTTTTTGCTGGACCTTGGAACCTTTGCTAGCTTATATGGTACGCATCAAGTCTTCAGTGAGCAGACTTTGCATTATATACGTATGTTCATGTCCTTCCTACAATTTGGCAGCTCTGTCTTTGCATGGCAGTCTTTCAATTCTCACATCTTCCCTTTCAACATCGTTTAATCGTTTCCGTTCAAATTTGCCATATTTGCCGAGCTTGACTCTTTCAGTTTCAAACGGCTTCAAAATGCTTGAAGCATCTTGAAGCGCTTCCAGCATCTTCCAGAGCATTCTTATTGTTCTTCCATGTTCTTCCATGTTCTTCCTATTAGCATCTTATTACAATTCTTAGCCCTTAGCTGCCTTAGCTCTTCATGTTTGAAGGTCACTGAGCTCCCAGGCGGCGGTGCGTCGCTTCGGGGGCTGGCCCTGTCCTGGCACCTTCGGTGATGCCACAGGTGCCGTGCGCGGGCCGGAGCCAGCAGGACCGGCGCCGGCTCCGGAGAACTTGGGCCCTTTCGGCCCCTTCGGCCCCTTTGGCCCCTTCCCTCTGGGAAGGACTTTAGCTGCAGAGGTTCCAGCTGAAGCCGGGGCCGCACGGGCCGCCGCCTCAATGTTGAAATATCTCGAAGTGGTAAGTTTCAATATGAGTCTCAACGACTTTCGAAATGTAAAACCGGAAGATTTGAACTAGTTATTTTGAAACATGGTTTAAAATATGAACATGTATAGACTTTTAACATGATGAGTATTGTGGGGATTTGTTGAGTCTCGGTGAACACAAGGAAAACAATACTGTGCAACAGGATATTCCCGAATTCATCCGAATTCTAAAGCAAAACTTAGCTTCCAACAGGCTGGTGCTGGACTGAGTGGCTTTGCTCAATGGGAGCAGTGGCCTGCGCATCGCACAGTCCGGTTGTAGAACCGGATGATGACCAAGACCAGGACCAGGGTGACGACAATGACGGTGATGATGAAATGAAGCGAGGCGAAGTGAAATGGGCCGAAAAGGACGAATGCTAATCAACAACGGCAATGGGAGTCACATCTATTTCAAGATTGGAAGACTGTTTCAAGCAAAGAACCAAGCTGCTGCTAGCTCTTGTGGAGCTTTATCTTCGTCTTTTGGATGTGGATCTACAGCCGTCGTGTGCCCTTGAGTTCAAGCACAAATAAGATCTCACACGCACCCGCCGTGCCGCAAGGAACTCTTTTTGAACGTGCTCGGCATCATCTGTCTGCTACCTCTGCCGCTACCTCTATTCTCGCATTTGGACCTCCAGCTGAAGCTTTGAGAGTTCTGAAAAGAACTGCAAAGACAGCTGCAAAATGCTGTAACTGACAGTAACCCATGTGTCTGATTTTGCACTCCAAAGTCAAGTGGTGATCGTGTCTCTGGGTCCATCTGAACTCCTTGGGAAGTCCTGCCTCTTTGTGGAACTGTGGCCTTGGCCTGGCAGGACAGAACGAGGTGGATTCCGAACACAACCAGAGATGAAAATGTTAAAAGTTATGGAACGACGATTGAGCAAACATAAACAAACGACATTTCGAAAGACAGGACTCTCTGACTTTTGCATTGTGCTCGTGGCCTGTGGCTGATCCTCGCCAACCTCCTGCCTCAAAGTCGCGCCGGTTTCCATGAAGAAATATGAGATGTGTTCCCGATTCTCCAACTCGAGAGGTGATTCACTGCAGACATGTGTGTACAACAAGGTACTTCTCTGAGTTGCTTAAACCCAATTTTCTCTCAAAGGGTCTATTTGTTTACGGCACCCGAAGATCAGTGACCAAACCGGTTATAGGAGGCAGAAGCTTTGGACTCCATGGGTATATAAAGTGAAGTCTGTTCCCCACCACACAGCACAGAGGAATTCGATATAAGGGGCACAAGCTTGTATCACATTGCAGGGCTACATCATTGCTCCTGAGCAAGATTCCAATGGCCCATGCTGTTGGCATGTTAAATTGTGTTAACCCATTGTCTGTCATTGTCCATGTTCGTTCTCGGGTTCGCGTGGGCTGAGTTCTTGGTGGCGCCACAACATCTTGTGTCCGAGCCATCCTCTCCTCGTGAGCTGATCACGTCAACGTCATTTTCACATCTTGAGATTCTCATATGGAATTTGAGTCACCGCTCGTGACGGTTTAATACAAAACATAATTCACATCAAGCACAGTCTTGGGCTGGCCTTAAAGGCAAAGCAACATTTCAGCAGGAATCATGAGGGATTGGGTTGGAACACAAGCCACGATTGATGCACTTGGAGTCAACAAACGGATACCTTCAGAAATCTACCGACTTCATCGAAAGGTTGGCAACGGCGCCTTCTGCTGCAGTGCCTCCAATTCCTCGAAGAAATCTGCAATGCCCCTGGACAAAAAATCCAATCCGTTTCGGATACATTGAAGTGATTGAAGTATCACGAAGCGAACTTGTTTCTTTTTTAGGATCCAAATCCTCCCTAGACTTGCACGTTCAGTATGCTCAGTCAGTATCACTACGAAGCAAGTAGTTGTCAAAATCCCAGTTTAGGATAGACATGACACAGTCATGCAGAATCTATGTTTCAGTCTAATCCTGTGGTCAACTTGTTTCTGAAGTTCGACTTCTGAATGTCGCTTACCGGGGACAATTGTTATTGATCGAACAACTGCTGCCAAAAGAGACTGTCTCTGAACTTGACGTATCTGTTTTAAACATCCTAAAAGAACGGCGCAAAGGAGCAGCTATCAGCCATGGCTTCTGGAAGTGCCATTAAACACCATCTGAGATAGATAAAATTAACTGGCCAGGTCTGTCATAATACCAAATTTCTGGACAGCACAAGCATTTAGAGGTAATTGGAACCAATCCTATGGTCCTATGGTATTCCTTTGAAGCAATGAATCATAGTATGATTAGTATGGCAGTGTGTGGATTGAAGAACTCTGCCCAAACCTGCCTTTCCGGATGGTCCTGTGCATTGCACGGGTTGTGGCTTTGACATGGGATAATTAAAGAATTTTAAAGAATCTGATGGAATCAGTGTAACACGCAGGGAGTGGGCAGTTTTGTGAAGTGGCGATCCGTTCCAGGAAAATGGCAGACTTAGGACGACTTGGTTGGTGTAAGTTGACTGACAACTTCCGTCGTGCTAAGAAAACATAATTTTCCATAGAATTCATGCAATAGAAGTTCCATAGGCTACAGAATCGATAGATCAGCCAAGTTCAGCTGCAAGGAGCTTGTCAGAGCTTGGCGTTTGTCATTGCTATGCATTGTGCATTCTGTGCATATCTGTGTGCAATCAGAGCGGCCCTCGGAGTTGCCTCGTTCCGAAGCCGTAGGTTCTCATCCAGCGCTTCGCGGTCCTCGAGACAGCCGCTTTGTCAGCTGCACCAAATAGTCACTCTGGGATTCTCTTGTTTTTGATTGCGAATGTCCACAATGAAAGCATGTCAGACATCTTCATTAGCAATAGTCTCAGTCTTGGCCACTTTGTTCATCAACATTTCACAGCATCGTCAAGAACCAGAGATGTGTCGTCATCCCCCCATTGGCTTCCCATTGTTGCGCTGCACCTTCATCTGTTCGTGCACATCGCGTGCTTGTTGTTTCAACCTGGTACCAACGCTCAAAGGAATTCTCAAATGAGTTCTGGCTTTTATTTCTGTTGAATTCGAATGAAATTATTCAATGCGTCCAGTGCCACTTTTTTGGAATAAATTCAACTTACCTGTTGGGAAGACTACCGGAGAAAAAAACGGCACTCCAATGCTGCAAGCGACGAACACAACACAACATAACACAACATAACACAACCATCATCTCCGCACCTGTCGTTGGCTTCTGGAAAGTAATAAAAGAGGTTGCCTTGTTGGCGCCTTGGAGGGCCAACTTCACTAGTCATGGCACTCCAAAGGTATACATCTGCACCAGGCAAACTCTGAAATTGCGCCCTGGGCCCACGATGTACATAGTTATACAATTGATGTACATAGTATTTTTTTGCTGATTCTGGGCAAACAATCTATTGAGCACATATGGTACAAATTACATTCACAACATTTTTTTGTATCCACAAGTGGATTCTGTACCAGGCAGTTTCTGACGTCAGGATCAAAACCCCATTGCTTCCCTGGGCTTCCCACGACTCACGTGCCAAGGCAAGGAGCCTTCAGGCGGAATACCACGCATGCACGAAGAGTTAGATGATGCATAAAGTGTTGCAGGTGAGAGGAGCCGGAGAGGAGCCGTTATTGTGGTGTTTGATTGAAGGTGACCACAGTGACCACAGTGACCAAAGTGACCAGGGTCAGAGGGTGGAGAACCCTGGAGCAGAACTGCGGAGAAGAGCGGAAAACATCACAACGCCAAGGCAAAAATAAGCCCATAGGCAAAATGCTTCCCAACCTCTCGTGGTCAGGGTCACCAGCTGCATGGCAAGTCGCCTCCTGCAAGGAGTGCATGGTCCCATGGTGTCGTCCATTTCCAAGCTTGGGACCAGGAAACCGTTCCACAATGTTCCATAATTCATCGCACTCAATATATCTCAATATCCTCTCATACCATCTCACACCATGATGGTACTAATAAGTCTTAAATTTTCTTGATTTATTTACTCCGACAACGCTACAATTGGAGTACAATAGGTATTTCAGGCATCGCTGCTCAGACTGATAGAAACTGGACTTACCTGAAATCCTGAATACATCTACGGTGTCTGTTGTCTGCAATTAAAATTACCCAGGAATATCTGTGAGTCTGGCCTTTTTTGTTGAAGATGAATCTATCATGGTCTATCATGATCTATCATGATCTATCAATCTATCACCCTTTTGCAGGATCTCAAACTAAACCACCGGGCGCATCTTGCTGATATGGTTGATTGACCATTTCCCATTGGACTTAAAAGCGATGCATTGGCCCAAGACGAAGATAGAAACACGTTTGTACTGTAGTACAAAAACAGATGACGATGTTTGAGTGGCTGGGTTTATCCTAATGTAAGTGATGTGTACTTGGGTCAGCAAAAAAAGAGAAGATATAATATTATATAATGTCTGTTTAATTCGTTTATCAGTTCATGTCGTGTCCGGTCGATGCCATTTTTTTCTCGGCCGAACTTGGTCCCCTGGAAAACCACCCCCGAAGATGGCCACCAAAAACAGAGAGGGAAAAGGGAAAGGTGCCTACAGCATCCTACTCGACCTGCTCATAAATTCAAACAATGCACAGGTACATTTGCTATTAGGAGACGAATCATCTCAGTGTTTGAAGCATTCTAAGTGGAGGTAGCAATTTAAAAAACCTTGGCTTACCCTGCCAACAATGAATTGTAGTTCTTCTTCTTCTCCTGCTTCTTTGGATGATAAAATATGATAAGATTGAGAAATAATACGCTAGATCCATCAAGATCTCAAATATCGATACGATAACCAATTTTGCGAAAATCTTGCAATATCCATCCCAACTCACTTTGGACGTTGTCTTTTCTTCAATTGACAACAACAGAAGGTGCCACTCTTTTTTTCCAACGGAGGCTACGCAACATGTCGGCCGTCAGAGTGCACAGCACAGCAACACATTGCTTTGCGATACCTTGCTAGCAGTTGCTATCCCAAATGTCGGTACGATAGCCCATTTCGTGAAAACGCGCCAGAACATTCTCCGTGCGTTTTGCAACGATGTCATGCAAGACGTCAGGGCTGACTCCATGGGCTTTGCATTCCCTCTTCCCTTCAGTATACAGGACTGCCCTGCTGCGGATGTGGGGTGAACGGCTTTTGTGACCTCCCCGGCCAAGTGTATTTTGTAAAAAACAACGACAAGTTCTCAGCAGAAGGTTTCGAACCATCAGGTTCCCATCTGGTCTTTCGGTCTTTCCTTCAGAGATCAAATCCTGTGCAACGTGTACGGGATCAAACTGGCGCAGAATGCCGCAGCTTGAATAACTTTTGGGTATGGCTCGGACCTGAAGCTCTGTGATGACTTTTTTGGCGCTTGGACGCAGCATAGTGAGAGCTGCCTGGAGAAGCGCCCGCCATCGCAGCAGTCTCAAATAGTCTCCTTTTGCGGCGGGAAAGGGAAAATATGTTGGATATTGTTGGATAGATTTGCAGCCAAATGCATTTGCGGACAACTTGTGTGCCAGTACAAGGCAAAATCTCACGATTCCCTGACCAGAACAAAGTCAAAGATATTGAAAAATCCATCCTTCCTCAGCTCCCTAAGCAGCTCCCTAAGCACTTCCTGAAGCACTTCCCTAAGCAGTTCCCTGAGCCCCCGAACCTTGGGTTTCTGCCTTGGCGGCTCCGCCTTGGGCGCCTGGAGCGTGTAGAACGGAATCGCAATATATACTTTAAAAAATAGAAACCTATATATATATATATATTATACATATGTATAAGTATATATACATATGTATAATATATACATATGTACGCATTTTTTCAAACATCAAAAAATCAAGAAACACCTGGGATCAAACATATTGTTTAAGGCACATGGAAAAGAAACTTGCAAATTTCACACAGTGGGGTCTGGCTGCGTTTCCAAATTGTCCTCCCAAGATTGGCTCCTGCGCTCGAAGATTGGCTTGCTCCAAGCGCCTCACCAGATGTACATAAGCTGTACCAGTGTCCGCTGAAGATATGCTCACAAGATATGCTCACCCATCTTCTTGGTCTCTTCAAATGTCATATCTTTTCCACCTGACATCTACCCGAAGAAAAGCCTGAAAAACATCAAAAAAGCAGAGCTCCAAGAGTGAAAGGCGCGCACGAAGCACTTGAGCACAAGGATCGGATCAAAGTTGGTACAGTTTCTTTCTTATTCATTTTTCGTGCTGTTTCGTGCTGTTTTCATATCAACTGAGGGTGGTTGGGACCTCAGAGGCTCCGGCTTCATCATCTTCTTCTCATAGGCAGTAAGGCCTCCAAAGCCACATCCATCAGAAACATTCAGACACCGCAAATCACGAAAACTCTGAAAACGGTATTGATATCATAAATATTCATAAATGACTTCTGTTCTCGGCTGAATCTCAATCCACTTCACATGAGTAGCAAAATTCTGCTGAACCGATCAAACCCAGTTTTCTGTCAAAACATTCAAACATGAAAAAAGTGGAAGTTGATACATACTTAATAAATCTCAATAATTACATATAATTATATAAATTATATAATAATTACATTTCGAACGAAGCTGAGTCCGCTGCCTTTTTAAATCATAGCTGGCTCAAGCAACTCTTCAGCAAGAACCCGTGTCATTCAATCAAGCTGGTTGAAAGTATTGTTTAAATATCCTTCCGCCGGTTTCAATGGCCACGCCCGGCATGAACACTCGCAAGCCTGCTGGCATGGATGACTTCCTTGGGACACGCACCCCAGATCAAAATTCTCAATCGTCAGTCGGTAGCACCTCTCTGTCTCTTAGTATGTTCTACAATATGGGGAGAGGCCAAGTTTTGACGTCATTCCTCGGACCAGTAAAGCATTCGATTCTTAGTGTACCCAAATTTCATCCAGACAATTCCTCATATTATCTTATATTACAATATGTCATATCATCGCATTTCTCCACAAAACAGTCCGTTAGCAAAGGGTGACCAAGATGGACGTCAAGTCCTTGACCCCCTTGAGATGCATTGAGTATCAAACTCTTGGTCAACTCCGTGACCAAATGACATGGCGTTGGGCCAATTTTGATAGATTGCAGGGAGTGCAGGCACTCTTTGGACCTTTTTTTGGGCATTGGTTAAGTCCCTGAACACGAAAACACTGCTGAGATGTGGAGCAAGAGGTCCCTGGATGAGGGTATCGTGACGTCAAGGTGGATTCAGTGATGCGTTTGCAAGCAGGGACTTCAGAAATCTCACATGATCTAAACCCAGTTGAGGTCAAGAGTCAAGACAATGTGTTCCACCATACCCGGAGTGCTTTTAACTTGGTCAGTGCTACAGTGATGCAAAGGAAACCGGTTGATTTGGTTCATTTTTTGTTTTGATCTACTTAAGCCAAAAGAGCTGAATCACAGGTATGCTGATGCCATGGCAGGTGTCTTGGCAGCTGAAAGAGCTCTTACATGCTCTTACTATCTGGTGCTCAGAGAGCTTTGAGCCAAAAGCCATGTGTGTCGCAAATGACAAATTCGGCAAACGATTCAAACGATCGGATCATCGTTGCCATGGACCTCGGTGGAACCCGCCCATTAGACCATTGCTCAACCGCCCAACCATTGCCCCAGTGCGCCTGTCTCTTGGCCAGGTTGGCCAAGCTAGCCTCACTGCGATCGAAACGAACCCCACCCAGAGGCTGAGGGCAGAGAGGCGGTCAAGGTTGGTCACGGTTCATCTGAAACTCAATTCAGTTGTGATGTCTTTGACATTGCTTGACCAAGAGAATATATAATATATTATATCATTATATCTATCTACAAGGCATCTACAAATATCTACATGCAGCTATGCATTGTAAATTTCCGAAACGCGGTCCCAAAGAGAAAATCGCAGTTTCGTAGGGAGACAGGGCTCCACACTGTGATAAAGTTTGAGGGGTTGGGCACCTGCGGCTGCCAAGTTGGGATTGGATTCTATCTCGCTCTTTAACCAAAACGTGGTACAAGAAGTGTCCAAGATGGTACAAGCAGTGGTTGGCACTATCCATCCGCCAAAAGACTCTGTGTCTTTACAAACCCCAGTCACCAGTCCAATTGTTCACTGACACATCTGGCATTTCCAGACAATGCGCTGTCATGAGCTGTCAACGCGCTGGAATTTGGATACATCAGTTGGACTTCAACAATCCAGTTGTGACCGAAGAACAAACTCCGGCAGCTGCAAATACTGCCTCTCCACGACTCAACAACGCCTGACCGCAACGGGCATTGTGAAAATTCTAAACGTGTGGCGTGAACCTGACGCGAGTCGACTTTGTTCGCAGAATTCACGCATGGACTCTGCCGAGCAATATAAACATGATGCATCTCATTGCATATCACCAATCAGATATTGTGACCTAAATGTGACACATGACAATTGAAAGGGTGACATGTATTTGTGTGTGTGCGTGTGCGCACTTTGCGTAGGCCTGTAAAACTAAAGTTCTACCTAATTGTAATATTACATTATATTACAACGCATCACTAGCTCTTCAATTTTTGACGCACATAACATGTGCAAAGGCCCTCGCCTGCATCAGCACTTCTGCATCTTTCGCATCAGCTGCTGCCAAGCCCCGCAGGGCTTCGGGCGTTAGCTGGCGGACATATGTTGTTTTCTCTGATGCTTGATACACAAAACAACTCTGCCTCCACACATGCGCCTTTCATTAAAAAAACATAGACACAATTAATTAATGACAGATAATGTTGGGTCCTGATTAGTGTGGTGGTACACTATTGCTTCCCCAGACTCCAAAATAATTGTGAACCTTTGGAAATGATGCCCTGGTACAGTATTGTGTCCCCAGGATTTTGGGGTAAGTTTTTCAGTTTTTTTTTTAAAATTTTAAATTGTTTTAAATTATGTTCTATTTTTTTGTTTAATTTGATTCAATTTTTACAAGTTAGTTTAATTTTTAAATTTCATTCGTATTTTTTTATAACATTTTTTAATTTTTATTTTGATTTGAGAAACTATCTAGTTTTAATTTTAGTTCTTATTTTTTTCAAAAGTTATTTTAATTTCATTCGTGTTTAAAACATATTCTTTTATCAAAGGAAGTTTAGGGGGAGAAACTTCCGTGTTACGGACTTTTAGAATGTCAGGGAAAGAGTTAATCAAAGAAAGAGTTAGCAAAGAAAGAGTTCGTCAGGGAAAGAGTTAGTCAAAAAAAAGAGTTAGTCAAAGAAAGAGTTAGTCAGGATATACGAGGTAGTCAAAGAAAGAGTTAGCAAAGAAACAGTTAGTCAGGGAAAGAGTTAGTCAAAGAAAGAGTTAGTGAGGGAAAGAGTTAG
>Ga0126342_10007727_pt1 | contig 19247 bp, 19 predicted proteins | sample Cyp1metagenome_FD_92528 | JGI IMG/M metagenome (GOLD analysis project Ga0126342, IMG submission 92528) | Coral microbial communities from Lord Howe Island, Old Settlement Bay, Australia - Cyphastrea 1 metagenome | ecosystem: Host-associated > Invertebrates > Cnidaria > Coral ... | reverse complement strand
TGTGAGTTTGACCTGTCTAATGTATATTTTGTATAGCCAAGTGATCACATGCCCCGTTGACATTTGGCTTTAGGGCCCTTGAGTCATACCGCGCTGCCGTGGTAAAAGTTGGGCATTTGACGACCCCGTTTCCAATTCATACATGTATATATTAAGATTACAAGAACAGTGTTGTCATATCAGACTGCGCTACCAAAACATGGGCAGCCGCAGCATACCTTTCGAGCGACACTGTTCTATATAGTCCATATTCTAGAATCAATACCTGCAAGCGCTTTGTGTTCAAAGACCCGAGCCCGTTTGAAGGTCACCAACCTGGAGCAAGTCTATTTGAGGCAGTCACCGGCATTTTGACAGGTCGTTTCATGGTGCAGTATTTAGCCTTCGACTTGTGGAAGCATTTCAGCATTCGATTTTTGGGATTTGGAAACTTCATAAATCCCATTTGGTGCACCCCAGGGGCTCGCAGATTCGATACTTCATTCTGCCAGAAGCATGGCTACATTGGACGGGGGATCGAAGGGGCTGGAATGACATGAAATGATCACCATGACCCCTTTCAGTGACAACAATTCGAGGATATGCTCCGGCATGCGCCCATGTTCAAGAAGAAGGCCGGCCATCAAAGGATATGAGTTGTCAGTACAGCATTGAATCCAACTTATCTCAAATTCTAGAATGTTCTGCTGTGGACTTACAAATAAGATCCTTGGATGGTATCTTTTGTACTCTTTTGTATTCTTTTGTAGTGGTACCAGTGGTACTGGTATCCTTCACTTGGATTTTTGGAAAAATACAGCCGTCGCATAACCGGAGAACCTGAGGGCCGTGGTGCTGGCCGTGGTGTTTATGGACCCGGTGGCAAGGCACGGGAGATGACCCAAAACCTGGGGGAGAGGTAGACCAAAGGTTGATCAGTAGAAATTGCCATGTTTATTTGGTATGCTGAAAACCCCTAAAATTAGAGTGAAATCCTGCGAAGAAAAAGTGGTAAACTGCTCTTCTATCGTTTCTTTGGGGTTGCAGATCTCCATTTTTCCTCAACGGCCAGGGCCGTGGCAAAGGCTTGGCACAGCGGGCACGAACTGCAGCGGCTGCTACCCGCAAGTGAGGACAGGGGTGCTGAAGAGCATCGTTGGGAGATCCTGGTGGTCCACCTCAGGGTGTCGTAAGTAGGTTATAATGTGTTAGAACCCCAGTTATAAGTGGGATAAGTAGGGTTATTCCAGTTACAAGTGATAAAAACAAAATATAACGAGTTACAACCTACTGACTAATTGGGGTAAATCACGAAGTACATTGATGTGTGTGTGTGAACATAGGGTTGCAGCATTTTATAACAGTTTTGACGGGAAGACTGGACAAATCATGACTGCATTTTTGGGTACCGTAGGGTGCTGTATTCTTGGACAAAGCCGCGCTGATGTCCGCCCTTGTTTTTTTTTCCATTGGTTGTTTTATCGGGGGCTTCTAGTAAAAGTGATAGCCACTGCCATTGCCTCAAAAAATCATCCAAAGTTTCAAAACTGAGGGCTTAGCCTTGGTCTCATGTTTTTCTTCCCCAGGAAGTGTCATTCCTGGTTTAAGCCTGCAAGACTGCTGATCAAAGGCCTGCATTGGTCGGTATCCAGGATAATTTCGTTGGAGTGTTTCCGACTTTGGATGCCTAGAGTACTCAAGCATGGAGTGGTACTGGTAATGGTGGGTGTCACCGTGTCACCTCCTGCAAAAACCTGAAGGAGGAAACGGTACTTTGCAAGATTGGCAACGTGGAGACATATCTGAAATGGACATTTCTCTCTGTCGAAAATGCAATAACTAGGTCTTGCAGTTTAGCCAAGAAAGGCAAGTGCAAAGCTTTGCCGGTGTGCCAGGCAAATTTTGAAATACTCAAGGTGTGGATTGCTTTTCTGTACCAAGTACCACAGGTATTGACCCATGCTGTTTGGCGCACAGAAGGTAATTATGAGTTTGTGCCGACCCGCGGCACACACGCGACAATGCAGCTGGATCTTGGCGCCCTCAGATAGAAAAGGGTCATCGCCTGATGCATTTTCGATCCAAACCATGCTGTCAGTTGCGCAGGGACGAGAAGCTCACGGACCATGGTTGCCATGGCTTTCTCAAGCGTTCAGCTGATACATTGAAGAGAGCGGGGCATCATGACACAATGTTCACAACATTCAAAAGAAGGCTCCAGACATTTCCAAACAAGTTGGATATGCCAAACCGGTTCGGTTTGAACATGTGCTCCGCAACACAAGATCGATTTGCAAGATAGTGATCCGTTTTGTACTGGCACCTGCCCAAACTATCCCAAACTCGGGTCATGACAAAACCAGAAAAATCAAACGCCTTGGAGGGTGCCGCCATGGACGATGCTGCGGACAGCGTCTTCGCCCAGGTGACACTGACCGCTGCTCCACATGCGAAAAACTGCGAAGTGTTGAGGTTTTCAGAGGAGAAACTGTGGACCTATGGAGTAGATGGACGGCTGGCCTGTAGCAGCTTTGAAGGTGGGAGAATGTTTGGAATGTTTGGAATGTCTGGAATGTTTGGGATATTGGATGATATTGGGATGATATTGGGATGATATTGGGATGATATTGGGATGATATTGGGATGTTTGGGAAGGTTCCAGGCCCACCAGGTCTTGAAGTGGGCAGGCGAGACCTTGGGGCGGAACTGGGCGCAACGGATCTCCAAGCTCTCCACGGAGACACCCACGGCAGCCATCTCCTCCGATGGGCGCCTTCTGGCAGTGGCAGAAGACACTGATGCCGGCTTCCAGGTGCGCCATGAAATGCAGCCACTTCCTCCATAGATTCTGTATGTTTTTATTTGATTCTACTCGTATGTTAATTATCCATAATTATCTGGATTGTTGTCTAGATATTAGATATGTTTCTTCAAAGTTTCTTCAGGTGTTTTTCATGTTTCTCTTGATGTCCATTGATATGTGGACGCCTGCAAGATTAGTTCTCCTGCAGCTGCAGTTTTTGTGACAGAAATCACGTGCTCCGTCAATAGGTTTGGGTGCATCAACTGGAGAAGGGCAGAATGAACACATCACAGAAGCCAAGGACATGTCGCAGGGTTGGGACACTGTCCAAGTGTCCTGAGTCAGAAGAAGCCGTTTCATTTATTTGCCAGCCTTATACAGTACGTCCAAAATCCAGGCGTTCCATGCAGAATTTCTAGAAACATTTTGTGAAAGGCTCAATCTGAAGATTGTGGATTTTGCCAATTTTGCTCTCAAAACTTGAGCTCTTTTCGACTTCCCGTGACAGGAATGCTGGTAGATTCACCCTTCCCATCAGCCACCTCTCATGGCATGCGACTTTGCCCTACCTCTGCATCAGCACCGATGACGGAAAGCTGGACGTTTGGTGGGAGACAAAGACCGAAGAGTCAGAGTCCAAAGGCATCAATCCATGAGGATCAATTTACCCGCCATGTACCCCATATACATCCATATACCAGGTTTTGACCATGGCACATCTGCAAAGGTAGGTGTAATTCCTGGAGGGGAAGGTCAGTCTTGCACTCCCCAACCCTCGGTATTGCCATGGCCCGAATAAATCTCAGAGCCAGTTTGGGCAATGAGAAGATCCAATGTGGCAGGGACTGCATCACGGCGTCAACTTCTTAGAGGTGAAACTCATTTGGGAGGTGTGCGTTGCTTGGAAGCGTTCAGATGTGGTGCTTGAGAGGTACAGAACCATGAGAACCACAGCTGCTCGAAGCTCAGGTTGTGCTGCCATTGATCCCCAGCTGGAGCTGCTTGCGGCTGCCTTTACGTGTGGCCAATTGGTGGTTCTGACCTTTCCAGAGGGCGCTGAGAAGCACCGCTCCAATCTCTGGCCAAAAGCGGTGAGCGGAAGCGATAACTTGCGTTTGGCCTGGCAGCCAAATGGCACGGATCCCAGGGAAGATGCTCTGACATCGGTATGGGTCAAGCAATTATTGTATTAATATATTTTTGTATATAAAGCTATGACAACTACCCAACTTATCCAACTTTTAGGTAACTAGTATATTTTTGATCCAGACCGTTTGTGCGATTCAGACCTATGTTGATGATGGTCATGCAAAGCAAAGGCAAATCCACTTTGGCAAGAGACTTTATTCAGCGACATTGCTAGGACAGCGGTTGGCACTACCTGGATCTCCGCCAGCAACTGAGATATCAAAGAAAATGCACGGTTTGTCTGAACCAGAGTTCTCATGGATACGACGTACACACCACATTTTGGACAAACCCACATGTTGTCACCTGTGGTGTTCCCAGATTCCCTGCCTTTCTCCATGACCAGGTCCCTACGACTGCTGCCACGAAACTTTGGCGAAATCGTGGAACTGAAAGGTGGCCATCGCTACTCAACCACCATGGCAGCCTGGCAGGGCTCCCCAGATGTGAAGCATTGCAACATGATGTAAAGCATTGATCCTCATTTGGGTTTGAAAATGAGATATTACCATCCGAAAACCATCTTGTTTAATGGGAAATTTCGGTTTTAAGCCGCTTAAAGCAGCCTATTTGTGGGTAGCTTTAATTCAGATAAAGCCATCTGGCTTCGGTTTTGATGTCAAGCTCTGGAAGGTCTCCATCCGGAGATGTACTCGCAAGTGCCTCCTTTGAGGCCCAACTCTTCATGTTTTCTGAAGTGTGGACGTTTTATGAACAGTTCCCAAATTCTCAAATCTTAATTGTGCTGATTATGATGTTTCTTGCCCTGATGAGCGCAAAGCCTGGGGAGGCTGTAGCTTTGTGGTCAGACGACTGCTTGCGACGGATCTTCGAATTCAAAGCGGCTCTGCTGCAAATTTCCTGACGAACATGTTCAATAGGATTCAATAGGTGTTAAACGTTTGCGTGAGAGTCTTGTTTGTTTCAGGGAGCGGACGTGAGGCATCAAGAAGGCATCATTCCTTCATTTTGCAGAAGGGCAATGTAGCTGCTCATGATTTCATCCCTTTGAACGCTTCTTGATAGAGTGGGAGCTGCTTGAGATGCAACCAATCCTCAGGCTCAGCCTACGAGCTTTGCGCCGGACACCCAAGATGCAGATTACATCTGACCTTTTTGCGCTTGATAGAGTCCATCCCATCAGCAAGTTTCAAGCTGGTGCGATTCCTGGCTATTCATTAAATGTCATTAAGCCTTCCTTGAAAGAACTTGAAAGCATCATCCAACTCTTAGGTGGAGCGGAAGCTTCCTGGCAGTTGGTGCAGAGGTTCGGAAACATCACCACGTACTCAACTCTGCATATTATGCCCTTAGGAAACGAGTTGCCCGGAAATTCACCTCCCTTGCTTTTTCCTTTGAATCATGAAGCCTTCCCCGCAAATCAAGTTCGGGAGTTCTTCTGTTTACGGTAGAAGAATCTCGACGTACTAGTGATGATAGATGCCATGGGTAGTGCACCTCCTGATCCACACTAGATGACTTCCAACTTCAAATCGTGAGTCACTTCGCAGATCTTGGAAGCTTCACATGGAGTGCCCCATTAATGCTCAATGGCCTTCGGCGACAGGGTGGACACATTGCTCGCTTGTCTGCGACAATCGAGTCATGCAATGAAGCTGAGAAGCCTCAAGAGGAGGCCAGCGATGTGCGTTCATCGCTGTTGGCTTTGAAGAAGTTTTCATGCGAATACCAAAGGACAGTGAAATTTCATGAAAGCTCATGAAAGTCATGGAGTCAGGAATTGATTCAAGGGGAAGTCTACAGGAAACCTTCTATTTCGAGGTAAGGATCACATTCACATTCTTTCCCTATAAATCAATCTGTTGACATAAGCAAACAGAATCCAAATTCCAAAGGCAATTCAAACACATCCAAACATTGATAAACATAAGATGGGCTTTACCACAGCTGCCAGGAAGAATCTGGCAGTGCAGATGCGCCTGTTGACCACCAACAAGCTGAGTCACAGGCTCTTCAGCTCTGTGATGCCTGTCATGCCATTCCATGCAACATGGGTAAAACATGGTACACTGGTACATCATCAGTGTCAAGGTGTTGAGGTGTGATGAAATGTGGAGGGCAATGCTCTTATATTTTTATTATATATTTACTATATATAAATATATATATATATATAGTTTCATTTTAATTTATCACCCATAGGAGTTCACACACATATACAATGCAATGTATATGTTTGTATATGTGCATACGTAATCATACGTATAATATTGTATATATATATATATATTTATACACATACGTAAATACACACACACACATATATATATATATATACAGATATGCAGTTGTAACTGACGAATCTTCTGAGGGAAGCTTGCCCCAGGCAGACGTCGTGCAAGATGAGCCGCAGGAGCCACTAATCTTCAAGCCAGCGGTTCAAGGGAAGTTTCAGCCAGGTGGCACTCGGCGAGGTCGCCGACGTCTATTGGCCTGGAACGATCACGGATGCCTGAAATTAGTGATTTCTTCCAGCGGCAAACAACGCGTCGTCGAAGTGAAGTACTTCAAATGTCAGGATCCCACCTCGGGGCGAGAGTTGAAGGCTGATGGAGTGGAAATTGGAGCCTTGGGTCCTGGCCTTTGTGCCTTAGCTTCACCTTCACATGTGGTGGTGCACCTAGCCAGTCTTGGGACATTTTGGACCCAGTCCAGCTTCGAACATCACCTGCCTGGTGAGCACATCGAAGCCGTGGCCATCAGCCGTAGCTTTGTGGCAATCTTCGTTGCACCCTTCCGGCTTCTTCGTCTGTTCACGCCATCTTTCATTCCTCTTGGGGTTTTGGCAATGCCTATGGACATTGTCTCTATGGTTGCATGCAACCATCTACTGTTCTGCGTTTTTCAAGCTCGTGCAAAGAGAGACTTGCGATTGCACTTTTCCCTCTTTGACGTGGAGAAGCAAGAAAAACTCTCCAGTGGACGTCTGCCGCTGTCACGGCAGTCCACGCTGCGTTGGATCGGTTTTAGCGCAGATGCGCAGGGACCACAACCCTTGGCGTTGGACTCCGCTGGAATTCTCAGAGCCTTGATCCAGAACGATGAATGGGTGATGTCTGTGACCCCACAGAGTTGGGTGCCAGTGGCAGAACTGGATGGAGATTGCGGCTTGCAAAGCTTCAGAAGATTTTGCTGCGCGATCAGGTTTTGACTCTTTTCTAGTATATGATTGTTCTAGTTGCATCTTGTTGCTAGTTCTCCAGATTGGTTTTAGGCCATTTTAGCCCTTCACATTCAAATTCTTTCAAGCGCTTCAAATATTTGGCCAGGTAAGCTATGGCCTGTGTGGGCAGAAAATGGAGTGCTTCGATGTATGGAGGTTCGCCCGGGAGAGGAGCCAAAAGTAGCTGCCCAAAGGCTAACAACCGTCAACTACAAGCTGCCAGTGAGCCTTGATGGTCTTGATGCTGACAAAGCTTCTGGAGCACTTCTGAAACACTTTCTTTCCTCCAAGAAGATCCAAAGAGATTCCATGGTGCGACTCTTCGAAGAACATGTAAAGCTGAAAGACCAAGAAGTTGCTTTGGACATTGCCAGATGCTATTTGGGCGGCCACAAGTCCATGAAGTCCTTGAAGTCCTTAGTTCAATCTGCTGAGAAGGCAGGACTCAACGACTTGGCGCTGCGATTGGAGGCGCTGACGGATCTGACGGATCTGACGGATCTGGGGACGAAGAAGAGGAAATTGGGGGCTACGACGGCGTAGATGGCCTGGGGACTTTGAGGGTTGATCCAAATGGATCCAAATGGCGGAAGTTGAGGAAAGAAGCTGACGATGAATATGTAATATATATATTAATATATTGTAATATGAAGAATGGATAATAATGGGTCAACACTCCTCATGATGGCTGGTTGTTGGGAACTATGCAGTTGTGCTCCTGCGGCAAGAAGATTTGTCTCTATGTATACTATGTATGACTGTAAATTCCATGAAAATTCATGAAAATTCCAACTAGCCAACCCCAGCCATCGATGGGAGCAACATTCTCAGTCGCCGTCCATTGCTGAACAACCCTCAATTTTTTGGGAGGAGTCGTGCATTTGAATTGGGGCCAGTGCTGACTCCGTGGTTAAAAGGAGCTCTCGTGCAGCTGATTTCAGGACATGCCTTGAGCCAACTGGCTCCTCCAAACTTAGCTTTCCGAAAAGTAGATTGATGATGATCATGATTGATCCTGACCAAACACATCCAAACATACCATTTGAGCTCAGAGAACCACAGAACCAGATTGACCACGTGACTAGCCTGGTGAAAATCTCGCTGTCGACAAAGCCTAGCTGCGGCTCAAAAGATCTGCAGATGTCTCACAGAAACCACAGGACGCAAACTTTTTTCCCCACCCTCACACTTTTCTCAACCCTCAAGCGTGTACAGTCACAACCTGCTTCAGCTGTTTTCTTCCTTGGCAGTTGAGGTAAACCCATCTCCCAGATTCCGTTAGCAAAGTGACCCCCAGGGAGACACACCCGTGGCCATCATGGCGCTCGCTTTGCCGGTTGCGGGTGATATGCCCAAGTGGTGTGAGTCTGAGAGTCCAGCAGTTTAGCCGGGTTTGTCAAATGTGTGGGAATGGGCCATCTTATGGCTCATTTGATCGCCATTTCAATGGGGCAAATGAATGTTCATGATATCATATGATATCAAACAAACATGTTCAAAGAAAGTCAGGTGGCTGGAAGACCTCAAGAAGCAGCCCAAGAGTACCACCGATGCGATCTGTGAAGTGCGAATTATGGGCACTGATGAGGTTCGCTCCAGGGTGCTTTTTATAGTGCCATGATGTGCCATGTCGCCAGCCATGTTTCATGGTTTCAAGAGAGCCGGACTTTCGGAATCTTTCAGACCTATGTCATGTGCTTTTTATAGATGTTCAATGATGTTCATTCATAATGTTGTTATCACTTTGCTCCGTGCTTGGGCCAGATGATGACTTTGCCTGTGAAGCAGAGTACCACAGTGCCTCCCTTAGATTTTTCTTAAGACTTTGACTCAGCCAGTGACAATGGCTGCATTCGCCCACAACAGAAAGGAAAGGCCTTGACTTGACGGACTTGGATCACCACTGTAGATCTAGAAATATCACTAGATCTCACTCGAATCTGCCAATGCACATTATATATATAATGTAATCACGTAATCACAAATAATCACTTTATATATATATATATATCAATTCTTGATTGCTTCCACCGATACTATGGAAATAGGTTCCTGGTGGGCTGGTCTTTGCTTTCGGAATGTCGACTGTAGTAGGCCTGAGAAAATGTGAACAGTGTTGTCTGAATCCCTGCTGCGGAACAGTTTTCCTCAAGGGAATCTCTCAATATGACACCTGGTGTACATCGGATGCATGGGAAGCATCAAAAAGTTGAGTTTATCAACTTATTATTAACGATTATTAAGGATTATTAAGGATTATTAACGATTATTAACGATTGTTAACCATTATTAACCATTATTAACAATTATTAACCATTATTAACAATTATTAACGATTATCAACAATTATTAACCATTATTAACCATTATGAACTCTTAGTAACCATTAGTAATTAACCACTATTGACTCAACTTCAACACCACAGTGTTCTCTTCGCTTTTCGCTGAGGTCTTCGAAGTGAAGTCTTTTGTTGCCATGAAGCCTGGAACCCAGCCGAATTCTGCCGTTCGCAGGCAAGACAGCAGCGTATCGGGTTGAGCACTGGAGGTTGGGCATAGATCCTGGAAATTTGATCATGGTGATGAAGGGAGGCTGCAGCTGGCGTGTGCAAGCAGACTGTGAGGACGTATCAGCTGTGAAACTGATGAAATGACTGAAATGACTGAAACTGTGGGCATCGGCATCAAATGGTGCTACCATCGTTGGGTGGATGAACATCCATGCTCGCAACCACCAGTCATTTTGGCGTATTTTTGGTGTGAAAAGGGTACCACAGTTTTCAGCCAGGATGCAATCAGTAGTTTTGAACATGACACCGAAGGGGTCCCGGTGGCGATGGGAAATTGGAAGGAAGTGGCGCGCAAAGTCTTTCTCAAGGGTATAAAATCCTTCACCCGTGCGAAGCACAAGTGGTCTGAACCTCATACCACCTGACCCTCACTCATTTCAAAACCAATGACTTGTTTCAAGCGCATGGGCATCAGTGCATCAGCTAGTTGAGAAGGTCTGTACAATCTTCGTTCAAACATGTCAGCAACTGGTACTATGAAATACATTGACATACCATATTTGGGTGGGATGAACATCCATAAATCTTAGTTGTTTTGGGGTTCAAGGTAACAGGGTTTTGTCCCATAGCCACTCAGCTTCCAGCTGAGGCCGAATCCCATAGCCATCATTGGAACCGGCCACGCAGGTTTGCGGCAGGTGCAATCACCACAGCTGGGTAAAGATGGACCACCATGACAGATGGGTTGAGGACGAGATGTGACGAGTGCCACAGAGTTTCCGGAGTGATTGGCAGGCCATGTGGTTTCTGAAGCACAAAGAGTACAATTTCGTGGTGTACGACAGAAAGGCCGAGCAGTTTTGAGCTGACAAAGATAGCAGTTCTTGCAAGGGTATACGGAGAATGAACATAATGAACAAAGACAGCTGATTCTTTTACATCCAACATATGTCACAATGTTCTTTGAGTAAGTTAGTAAATGTCACAGTTTTCTTTAGTGAAGATTCAGATTTTGCTGGGACTCCAGGCTCAAGTGGGCGGTACTTCCTGGCTGGATCAGGCAGGTGTTAGAGCTGTAACCAGATGTTTTTTTGTCAGTGACTTTAAGTGTTCCTAAGAAGTGCTTCTGTTGTTGGCCTGCAATGAGCAAAGATGAGCCTATGACAAACACTGCTCCTGTCCCTGGGAACTCGCAGACATTTTCGTAGGCCAACACGACTTCGAAGCTTCAGACTGAGCTTGGAACGTACCATTTGCAGTACGACGAGGAGGGAACGAAACGGAACGAGGGTGACACGATCGCACTTCTGCTCGAGCTTGACAAATTTGACATCATCAATTCAATAGGATCATACAATGGCAGCAGCTTATCGGCTTTATAGATTGAGGTACAGGGAGAACGCCCACCAAATATGAGAATACCTGTTAGAATGGAATGCTCATTTGCCATTCGGAGTGAATTGAAACTTGTTGCAAAGGCATCAGGACAGGCTTCCGTTTCCGCCTCTCCCCCCAAGGCACAGGGACAATCACTGACAGCTGACAGTGCTGCTTTCAGGACAACCCCGTGCCGAAGAACATGAATACTTGGCCCTCCACGGACGAATTGATAAAGCATTTCCAGGAGGTGGCCGAGGAGTATGGCATCATGCCGTGCCCCAGACACCGGAAAACATGGGACATGGGACATGAGGTTCACCAGTGACATCCAGTGACCAGTCACCAGGTACACGAAGATGTGTACCAACGTCCAGGAGATGGTGATCAAATCAGGCACCAGGCAAGAACAGGCGGCTGACACTCGGCTAAGCCACTGGAGCTTCGATTTTTGATCGACCCTGGCTGTTGTGGTGATTTATCATGTTGGGGGTGTACAGACCCTGTTGCAATTGTTGCTAAACGATGTTACCCATCTAAAATACACCTACACCTTCATGAAATTGGATGAACATAGTGACATATATAGAGTGCGTGTGCCTCACCAACCCCACACCTTCATTACTTCGATACGCGAGACTGCTTGACCTTTAGTCACTTTAGTCTTCAAAACTCGAAACATGAGTTGTCCAAGTTGTCCAAGTTGTCCAGGGTTGTCAAGGGATGAGTCACCGGTTTAGCCTTGCGCCTTAGGAGATGTCAGCCAGTGGCCAGAACTGGCTCCAAGCTCAGTCGATGTTTGACAGTCTTGAGATGAGGCAGATCAGGGATGATCAGGGAAACCATTTTCATACATTTTCTCGCTTCGGACAGAACTTCAGCAACTTGAAGACTCCTTACAACTTACAACACTATCTTCAACTTACAACACTTTTGCAACACTTTTGCCGTCTGGACACTGCCGGGTTGTCATTTCACACATCCTTGAGGTCCACGCAGACGTATACGCTGACCTTGGAGCCTACAGACGGCACAGGTGATGGCCGAGGTGACAACATTGGAGCTACTGGTGAGCCTTGCTTCAAGGCACCGGCTGTTTCAACAGAACTGTTAGACGGTGATGACCATGGGGCATTTTCTGCTAGGGTTCAATGTTTCAAGAGCTCTAGTGGTGCAACAAGTCACCCTCAGAAAACATCTTTTGGAATTGGACACAAACACACGCCCAGAGCAATGGCAGGACATGGCAGGACAACCAATGACCTGTAAAATGTCTCGTGCGCTAGGTAGACCACTCTGCGGTCATCATGTACCCGGGCAACCTGACCCTGCCGAAACACTACGAGCTCAAGGGCGAGGCAGGTAAATCCTTTTGGACATTGGACAATTGGATGTGCTGGTCAGTTGTGAACCCAAACCCTTTCTCTACCCAAGAGGATTTGGACATATTTGGAGTAAGGCCTTAATTTGAACAAAGATCAAACAAGCGCGTACCAGAATCTCGACAAGAGAACGCTCCCGACCTTAGGTTCATTACACAGGGCTCAGGTTTCAATTATTACTAAAATTTAAGGACTTTTCATGTTTTTCTGGGTTTTTTTGGTGATTCAGTTCAGACTTTTTTGCTTTGCTGCTGCCTGCGAATGGTCACTTGAAAGCTCCAAGAGTCCGTTTGTTGGACATCGATTGATACTCTCTGGCTTACTTGGTCAAGTCTAGCCTATCTCAATTGTGCACCCCAGTTTGGCCCAATGTTTGCCGTGAAAGTGTGAGCCAGGAGAACTTTCAAGGACCAATTTCATATGCCATCATGAACGATTTCGCTTCTGGGCTGCAAAATCTCTGATTGATGAAGGCCAAACAGATTATGTAATACAGAAAGGCCAACATTTTTCTATGAAGGGCAGCTGCAACAAAGTAGAAGTACAAAAGGATCTGTCTGAAACTGTGAGGCTGTTTGTACTTTTTGGCAAGTTGTTGAATCACCGTCCTTTCCAAGGACTACAATGAAACCACTGGGAAGAGAATAGTGCGGACCCCAGTGTACGAGGCTTTCATTCCACAAGCCAGGAAGGCTTTGAGAGTATAATAATATTCACATTTCTTGTTTGCGCTTGTCTTTGGACACACTCTTTCCATGCATATCCAATATCACAAGTGAGCAGTGTGTCTGAACCCCTGTTGATTAATGATTGCAGTATATGAGGTTATACTGTCCAATGCATTGGGGATTATCACAATCCATTCTTGGAAATCCTATAAATTAATCTACCAGTAAAGAAGGGACGACAGACAGAGGGTTTGAAGACTACCCAAGTTGTTTTGGACCTTTTTTTGATGCCAGGGCATCTTGGGTCACGGTGCTTTTGCGGTGGAGAATCTACGAACTTGCCTGGAGTATTCCTCGAAGCAGGCAGGGCCGAGATATGTTGTTTTCATGAAAAAGCAGCTGAGACTCTTTGTTCTCATTGAGACGAACTTGATCAAAGATTTCACAGCCCTAGCCCACACAAAAATGAGGCTTGCTGCCCTTGTGTCCTCCTAGGTGTACATGATTTGCCGGCGCAAGAACCTCTCCTGTCCCAGGGCCGGGTGTCCAAGATGACGCCATTCGTCCTATCGCCATGGTGGTGCAGTGCCTTCCCAAAATTTTGGTGAAGCAAACTGGGCGAAATTTTATGAAGTTTCCTGAGAGAGGGAGGATGCAGAGGCTGCAGAGGATGCAGATGTATCATTCCCTTTGAGATGCGAAGATGAGGTGGTCTCGTGGTTTGTCAAGCCCTTGGGATCAAGCTGTGTGGGTGCTTTCTGTTGTAACGTTGTGACGTTGTGAGGCATGACATTGTTTGAACATGTTTGAACCGTGCTGTGGAGATGCAGTTTGGAAATGTTTGGAAGACGTAGCTATGCCAAGATCAACCAGTCCGTCAATCCACTCAGCGGCTAGGGCCTCAAGAAAATTGTTTGGGGTGCGAGGGACCTTAGTGGTTGGGCCGTGGACTTGCAAGACAGCTCGCATCTTTGCGCCAACCAAGACACTATCCTGCTCAGTGCATGAACAGATCTCCCCCTCATAATGTCAGCAGCACACTGGGTGTAAATCGTACTTGGTCTACAGTCAAATCATCTCAAAGGTAGGTACTTCAAGTGGGTTGATACCTGCATCGTGCGATGTGAACAACAACGCCGACATAAAGGTGGCAAAAGAAGCAGATCAAATTACCTTAATCATCCTTAATCGTCATTAATCAAAGGTCAGTACGTGATGCCTTCTGAACCATTGATCGTCGCTTGGGTTGAAAGGTCCATTGACTATGCGGTCCTTCATGCCTGCGTACAACCTCATTGGCTTTGATCCCTGGGTGCGCCAGCTGATGCCACAGATATTCAATTATTGGACGAGGCAAGGAAGCGAAGGAGCGAAGAAGGAAGAAGGTGAAGATAGGTTTTTGATGGTTTTTGGCATTTCCAAAGCTTTTGGCTTAAGCTGTCAAAAGTTGGCTCACATCGACAGAGCAAGAAATTAGACAGTGGCAGAAGCTGTCATGAACCTATTTCTTTTGCTTTCATTTTACCTTTGTGCAGCAAAGGCTGCAAAGGTGTTATTTTCTACTCAGACTCTGCGTTGTCCCTCTCACCGAACCTAGCAAGACCAAGCAACACAAAGCACTCGGCTCATCCACCGCTTGCAGTAGGATGTTCGTGTAGCTATTATCAGGGTTGCTCTTCCCAATTATATATTGAACGATAGCCACAAGGGAGGTTAATTGATGATTTAAATTAAAACCCTATTTTACCTCTGTATATTTTGCCCCTTTATATCCCTTTATTAGGCCAATTTACCACCCTAGTATTTGGCATGTCGGGAGCAGCCCTGAGTATGCTACCGAAGCTGTGAGAACCCACGTTTCTTAAGGCTTGTTGCCTTGATGGCAGACAAAACGCTAGGAGCGTCGCATTCAAACTATAGCTCTCCACAACCATCCGGGGGGCCTGGCAGCGCCCTGATGTTGGCATTGGTTCCAGAAGATGTTTTGGCAGCGCAGCGGCCTCAAAGATGAGAACTATGAGATGCACAGAGGTTTCTCTTTAGGCTCTTTTGCGATGCAGAAATATGCAGAAACCTGTTGGCGAAGGATTTTGGAAGACTCTGTTGTAATGGTAATTTGATGTAATTTGGCTCAAAGCAAAAAACCGCTCACAATCTCCAATCTCTCGCGCCTGTTTCGATCACCATTTTCCATGGCTCGGTTTGTGCCGTTTTTGTTGTGCCCCAGTTTGGTGCATCTGAACCAAAGAGCGGCATTCCGAATTGGTGGAAAGTACCATGCACTGAGCAAGAATTCATCGCAGGCATCCCAGTCTTTTCCGCCTCTTGGTGCCGTTCCCATTTTTGATGACCGCGGACTGTTCTGGACCCAACAAGTCGCATTTGACCCAAGGCGGTGTACATGGTCGCAATGGGATCGGGCTGGAGAGGATGCTGAAAAAGAACACGGGTTCTGACCAGAAGAAAACCTGGGATGGTCAGGGGTACCGCACGCCTGTGCGACAAACCCAAGATTTTCGGCATGGGCAGTGGAACAGATGATGGAGTGGTTTGAATTTTCAGTGCAGCATGGGATCGACCATCTTTGTCTACACCTTCAAGGGAACCGATGATGCACTTGAAGCTGGTTTGGCCACAAAGACTCACTTCGATGTTCTGGAAGGGAGATTAAAAAACTATAACTACTATAACAACTGATTTGTGTGGTTGGCATTTCAACCAGGTGATTCGGGCCAAGAGCCGGGCAATGTGTGTGATTCCCTCCCTCGAGTGGTCAATTTTCTTTTTTCCTGACAAAATGGTATCCCATCAAAGTCGAAGAAAAGAACATCATAGAACATCTGCAGTATGCATTATTAATATACAGTAATATACAGTATTCACTTTCAAACGCCTTCACTTTGCCCCTGTGGGCAGCTTGGAGATTTCTTCGTGGCGCGAGTGACAGGAGCGGTTGGGATGCCCGATGGCGTACAAGCCTTCCCCAAATTTGCTTGCAACGTGCATGTGGTCATTTGGTCCATGGCCGGTGGGACTTCGACAAGAAAGCAAACAGTTTATATAATCAATGACACCAGATTTAGTGAGGCCGCCCCAGATTCATGGCTGTCACGGTAGGTGTTGGGCGCGCCTGGCCAGGGGGGAAAAAGATGGGCCATGAATTGCCATGATATGCTTGCAATTTGCCATGCACGCATCCTGAATTCCGCGATGCACGGCAGACTGCAAGGCCGCCCTCTCGCGAGGATGGGATTGACGAAGACTCTGAGGTGGGATGTACCAGACTCTTTGATGGAGTTGCACCAACAGCCGAGAAAAAAAGTACTGGGTCACTTTGCAAAGATTCAAAGTGCAAGGATCAACTCAGAAGATTTGGAGCAAACTTAATACAACGAGCAGCTTGGCAGCGTGGATTAGAGACTCTTGGTCTTTGCAAAAGCGTAGGCTCAGAATATCTCAGATCCCCCTTGCTTGGTGTTTGTAAGACGCCTCATACTACTAGATCTATTGGGGCTGGGGTTCGTTTTACGCACAACCAGCTTGCGCCATCACTAATTATCTGGGAATATCTGGGAACCTTTTCACTCAACCATTTCAACCAATCCACCCAGTGAAGTGTTGGGAAAGTGTGTTTCACAAAACATTTTTCCGCCTTCGCTGCAAAGGCTGGAGTCCTGCTGAGACTTCCGCAACTTTCAGTGGCCACCGCGTCAGGTTTGTCTTGCCCCTAGCTCTATGCAGCATTCATTCTTGATAGTTCTCGATTCCAATATAGTTCTCGAATGTTCTCGATTTCAATGTCATTAGGCCCTTGACTTAAATTTGCGAGCTTGGGGAGGAGGGAAGTTTGTTACAATTGATGAGCTCGCTTTGGTGGCGCCATGCGATGCCATGTGCGATGCCATGTGATGCCATGCGATGCCATGCGATGCCATGCAATGCCAAGGTTTCAACGCTTTTACTTCCGAAAGTCCTTTGCCGAGTTCGAAGTGCGAGCACTGGCTATGGCGTCACTGACCCTGGCCAGCAAGTTGCTGGGACAGAACTGCGAAGATAAAAAGGAAATTGGCAGTTGCTTTCAATTACTGTAGGTGATCTTTAGGTGGTCCATGGTGGTCCGAATTAGTAAAAAACATGGATCAAAACATGTAAATCTTCGATGATCTCCGATCACTCACATGCTGCGAGAACTGAAGAAGGAAGAAGCGTAAGAAGCAACGCAATAGGGTCGATCTAAAATCTTCACTTACGTCTTTACTTGTCCTGTTTGGATCTGTTTGGCGCATCAATCCAGAAGTAACATTTAGACTCAAACCTTGCCAAGCTTGAATGCGAAAGACGTGCATTTGGCCTGGCCTTTCCCAAGAACCATTCAATGACCAGCTTTTACCGCGTGCGGGCTCAGGTTGCTCGAGCACCCTCGGAAAGTGGTGGACGTCAACAACTCAGTCTGAGTGAAAACGTTAGGCGCAGGGGTGAAGATGCACATGGCATTTTGGAATTTGTTTGGGTTCGACATGGCTCGACAGGGTTCGACATGTTCATACATTTTTCAATCATTTTCATACAGTTTCCGCGTTTGGAACAGCGAGGTGATCCAAGTCTTCTACAAGCTGAAGATGAGGGAAGCCCAGGTCAGAACACATTGTTTACCTTCAGATAACATCAGACAAGTCACTTCTCGAGAATTCCAGTTTCAATCCGTTTCATCGTTCTTGTTGAAGGAGCAAGATGGCTCTGCCAGCTTCGCTGGGATGCCAACACCTTTGCTTGACCCCACCAAGAAAGAGTTTGAACCCTCAGCATGGAAAAGAAGCACAAAGTCATTCCACGATGGACCTTGCCACATCTTGCCTTCAATCCTTCAGATCCTTCATATCCTGTTGATTCTGTCATATTCTTTCTGCTTTCCACATCCGCCATTGATCTTAAGGTTTCACGACGCTAAAAAGGAGTTGCTGAGTGCGGAGCGGAACATCCTCCGTGAGCTTGGCTTTGAGGCGCAGGGAAACTCGCAGCGAAGCTGAATAGATTGGTCATTTGACATGTTTGGAATATGATTCAGGGATAAGATATGTAAAAACATGTTAAAATATGTATATAAAACATTATAAAACACAATGCAACCTAGGAGAAATCATGAGAAATCTATGGATGAAACTTGATGAAACCTTTGTGACAGGTGCATTTGCTCCTAGACCATCCGCACAGGCCAGCAGACTGGCAGCCATGGGTTTGGCTTGGCCATGCGACAAGATGCTGTAAAGCTGGAGTTCTTTTTCGACAGGTATGCAATCGAGTACATCGAGCACCTGCAAAGACCTGCGGAACTGACGCAAAAGGTGGGGTGCTGCAGTCTGTTGTAACGGTAGAGAGCAACTCAAAGGTTCGCAAACGTTTGCAGATTTTTACTAAATTTCATGTAGACTTGTAGAATCCTTCCTTTGGAGCAGTGGCTGCATGCATTGCGATCGCTTGAGACTCTAGACGGGGTCTCACAGCAAGTTGAAGAGACAGAGTTTGTGAGTAGGAGGAAGTCCTTCCCTCCAAAAGTGTCATGGTGCAGGTGTGGAACTACTTGAACGATGCTCTTCAAACGAGCTTGTGCTGTGCGCGAGCATCTCGGGAAGTCGGTTTTGGGCCCATGCCTATGCATTCGCTTCACGGCACTAGTCCCACCTGAGGCATCAACCTCGGAACATCGCGGGTGCCAGCTTGGTCTTAGCATCCAAGGAGCTTGGGGTGAATCTGCCGCTGGGAGACTTGGTGGATTTGGCGGAAACGTGTCCAAGTTCACAGACCTTGGATGAACACATTGAAGACATTGACACCTGGGTATGCTGTGTATGCTTTGTCACTTAGGTCGAAGCCTCCTTGGTATTGGCCTGAGTTTGGTATCACGATATCGTGCACTGAGGGTTGGTCTTTTGCGTCTTTTGCGCAAGATGCAACAGGTGTAGTCCAAATCTTCTGAGGTGGGAAACCTTTGGCGTCCAGATCAAGGAGATCAGGGTTGAGCCTCCAGCTCTCAGAAATGTCTCGAAAGGTAGCGGTGAGCTACCTGAGTTCCCCCTTGCGTAGCAAGTATTAGGGGGCGAGCGGTGCAAGTGCAAGAGTTTGGGCCGGTTATGTCTCGGTCCGCCTTTCAAGGGGGGG
>Ga0126342_10007726_pt1 | contig 19248 bp, 18 predicted proteins | sample Cyp1metagenome_FD_92528 | JGI IMG/M metagenome (GOLD analysis project Ga0126342, IMG submission 92528) | Coral microbial communities from Lord Howe Island, Old Settlement Bay, Australia - Cyphastrea 1 metagenome | ecosystem: Host-associated > Invertebrates > Cnidaria > Coral ... | reverse complement strand
GAATGAAGTGTGAGTGCTCAATGGTTGCTATTATCTCGACATGTTCTATTGCCCTTATACATATAAGGGCAAATCCATCGATCTTGTTCGAAATAACATTTCATCAACACGTTGAGTTCCATTATATATACACATATCACCACATACATATATGAGTTCATATGCAATTATATGCATAGAGGAAGTTTATAACATTTTATCACCATCCACTTGGAATGCGCCGACAACTGCGAGTTGTCCCAGGTCCGCTCCCAACCTCCATCTCAAAGCTCGGCACCATCTGACAGAGGCACCAAAACACGCTGGGAACGTCGCATCGTAACTTGGTGCTTTTGTTTTACAGCGATGTTACATGACGTTACAGTGATGTCTATAGTAACTATAGTAACAATAGTAACAATCGTCACTATTAGTAAGTAGTGTCCACTTACTGTGGTAACTCAATGGAAATAGCTGGCTAGTTGTTAGAACGTCACTTGGTGATCCCAGTGGGTTGGATCAGCCCAGTCAGACGTATCACAAATGTGTTTTTTTAAACCACCAAATCAGTACACGACTGGGACGATTTTTACCACCAAATCACTGGAAGGTTTGGAAAAACCCAGTCGTATATCACTTAAATGTGTTTTTTTTTTTAATGAAGCTTCCAGTTGACCAGCAAAAGTTGGAAAACAAGAACCCGTGACTTTCCAGCAAAATGAAGATCACCCTGGAAATTCTATTGCGGATTTTTCATCTCCAACCAACTCGTTGAGATTTTTGCGACGTTGAGATGCTGCGATGTTCCAATGGTCCCATGTTCCAATGAATGAAATTTCATGAGATATCCAAGAGATCAGCAGATACCCTCTGGCTATGTCAAAATAGCTATTGAAAATGGCCCAGTCGAAATAGTGAGTTTTCCCATGAAAAATGGCTGGATCTTTCCATAGCTATGTAAACGTTTACCAGGCCGGGTAAGAGATCACCTTTTCAGTGCACAAAAAAAAAACAGCTGGCCAACTCTGCAGTGGGACTCTGCCCATTTTAAATGTGTCCCTAGGATTGATAAACCCCGAGTTTATTGACAGTAAATCACTATTTTTGGGGGATGTCAAGGTTCATTCAACTTCGCTTGACATTGCTTTTGGATCTTTTGGTGAGTTGTGGCTTAGAAGAATCTTCTCATGCAGCCCTTGAAGAATCGCTGTGACAAAGTCATCACAAGTCGCTTGTGGGGGAATACCCTGGGGTCACCATATAAAAAGATGTGGAAAATCAATGGTTTGGGTAGGAAAATGACCTACATTTATGGCGGGTTTGTCCACGTCTATGTTATTTTACAGGAGCGCAATGTCTGCCAATTTGCGGACACAACAATCAGCTTTGCTTGTATAGACACCTGCAGTTGGAGATCAGTTTTTCGGCGTAGCTGATGTCATCCATAAGAGGAGCGCTAAAATAAACCATGCGTATTGACCATGTTTTTGACGTCCTGATTGACCGACATATCTAAGTACCAAGAAGGTGTGTGTTTTGATTCTTTTTGCTGGTTGAACGGTTACCCTCTGGTTATGACTAACATAGCCATGGAAAATCCACCCATTTTTAAGTTCGGTAAACCATCTATTTCGATTGGGGCCATTTCCCATGGCTATGTTAGTCATAGCCAGAGGGTAAACCAAAACTTTGTGGCTGAATTATCCCCCTTTTTCTCTTTCATCCCCATCTTCCCGGAACTGTCGAAAAGATTCTCTGAGGGTCGATCAAAAAAAAAAAAAACAAACGTTTTCTGCTTAAACAATTCCCAACTGTTGGCCAATCCATTCAAAAATTATACACGTGTAATTGAAGTTAAATCATTCAAATTCCAAAAGTTGCTGGTTAATAGCCTCTTACCCTCTGATAACCTAACATAGTTTAGCTATGGTATAGATGGCCTGTGAAACAGTTGATGACTTACCTATCTGCGCAGGGTGATTTTCCAGTTGGCAAACTGCAACAAATTACCAGAGAGTAGGCCATGTATCCAAAAAAACATCAAGAGACAAGAAATATATAGATACATACCTAATTATTTAGATATGATATCACCTATACATTGCATATACCCTTCCGTAATCAAACATAACAATGGAAACTCTCACCATTTCTTCAGAACGGTGCTTCATCAAACTAAATGGGCCATCGAACTACCATAGCATTATGCCATAGCTATGACACCAGAGGGAACTTCCGTGACCTGACTCTCATTCATGGAGTCCATTTCGCTGCCGAGGCGTGGAGTGGGCACCTTTTGGTCGATGATGACATTTTGGTCGATGAATGGATGGTGATTTTAAGTTTGGGCTTACGGAGGGGGAAAAAAAAAAGGGGGATCTGGTTACTGGTTCTTTTTTATGTTCTATACTTCTTGGGGCTTCTGAACTAACAAACATTGTTTGTCCACGCCTGCAAAAGCATGATCATCCCAAATATGCCCAGAAACCATCGTCTCTGGAAGTGTTAGCTTCATTTAGCTTCATTTAGCTTCAATCGCATCTGCAAATCTTCTTATGATGTGGTTTAAATTATGTTGAAGATTTGCATGTTTGATTGGTTCTATATGAATCTACCCTAGGTTTCTTGCTTATCCTGTCTTTGTTGTATATTGCTAGCCCTGGATTAATCAACGCCGGGTTTGCTTTAGTCCCGGGTACCACTGCAACCAATAGCAAATCAGAACTAATTGTACAAGAAAAATGCATGCCGCATTGACAAAACCACCGATACAATCACCAATGTGCAGTGACTATGAGTATCTATGAGTATCTATGAGTTATAGCCATTATAGCCGTTATAGCCCCAAAAACAATGGTGTTTCAACAACAAAATACCCACTGTGTGACTGTACGGTGAAATCCTACCACCTCCAAGAATATTGAGATTCACACCATACACAAAGTCAGTAAACTGAATAGTAAACCCCAAAAAGATCTTTTAAAGTCAGTTGCCACTGAAATAGTGATAGGTTAATTTTAAGGGCATCTTTTGGGGGGGTCACTATATTAGTTCAGAAGTTGTGTTTCACAAGGCCTCTAAAAACCCGGTAGCCAGGGACTACCTAGGTGTGTCGTCGCGATATCACTGGGGCCAGGCACCTATACGGGAGTGTCTCAAAATGGGGATTCACTCATAAAATTACCTTTCAAATTGGCAAATTCTGATCAATTATGATAAAACATCAAATTTGGGGGCACCCGTTTTCAGACAAGACCCGTTTACGGCCCGAAAAAATTCTGCATCCAAAACACTCATCTTTACATGGAATATCATGGAATATGGTTCTGTAATTTGCCCATGTTTGAAGGTTCGTTCTATCATCTTATCCAATTTGCAACCGGTTGGTTTTGCTTAGCTTTTCCCCACGGAAATGACCCACCTCATCAGGGCGCAGGTTCGACACTGGGCTGGCCGATGGCCGCAAGGCATGCCGCAAACTCCTACAGAGGCGACTCTGCGTCCAGTGGCCCAATATGTCATGTGTCATGGTTTGTCCAAATGGGGGGTATAAAACCCACCATTTTTATCATGGGACCTAGTGGCATCTATGTTGGCAACAGGATCACTAAAAAAGGCACAATCCCAGCCATCACTTCAGAACACACGCATCATGGGACTGGCAGGCGGCAGCACGGTAGGGTGCTGTGGGGTGGTATGGTAACATTCCTCAGACTCGTAGCAATAGTTGAGACCGCCTTCTAAAGCGATGGCTCCGCGTTCAAAAGCGAGGGCCTTACCCCTATGTTTTGGATTTGTTCGTTTTTTGGGGGGCTTCTGAACATGTTTTTCTTGAGCGTGGGATGGATTTTGGGGTACGCTATTTTCAGACAAACAGGCTTTCCATGCTTCAAAATAGTCGGGTGGCTTACCCTTTGCGTGCAACAAACATGTTGCGCAAGAAGCGGTGAGAAGCTACAGAATTTCTGACGCGCAGCTCATGGGGGACCCACAGATACCTCAAAGCCGATCAGACTGGGATGTCATCAATGGATCCCTAAAAAATTCTCCGGGCATGATGCAACATGCTGAAACATAGGCTGTGGCCATTCTCCCAGCAACTTTCATGACCCCAACTGGGAGATCGACACCACTAAGATACCCTGATGAATCCCAAGCTACAGTTCAGCAGCTATTTCTCTTTGTTTGCAAGGTGAACCTCCAAAGTTGGGGTTCCTTCAATCCACACTTTGCTGGTTTTCAAATTTACAGAAGACCTTCGTCTTTGCTGCCCAAATGCCAATTTTTGTAGTTCCTGCACAACATTGTTTCTTCGGCCCGTGTCTTTCTCGGCAAAATCGCTATTTGGCAGTCAAATCATGTTAGATAAAACTCCCTATCACCATCACCAATCTCAAAAATCATCCACAAAATCATTTTTTTAGCAGTTTAAAATCTACCCTCTGGTAAACGTTAACAAAAAACTATGGAATGGGTAAATCCACTATAAATGGCCATGCTCAATAGCTTTTTGTATGTTTACCAGAGGGTATCACCATGAAAATGGCAAACCAAATTCAGTTCTACTAGCCGCAATATGTGGCCTCCCTGAGCATCCCAACTCCCCATGGCCCATGGTGTCACGGTCTCCAAGGTGATGAAAACCAACAGTTTCTTAGAAAACCAACAAACAGAACGTTGGCATCACCTTAGCTAAGTTGGTGAAAACACCTGGAATACCCTGGATATATCATGATATATCTACCATAAACCCTGGTTACCCTCTGGTAATTTGTTACATGGCTATTGAAAATAGCCCAATCGAAATAGTTGATTTACCGAACTTCAAGATGGTGGATCTTTCCATAGTTTTTTGTTAACGTTTACCAGGCCGGGTAACCCTGGTTAACCTACTTCAAAGCCACCTTCCAAGTCCCCGAAGCCTGGGGCCGTTGGCAGTTCCATTGGCCCACGCCGCCGACAGCTTGGGCGGCGCCCCACGGCTGCTGGGACGTGGCCGGTGGCCGGTGTGGCCGGTGTGGCCGCTGTGGCCGGTGTGGCCGCTGTGGCCGGTGTGGCCGGTGTGGCCGCTGTGGCCGCTGTGGCCGGTGTGGCCGGTGCCAGGTGCACCTCAGTGGGGGGAGATTTGAGCATCAAACCTTGGAAAGGTTAAGAGGTTAAGCATGAAAAATGATGAAAAATGAGGGTTTAACTGTTTAACTGTTTAACTGTTTAACTGCTGATTTTTCGTGCAGATCTTGAGTCACTTGAGTCTTTAAGGATGAAACATGGAGACTCAAGAATCAAACATCTGTGATTTGAGCTTCAAACCTGGTGGTCTGAGGATCAACAAGGGGTATATGTTCATGAATTAAATCAAAATGGTGAGTGGGAAGAGCATACATGGATGAATGGGAATAAGATATATAGATCCAATGAATGATCTAGCTTGGCTTGGAATGCCCCAGAATTCAATCGGCACATCATCTACAAAACCAAGCTTGTTTCGCAATGTTTTTCTTGATTGGGCCATGGGTAGTGTTCTACTATTAAGACGCTTTTTTAACTGAAGGTATCGATGTGGCAAATCAAGAACTGGATGATGGCTTGGGTTTGTGAACCCCAACAATAAATTCTAATTGCGGGATAAATGTCAAATTATGACACTCCAAGCTTCAAAGTCAAATGGTTTCAGCAAGTAATGTGGTGTCATAAGTCATAGATAGTCTTCCATTGATGATCCTGTTTGATGGGGGACAGAGCCAAAGGCGCACCCTCGAATCAAACAGGATCCCGCTGAAAAAATCACAAGCTCCAAAATGTCAAGATCATCTAGAAATCATCTGAATACATTGTATACATGTTTTTGCTAATGATCACTAAACGCGTGCAGATCATCTAAATATATCTAACTATCTAAATCATCAGTAGACATGATCTGTATGTCCTAAAAGATGGGTCCCCAAACCATTGCTTTTCCCACTTATATACAATGAGGAATAACTTGGATGATTTTGGGGCACCCCCATTTCCTGGACACCTCCATACAACCAGATCTAACCATCAAGCGGCTCGGCTGCCCCCAGGTCCGCTGGCTGGGACTGGGAGGCTTTGGCGCCCAGCCGAAGGGAACATCGGAGGCGGCCAGGACGCGCCTCAGAAATGGATGACGAATGGGATGACGAATGGAATATTTCATGAACCAAATGCTAGTTTAATCTAGTCCTATGTGGCTTAAAAAAAGCAAACAATGGATCACCAAGAGTTAACTTTCCAGTTTTCAACTTTTCGCAAAAGTGAAAGACGGGTTTTGGAGATGGATCACATCATTGATCCCATTTTGGGATTGCTTTGAAGCGGGAATCTGGGAGATTGGGCGGTTGAAAAACGGATGAGAGCAACGAAAATGCGATGTGTACCAACGGAAAGCATCAATTGAAGTGGCTTCAATCCGAGAAAAAACCAGATGGTAAAAAATGGTATTACCAAAACAAGATCGATGTTTTTCTTTGCGCCAAACGGATTTTTTAGCCAAACAAATGGTTTTCGTGAATCAAATTGATCTCCTCGTCAAGGCTCAGGAATGCTTCCCCCCCGTTTGGTGAATGTTCTCCCCAAGGCTGAGGATGACCAAGTAGACATAAACCTTTCATAAGATATAGCAGACCCTGAAAATAAACATGTTGACCCTGAAAATCACCCATGTTTAATGGAAACTAGTCTTCCAACCCCGACAACTGCCAGGGTCGATGTTTATTTACCAGAGGGTAGATATACTATATCATACCTCTAAGTTGATATCATTACAGCATTATACCTCTATACAATTATCAAATATATCATTATATTGGGGGTTCCATAAATCGGGGTACCCCAAAATAGAAGGCTTATAATGAAACATCCTATTAAAATGGATGATTTAGGGGTACCCCTATTTCAGGAAACCATCATATAGATATAGCATAATTAATATATCATATTATATCATAATCAATATTAATCAATGCTATAAACAATTATAAATACTATATCATTGTACAATAATCAATGATATGCGATATACAATGGGTACATATACGTACCATAACTTACCAAATGATGCCCTATGATACCATATGATGATACCATATGATACCATATGCAGAAAAATGTATACATTATACAATATATGAAGAAATGATGATCCTAGAACAACAGTTAAAATCAAACTTTAAGATGATAAAATAAAATCTAAGAAGTCATCTACAAACTCAAAATACCCTTGAGTAATCAAATGTGGCAATGGGAAATCCCCAAAACAAAAAAAGGTTTACAGCTGGGAAAATCATCTTTCCATAAGGGATTTTCCAGCGAGTCATGTGACTTATCTGATGAACGTAGATGATCCCATTGGTACCAAAAGACTATGAATTGGATTAGTTTCTACCCATCCAGTCGATTGACCTAGATTTGTAGATCATGTTCCATTCATTCATCACCATTCATAATCATGAGTTACCATGAAAATCATCATTAATGATCATTAATCACCATTGCTACTAATGATCATTTTAGTTAACCATCTCAAATACCAGTCGATTGACCGATTGCTTTATGCAGGTCTTATCCACTCATCCATCACCGCTGAGAGCTCTGAGGGACCCGACATCTGCCTGGCGGAAAGCGGGAAAGCGTCGCGCTGCATTTTGGGTGGCTGTGATTTAACAACCCAGTTAATGGCCGTGGGTAACCATCAAAAAGCTATGGAATTACAATCTGAGAAATCATGGATTTTTAGAAGAGAAACGATGAGATGGTTGTACCCTGAAGTCGACCGGGTAATTTTTCCATGGAAAGGTGCCATCAAATCACCATGTGAAACACAGGTAAATCATCGGCAAATCATCAGCAAGTCAATGGGTAGATCGGCCATCGAAAAAAAAAAACGTGATCAAAGCCTCCGAGGCGTCCCCTTGCCGCCTCAGTCCTCATCCAAAATCAGAGTGATGTTGGTGAATTATCAGTAATACCCAACATCAATAGTAATTCACCAACATCAATAGTAACTGTAATACGGTAACCCATATGTTTACTACTAGTGGTGAATTATCCTTACTGATGATTATATGTGATTATCAAGTAATTGTAACCAATAGCAACCCCAAGCATGAGTTTTCCAGGCCGGGCCAGGCCCGTTGTTTTGTAAGCTGGCCCGCAAAAAAACGGGCGTGCCTTCCCTGTGAAGCTCCATCCCAGGTGATGTTCATGGGCGCAGACGGGCCGCAAAAATAGGTTCCATAGAATTAAGGACTGATGGTTTTTCAGTAAAAAGGTCCATAAAACTGCTGTGGGATCGTAGTTGTAGTTGGGATTACATGTCAACATAGGTGCAAAATGGTGCAAATAGTTGTTTCCATCAAATCACCTTGCGCTGTCGGCCAAGATGTTGCCGATGCAATCCAACTTTCCCCGATGTTGAGTTACCCGGCCTGGTGATGTCAAAATAGCTATTGAAAATGGCACCTTTATAGTTGATTTACCTATTCAGGATGGTGATTTTCTACAGCTATGTTAGTTTACCAGAGGGTATATAATTTTATATCAACACATAATTAATCCAGTGACTTTCCCAAGGAAAGTTTAACTAGAATCCACAATAATTTGTGTCAAGTTGGTGCCTCTCTTTTCGGCCATTTTCGTGGCTCTCTTCTGTGGCTCTGTGATTGTTGCCCGTCTTCTGCTTAGACTGTAGGATCAAAAGTATCAAATAATATTATTGGTAGAATTTAGTAGAACCTCAGATTGATCTGCACTTAAGAAATATATAAAGATATCAAAAGATCAAAGATCTGCAGCTCTCCAACACCATCTGCACGGTAGTAGGAGGTACCATCTACACCTGGCTGAATTACATGACTTTGTCTGAAAATAGGGTATCCCATTCCATGCCGCTTCATCTCTGCCGTTCCTGCAATGTTGACCCATACCCCGGGGCTGTGGAAGCAGCAACACTTAAAGCAATGATCCGCCACCTATGCATGCAAACATAACATGCCATAAAATGAAAACAGCCAGCCAGCAGCAAGGAAAACCACAAAGTACCTCTACCAACAGGGTTTAATTAAGCCAACCTCGCTCTGCCAACTACAGGAGCAGTTGTCTCCTGGAATTACTTCCACTTTTTGCCTTCCAAAGTCCCGTGATGAGCGCTGACATTGCAGCAAGGAATTTTGCATATGTATGTATATAATAAGCCCTACTCTCAACGTAAATCGCTCTTCAAATAGGGCAAAATGCAATCGCTGGGGTGTCCTCAGTCTCTTTGCCCGTCTTAAAACAGGAGCTCCAGGCAACACAAATGCGCCATCTCGACTGGAATGGCCTCACTCGGCGCGCAAAATCTCCGCAGCCAGTTCCGCGGAAGTCTCTCCGCCACCACTGCAGAGATCGAAAATGCAATCGTCCATGACCTCTTTGTGCAAGGCATCTGTGGAATCTCCCAGATACTTCCTGCAAGTCTTGGCATGCTTCTCCTTATCTTCTTGTGAGCACTCCATGAGATTGAGCCCCCGTCCTTTCAAGGAGCCGGCGACATGTCAGACGAAACTCATCGAAACTCCAAAGTTTGTGGAAAGGCCCAACTTGGCAACGTAGTAAAACAAAGATGAACCAGCCAGCTATACAAAGAGACTTCCAGCGGTCCAAGTTACATCACTGCGACAGCAACCCAGATGTCTAGAATCAGTTCATCACGAAGTACATCCTAAAATAGAAAATCTTCCGGTAAACCCAAAACAAAATGGAAATATCTTTCACCGCAGCAAAAAAGACTGACACCAGAACTGACAAGGACTGGACGCTGATCAAAATCGAATCAGCAGTTCCATGGCAAAAAGATCAAGTTTTTGGCACCTGGAACCTGATCCTTTTTGGCTGGCCAAAAATTGCACATAGAGCGCCAAAATGTGGTTCGATTTTTCCGGGACTTCCCAGGAGAAATACGAAAAAGGAGGAAATTTCTGCAAGATGAACTGGTCATGTGGTCATGGTCTTATTGAAATGGACTTGTTGATCTTGAAATAGACAATTCATGACGAATCATGAAAAAATGAAAGGAGATCACAGCAAAATCTTCCCTGGAGAAAATTTCATGAAAATTGTAAGCAACCATCGCATTGCAAGGTAAGATCGCGCTAAGAAAGGAAACACACCAAGAGACTCACTGTCTGCGCAGAATTGGGCTAGTCAAAGCTACTTAAAATCACGCAAAATCGGTACAGCACAAAAAGAAAACAGGTCAACCTAGTGCCAAACTCCACATCATCCATTTTGATGACACAGTTAGCTACATCTAGCTACATCTAGTACGAAATTTGCCCCTTTACTAAAAAGGTAAGCAAGTTCACAGTCCACCACGGGCGAAGCCGCAGTCCTGTGGTATCGACCATCTTGAAATACGATGCAGCAGCAGGGCTTCCTCCCAGGGCAGCCCAGTCGGATGTCACAGCAAACCTAGGGAGCTTCGAGGCATCTGACAGTTGGCTTCCAAATAAAGCGGAAAAACCCGTGCAAAAGACACACAAGAAGCATGAGTATTGACCTTGGTCAAATCTGGATGTAACATGATGTAACAGTCCAGAAATTTCGTTGAAACTGGGAATTCTATAAACCCACAAAGTCCCATTCAGTCCACATGTACAACGGGTTTGATGTCTGAAGAGGCTCACGCCAAAATTCCGTCTGAGACTCTGATGTTCAATTTGACTACGCAGGTTCGGACAAAGTGAATATCACACTTTGCTCTCACTTGCAGCTGTACTTTTACTGGTGCGCCGTGTCCGCTTTCGGAGCTATGTGCGTTTTGTCTGAGAGGCCAAAGATTTGGATTTTGGGGGGATCAGAACCTCCTTTTGTCCTACACGTAAGACTTCGGACACTTATTCATCCGCGCAGCAGGCGCAAATATCTGGTGTGCTTTGCATGTTGGCAAGCCTGGGTCAAAATAAGAGCGCAATATATACCTGGTGAAGTTTTCTGAAAATGTCGTTGCTTTTGGATTTCATCACCTGGTGGCAGGCGCAACACTTCGGATGCCTCAAGCTAATTTTTTGTGGCCAGCGCAACAGGTGAAAGGTCTCGATGAAAAAGTGTTCAAAACCTAGGCGTCGAAACACTTCGTCTCAGACTGTGCAAAATCACTTTCTGCGACACACTTGGTGGAATTCAAATCTTCGTTCGCGTGATCCTCTGCTCATTGTGATACCTTCTCCGTGCTTTGTGCTTGTTGGATTGCTCTGGTTGTGGTGCACTGCTCATTTAGTTAACTCACAGAGGTCCCAATGTAGAAATCCTTGTGAATTCTTGTAAAGAACTGTTGTAGGGATCCCGTCAATTCTTTCAAGGGATCCTTGTGAAGCATATCCTGCGTATTCATTGAAACAGTCCGTTTCCTGCACTTGACAGAGATGTTGTGAATCGCAAGTTCAGAGATCTTGTTCCCTTAATATAAAGGGTCCTGGATTATATATATATATATATACTCTTAGTTGATTTAATGGATCCTTGTGAGAGCCGACAGAAATCTTGGTCCCCAAGGATCGTTGCAGATCCTGTGAGCTCGTTTACAGGATATCTTGCGAGTTCCTTGAAGAAATCCTAGAAGTTGTGTGGCTTCTTGTGGCCCTTGAGATCTTTTGAGTCCCCCTAAGTTTTTGCACATCCGGCAAGTTCCCAGAGGGGCCCTAGTTCCTAGAAATCGCAGGATCCCCGGATTGGATCCTTTTACAGTTTTTACAGAACCTGTGAGATCTTGTGAGTTTCGAAACCCGAGATCCAACGAAGCCCTACTTCTCGGTTACTTCATCCGCCAGGAGGCTCAGCATCGGTAGACATGCCATTGACTTCACCACCCAAACCTCCGCAAGATGATTTGCAAGTCATCCATCGTCCACGAGATGAGGGCTTTAATACTTTCAATGAAGCTGTGAAGCCAAGATGAATGGGAAATTGAAACAACAAAACCTGAATGGTGCAATGAACCAAAAAAACACTGGGCATGGTGAACTTGCTTCGCTGGCTTGGCCAATGGACACTTGCCCCACGTACGTTTGCTCGATGTTTGAGGCCAGGGACTGACAATCAACAAACACAAATGGCCATTGTTCTCCCCGCAATGATTTATAGCTTCCAAAGATTAACTCAACTTTGCCATGCGCCAAAAAAACAATGATTCTTACTGCCTCAACCGGCCTCAACCCCCTCAGGACCCCCTCAGGACCCCCTCCCCTCCCCATCCTGACCTGTGGCCAAACTCAAACGCCCCGGTGCCAGCTCCCCACGGACGAAATGCAGATCTTTCGGCGAAGACATCTTGATCTTCGCAGACAGTTGATGACCTCACCCATGTCTCGTTTCAGCCCTAAACGGCCCTAAGAAACCAAAATAACCAAGGGTCTGCCACCTTTGAAACATGCAGGATTGAAAAAGGGTCGGTTTGTCACTGACCCATTCACAATCGCCAACCCATGCCATCTTGCAGCTGTGAGTAGAATCCACGTGATTTTTGTTGCCACCGACAATCTGGTGGATCTTCGGGTTGGTGAATTTCCCACCATCCCAAAGGTTTGCCCCTGCGCACCTGGTCGGCAATTCACCCACAGCTGCGCCAAAGTCCTGACCATTCCTTTGTGGCTGATCAATAGCCTTGGGGCATGAGGTGACAGCAAGGGAGCGTACCAACTCCGGCCCAGAAATTGAAGGCAAGTCCAAAGTCAAGAAAGTCAATACAGTCAAGACTCTGGTACGTGCAGCTGTTGTGCTTTTGTTCTTTAACTTTGGGGCGAAGAAAAATTCGGGCCTCCATCCAATGCTCCAATGCCTTGCGTTGGCGTGACAATAATCGGAGCCGAGAAGCGTCAGTTTTCGCCCCCCTTTGGATTTGGCCAACTCAAAGGAGCCAAACTGAATTCCGTCTGAATCTGCCATGTTCCTGACATCGGGAGAGATGAAAGAATCCATTTTCCTTACATATTCTAAGGTGAAAAGATCTTTGGTAGTTTTGCGGCTCTGCTTGCTGAGCTGATCAAGAGAATAGTTATAAGTTATCAATCATTTTGGAATAGGTACTGAACCTTGCCAATTTCACGTTTCAAATGTGTTTGCTGTTCGGAATGGCCCACGGCCAAAAAAAACGGAAAAAAAAACCAATCACTTGAGACTCAAGACTCAAAACGTTTGTACTGTTTCGCTCACAGACCCCAACTTCAACAATCAAAACTTGCCTTGGATTCGAGGAAAACTTCCATGATCTATTTAAAATGCAGGGAATCTTCCTCTGTGTTGGGATAGGTGGCACAACAGCACGAGCGTCAAGCGCGCTGAATCCACGGGACGCCAAGCGGAGGTGTCCCAATGATGCCAGAGACAATCTTTGGCAGTCACTTCCAGGGCCTGAAAAAATGGTGAGAGACACTGGCTGGCAAGCAGAAACGTCGTCGAAAATGTCATGCTTTTAAGGCCGCCAAAAAGAAGAACTCGAGGTCTAGAGTGCTGTTGAGTTTTCTTGAAAGGAGTTCCTCCGATCATGGAGAATTTCTTGGCCGTGTATTGGCCAACTGCTAGACCAAGTGACTTGGCTCGGTTTCCTCGACTTGTCCTGAGGGATCTGGCTCAATTTCAAAACAAAAATGAATAGTTCCCAAGGATTCCCAAGCATTCTCAAAGCTGCTAGCCCCGCTCACTTCCAAAGAACCACCGGTTGAACCACCCTTGTTTCCGGGTGAATTTCCTCATACCTCTCGCAGGCAGAATCATTTATGGGAGGTCCTGGTGAAGTTGTTGTAACCTTGCTCAAACCAGCTGGGGGTGGTGATTAGGTGGTTGATCGGTCGAAATTGAATCCTTGAGTGAATAGTAAAATTATTTTTTCTGGCTCAGTGACCATTGATAAAGTGATTGATTGGTCGATTGCTTGGATGCTTGAGCAAGTTGGCTGCCGGCTGACTCATTGCTTGATGCACCACGCACAAAAATGATCCAAGGAACACCCTGGGCCCAAGTACTGTACTCCGTTGCTGCAGAAAATCATTGTGTAATTGATTCGCCAGGCCACTAGTGCAGTGTTTGAAAGATTCTTTGCTTGGATCTGGTTTCATTGATTAACTGGTTGGTTGACTGACTGACCGCTTGCCTGATGGACAGGTTCCTTTGCAGCCGGACTGATTGGCTCACGGTTGGTTCATCTATGGGTTGAGTGACCTGCTTGTCACTGCTTGTCTGATGACTAAGTTCTTAACACTCTGAGGACGTTTGCAAAACGACACAGCAACCCAACCACGCCCTGGCGATCAAAGTGACTAATAACCTACCATGTTGTGCACTTCTGCTGACCCATGGATTTCGGACTATATCTCTATGAGTGTTGCGGCACGCCCGTAAAAACAAGTCTTAGAGTGCTTAAGTCGCCACCATAAACCACCAAGCTTCCACAAGAAGAAAACCTTTGGTGAAGGAAGCATGGCCTAAGTCCCATGCGACACTGTGAGTTGACTGCCAGCTGGCCACGGCGACACATTGCATGCTGACTTTGGAATCTCCTCCGACGGCTGAAATCTGACACACCAAACTGTTGGGGTTGGAAAAACTGAGCCTGTCACCTGCATAGTGGGTGAAGATTTCAAAGTCCACTGGTAATTTCCTTCAGCATGGTTCAATGGAGGGAGGCGTAGATTGGAACTTGAACACTGCCAAGCTTGCTAAAGACCCTATACCAAACACAAATTGCAACTGGCCATCTTCTGAAAGTTTCCTCATCCCAGCTCCTAAAGTGTCCCTATGAACTGAAAGCTGCATGCACCCAGCGAGCTCACATGGATATGTCATGATAGGTCCGAAACGGGACACAGGGGACATGTTCGCTTCCCCCATTGATTTCATGGCTTCGCGCCTGGGTGAACTCGAGTTGCCGACCTGAGGATTGTGCAATGATCTTCAATGGATTCAAGACTCATTGGGTTGGTTTTCACGGGAAAATCTACAGGAAACCATGGTTTTTACATGTTTTTACCATCAAATATAGGGCTTTCCGGTTAAAATTATCCCATCATCCAATTCTATGAAAGACAGTCTTCAAAGACTTTGGAAACCGTGTTTGCGCAGCTGAGTCGCATCGATCTCATCAATCTCATAACCTGGGTCGCGACGTAGTGCGCAAGATCTGTAGCTCCGTGCAGTGTCAAATAGTTCGGCGAACGATTCGTTCATTGTGGATGACTCCATTTGTGATATTTGTGTGGGTGAAACATGGTGAAACTATGCAAAATGCAAACCCATTTGCAACGGGGGCATCCTGTGAAAAGATGAAAGTCTTTCCAATTCCGCCCAGAAACCTGAGAAACCCCACAACAGAAAGTTGCCTTGCTGCATCAGGGTATAGTGTCGCCCGTCAAGCGTACCTGAAGACAGAAATTGGTCGGTGCGGATGCCATGGACATTTTCTCTACAACAAATCATGGAAATCATCGGCGCCGTTTGTGGCTTTAGCCGGTGCGAGCACTTGAACCATCAAAACCTCTCGTACTTCACCCAGCCAATGCGATCAAACTCGACCCATGCCCGCCACAGAAAATGCCGTCAGGATACGAAGATGCGGGTCACCCGTCACGCTGCCGTCACATGCCGGCGCAGGCGCATCCAGCAGGCTACAATTGATGAAAGTTCCTCCCATGTCCTCATCCATACACACAGGAGAGGTCCCAGGGCAAATGTCAGTGCCACCTCAGTAACGCTGGAATCTGAAAGTCTGAAACCATCCATTTTGGGGGGGCTGTTCCCATCTGGTGCCTCGAGGCACCCAAAAAACGAAATGAACCAAATCAAGTTGAGCCGTGGCACATGGATTTGAACTGTTTGCTGCTGTAAGAGTCTCACAATAGTCATAGTTGTCTGTCCAAGCACAAGAAGTGCCCCCATTGCAATTGCAATAACAGCGGAAGTCAGTTTCTCCATCAACCAGCGGCAACACTTCGAAATCCTCACAAGACTCCGCATCACAGTTGACGTGAAAACATGACCCACGGGGCAGCAGGACTTTGACTCCCGGGCAGGGTGTTTGTCCTTGCTGGCAAAGCATGCGAACGTTGCTAGGTTGTTCAAATGTCAGGGTTGCGTCTCTTAGGGCTGACTGGGCAACACCAGTCCCCCCGCCTAGCGTTTGAACGCAGTGGTTTCCTGCAGTCGTGAAGTGGAAATTCGCCAGGCGGCCTGCGAAGGGATTGGTTCCGCTCGTAGAACCGTCGGTGTCACCAACAAACAGGTCCCCGGCCAACGACACAGAGGCGCGCCGACAGGCTTGGCTGCCAATGCAAGCCATGTTTCGCACTGCGGTGAAGCTGCTTTGGCGGCAATTGCGGCCACAGCACACATCCCCACCACATGAATGATCACCGTGCAACTGGAAGGCACTATTCGAGCAAGTCGTGGAACTCGGACCCCCGCAGCAAATTGATGCTGCGTTTCAAACGTTGAATCTTCTGCAAGCCTGGTGATCAAGCCGTGTGTCCCACCTATCCGAGGGTGCAAGTAACCGTATGATTCCTTCTACAAACTATGGAACAGGTATAATCCCATCACCCTACTATTAAACTGAGATTTTGATTTTGGGGGTGGATGTCAGGTAGGCCATTTGTGGACGATCTGGGCGCAGGCGTGGGAAGAACAGCGCCGATGGTCTATTGCAAGTACTACTATTTCCACTTCCACTATCTGGGTATGAGTCAAAACCCCGGTACTCTGGTGAACCGTAAAATAGTTCGTAAAGGGATGTTCATCCCCTCAAATACAGTAACAATATGTAACAATAGGCTTTGACCCATCCCTATCTTGCCAGTACCATTAAAATTACAACTAGTACAATACCTACAATACATTATACGGTCGCAATGATGGATGGGAGACAAATGAATGAAGGGTGTTACCGTAGACGTTCCAGAAAGACAAGGCATTGCGGCATTTTGCAGGTTTTGCAGCAAACTATCTTCAAGTTGGCACTTTCTTGGCTAAACCATGGAAAGAAGGAACCTGTCCAACCAGAAGTTTAAAGAAAAACAGGCATGGTTCAGTTTACCCTGGTGAACTGATGTTCGTTAACTTCCCGGCGGAATTTGTTTTCACACCCTGGTGAAAAGAATGGTCCCGTAGGCACGACCCCGCCCCACATAGAATGTAACCTTGAGTCAAAGTAGATGAAAGGTCCGGTGCGCCGAAATGAACTTGAGACGATTGCAGGGAACACGAAAGATAGCGGAGAGCGCTTTGATTTGTTCAGTTGGGGATATGTCTATGAGGCATATGTCCGTAACCCAGTGGTGGCTGGAGAGAGGTGGCCTGAAAGTAGTTTCAAAAGTGGTCTACGTTTTTCTCGTGTTTTGTTTTCTGATTTTGCCTGTATTGTTTGTGTGTTCGTTTGTGCAAGAAGTGTTAAAAACTGTGCCCCAAACGTCAGTGCCGAACGCTCACAACGCAAAACCTCCGGGTTTCCCGCTTGCGTTTTGGACGGATAAGGCTTATAAATTTCAGTGTTTAAGGATGTTTAAGGCCCGTAGATTCGTGGTTTTAAGACTTATAGGTTTTTGGGGCCTAAGTTCATGGATTTTCGGGTCAAAGGTTCCTAGTCTTTTGGGGGGCACATGGCCCATAGATCTTATGGGTTGTTTGGTTTTCGAGAATTATAACATCAGAAAAATAGGGACGCACGAGCTGGTGGTTCGCATTTCCCAGGAATTCCTCATTGAAGATCTAAACTGCAATGGTTTGTCCCCACCAATATGATGCATCTTAAGAAAGACCTAGTTTGCTAAGATCACTATTGAGTGAAGGAATCAATGCGCACTGAGTTCCTTGTGTTTTGTGCATTTGATAGCTGTGCATTTGATCATTTTATGTATCTTCTATTCATTTTGACGTGCTGGCCTCATGCAGCACCTTGCATCCCGAACACTTGTCTTTAAGCAATTTTTCTATCACGATCCAAGGGGCCGTTACCCTCAGGAAACACAACAAACAAAATTACTTTACTTCGAGTGATCCCCACCATGGCATTTCAAGACATATATTTGGACATATTTTCTGAAATTTTACCTATCATTCTATCTGACATCTATTCTGACATTCTATTTGGCATTCTATCTGACATATTTTCTGACATTCTATTTGGCATTCTATCTCACATATATTCTGACAGTCTATCTGACATTTATTCTGACATTCTATTTGGCGTTCTATCTCACATATATTCTGACAGTCTATCTGACATTTATTCTGACATTCTATTTGGCGTTCTATCTGGCATATATTCTGATATTCTATTTGGCATTCTATCTGACATATATTCTGGCATTCTATCTGGCATATATTCTGACATTCTATCTCGCATTCTATCTGACGTATATTCTGACAGTCTATCTGACATTTATTCTGACAATCTCTTTGGCATTCTATCTGACATATATTCTGACATTCTATCTGACATATTTTCTGACATTCTATCTGACATATATTCTGACTCTATCTTGGGCTTGCTGTTCGGGTCCGGCGGGGACCACTGCGATCTAGAGCTTGCTGTTCGGGTCCTGCGGGGACCACTCTGATCCGGGGCTTGCTGTTCGGGTCCGGCGGGGACCACTGTGATCCGGGGCTTGCTGTTCGGGTCCTCTGATCAGGGGCTTGCTGTTCAGGTCCGGCGGGGACCACTCTGATCCGGGGCTTGCTGTTCGGGTCGGGGACCGCTCTGATCCGGGGCTTGCTGTTTGGGTCCGGCGGGGACCACTGTGATCCGGGCATGCTGTTCGGGTCCGGCGGGCTGACAGGTGGGGGAAAAACACATTTTGTTGTTCATGTTTTCTCACAAATTCCCATCTTTCTCGGTGTTCTCATAGCGGTCAATTGTTGCATGCTAACCTTGGCATGTTGTTGCGAAAAAGCGGCTTCGACCTTGCAATCTTGCGAGCAATATTGCGGATACAAGTCGTACGTGGTGAACTAAAAACAACCAAAGTACTTTACTTCCTGTGATCCCCACCATGGCATATATCCTGGCAAATGTTCTTACATTCTATGTGACATGGATGCATGTGTATGTATGTATGTATGTATGTATGTGTATGTATATGTATGTATGTATATGTATGTATATGTATGTATGTGTATGTATGTGTATGTATATGTATGTATATGTATGTATATGTATGTATATGTATGTATATGTATGTATATGTATGTATATGTATGTATATGTATGTATATGTATGTATATGT
>Ga0126342_10007725_pt1 | contig 19248 bp, 19 predicted proteins | sample Cyp1metagenome_FD_92528 | JGI IMG/M metagenome (GOLD analysis project Ga0126342, IMG submission 92528) | Coral microbial communities from Lord Howe Island, Old Settlement Bay, Australia - Cyphastrea 1 metagenome | ecosystem: Host-associated > Invertebrates > Cnidaria > Coral ... | reverse complement strand
GCAGAACTTACCATAGGCACGGCCATATGGTCCTCACGCGGACGGTTGCGAACGGTTGCGAACGGTTGCGACCACAAACACAACGTCGAGCGAACACACCCTCAACCCCCAGACCCCCAGAGTGAAACGGGAACCCTTGCTACGCATTCGGGAAAAAACTTTCACTATTCGAAACCTATCATTAAAATCATCTTATTAGAATCACACTCTGCACAGAAAGTGTGATTGCATGACTATGCCCGCTCGACCCTGCACTAAAGCGTGTTTTGGAAAGTGAGGTGATGTAACAGCTCTCCAAATTTTATCAGAAATGCTCCAAGGAGCTTTGTACAGGAATGTCAATGCAGAAAGGTGAGCTGTGCTTTGTCCAAGTTCGCGCAGAGAGCCCGCATGCTTTCCCCTCTCATAACAATCCTATTGGAAAAAGCTGCAATGTCTCAGCTGCATCCAAGCTGTATGACAAGAAAGTTAGGAGGTCAGGAGAATGCTGCCATTGAGCTGGCCCTGTACACGGTCTGCCCAGTTGCAAAAGGAGACTTTACAAATGCACTTTGCTTGGCAGTCAGGCTACGTCGCTCATGGCAAAATTTCGCTAGAAATGTTGGAGTTGGCTCCAGCAGTTTGGTTTGAGTCTAAAGGGGTGGGTTGTACACCGCACTGAGAACAGTCAGGGGTGTGTTGCCAAGATGGTCTTGGCACCCACTGGCACCAGTTCAGGCATCCAGTTTTGGCACTTGTCATGACTGGTCCCTGTCCAGTGCAAAGGTTGCACTCGGGAGTGTACTGCCAGGAGGAAGACGGAAGCCATCCGCACCAATTTGCACAGCTCTTTTGCGATTGCCCTGCAGATCCTACAGAGCCGTTGCACTCGCCAACATACTGGAGAGAGCTCAATGGCACCCATTGGCACCAGTTCGGTTGTGAGAGTGCCTTCACTTTCAGACCTGTCTGACCTGTCTGACCTCTCTGACCTGTCTTATCGGGCTTGGAATCCAAGACCATTGGCTTCTCACACTGACTGCAGTCTGATGCATTTGCCCATGCCGGCCTCGAGACCCATTCACATCCGGCCTGGCATCCGTTCTGCAATGCAGTCGCAGGCACGGTCACTGACTGGTAGTGGGTTGAATAAAGGCCATAACATCCTGCACACCCTGAGGTGTAGCCCCAAGATGGGCCAGGTACCCACTGGCACCAGTTGGCACAGCCAAAGTTTGCATATCCAGGATAAGAGTAGCCACTGCATTCAGGCACATACTGTTGCGAGGCCAGAGGCACCCACCGGCACCAGTCAGGTTGCGCCATGACGGGTGTCAACAGCAAAGCCAAGACCTTCACACTCTTCATACTGTCCTTGCAAAGCTTGAAAGGTGAAGCGACGCAAATGATCCAGTGCTGGAGCCAAAGCTGCTGACCAACCCACCAACTACATACATGTACATAAATAATCATAAACATGCTTTGTTGTTGAACTCTCTGCACAAAACATGTGAAACATGCAACTCCAACGCCCATCTGATCATCTGGTGGCAGCACATCTATGTGACCCTCACCAGGTCCGCCTCTCGCTCAACGCGCCAGGGTGAATGGCAGGATGCATCATTTCAGTGTGCGACGCAGCGAAACCTGCTTTGTCCATCATGATATGTCATGTGTGGAGAACAAATCGCATAAAACGTGAACTATTTTGAGTGGCCCGAAAGATTATGTATATATATATATATACACAATTATATACATCCAAATGCACTTCATATTGGGGGAATTAGCACCTATCCTCTCACACAAGTGTCGACCAACGAAGCACAAGAATGGTGTGCCCTGATTAGTCGAGTGGTGGATCCCGAAAAGCACCACTCCTCTACTACAGCTTTGTGGAACTTACTAAGCACTAAATGTCAAGGTTTCCCAAATGATCAGCTTCATTACATCGGCCACGATCCTTTACTAAAATTGTTGTATCTTACTTAGCACCATGTATCTTGAATCCTTGGACTTGGAATGCCAAGGTTGACGAACAAACAGAAAGAAAAAACAACGCATAGGAAGAAATAAATGGAAGAAAGGAAAAACATAACTTAAGAAGGAAAGAACAAGAGGAAGGAAGGAGGAACGAAGGAAGAAAACAGGATGAAAGGAAAGAACGTAAGAAAGAAAAAGAGAGCAAAGGAAGAACCACGGGTAGAATGAAAGACAGAAAAACATGATACTATACAAAGAACTCTACCTCGAAGATCCTCACAGATCTTTCCCCTCACCCATGAGCCCGACCAAGGAACATGAATTGAAAGTAAACTTACAGTAAATTAACAAAAATCATTGCTTTTCCTCAGGAGTTTTCGTTTACCGAACTAAACTGGTTTCCCAAACCTGGTCGCAGCGAACATGGATTATTAATAGAGTACGCTTCAGTTATTTTGAGGGGGCCTTCGTACTAATCAGCATCCAACAGGAGAGTACAACACTGTGCAACACGAAGTGCAAATCGAGAGTGCGTCTGCGACACAAACTTTGCTGGAGGCACGAGTTACAGCTCGTCCTAGTGATTGAGGCAATGCCGCCGACATAGCCTGCATTGTGAGCGTCATTCAAACAGTGTCAGACTGCTACTCTCCATTCTGTGCTGCAAAGCCTCCGAAGTACTGGTTCGCAGGGCCGGGGTGGACCTCAAAATCAAGACTCATTGGTTTGCTCCACGTCCATCACGCCACCATCAAAATGGTAAGGATAGCAAACATTGTGTGACCTGTAAAAAGATGCAACATTTTCCAAGACATGGGTCGAAACCAAAAAACAGTCGCCATGGTAGCCTATAGCGAACCTCCACAGCTGTGACCCCCAAACGAACTTTTCTTTGGACTCTCTGGACTCGTTGGTCGGCTAGATACCTTGGACCAGACACTGGTTTCTTGAGGGATTCTCATGGATGTGATCATCCCCGAGATATACGATATATTGTGTGGATTTGGGTGGTAGAATCATGTATAATCCCTCTATAATCATCAACCAACAGGCCAGGGCCAAGGGTTTTGAACACTGCTAAAGTCTACTGTCACTGGATGTCAAGGTGGGGCTCGAACACAAAGGGTTAAATCGTCTTCGTCTCGCGCATGCTTCGCTCGAATAAAGTGTGCCTTCGTGCTGCTTAGTGTCTGGGAAATCCAGGAAAACAATAAAGAGTTTTAGAAATATTCAATATATCCGCCGACCCCTGCTGCGCAAGGGGGAGCGCGTAAGAGAATAAGAGCCACGTACTATACTACTACTACTACGACGACGACGACTACTACTACTACTACTACTGCTACTACTACTACTACTACCACCACCACTACTACCACCACTACTACCACCACTACTACCACCACTACTACCACCACTACTACCTACTACTACTACTACTACTACTAGTACTAGTACTAGTACTAGTACTAGTACTAGTACTACTACTACTACTACTACTACTACTACTAGTCCTTCTACTACTCCTTCTTCTACTACTACTACTACTACTACTACTTTCATTCAGTGAAAGCGACTCAGAAGGTGTAAGTTGAAGAGCTGGTTCCCTAGGATTCTCTAGGATTTCAGAAGACACGTTAGGGAGTTTTTTGCTGCGATTTGGTAGCTTCTCCGTCCTTCACTGCCATGGTGTTTCCCTGTCCGGGACCCACGTTTTTGCAGCAGCTAGCAGGCAGCCAGTAGTCAGCAGCCAGGAGCCAGCAGGCAGTAGGCAGCCGCCACTCACAAGGCACGAAGCCAGCAGCAGGCAGCCAGCAGGCAGCAGCCAGCAGCCAACAGCAGCCAGTTTGTTAGAGCAGTTTCATGCGACACGTTAGGCGGTTTTGGGTCATTTTTTTCTGGCTCATCCGTCCTTCCCTGCCAGGGTGTTTCCCTGTCCGGGGCTGACGTTCTTGCGTGCTTTGTGTCGCTCTTAACGCGTCTTACTACCACTTGAACTACTACTACTACCACTACCATTACCACTACCACTACCACTACCACCACCACCACCGCCACCACCACCACCACCACTACTACTACTACTACTACTCCTACTCCTACTCCTACTCCTACTACTACTACTACGACTACTACTCCTACTCCTACTACTACTACTACGACTACTACTACTACTACTACGACTACTACGACTACTACGCCTACTACGACTACTACTACTACCACCACTACTACCACCACTACTCCTCCTACTCGTACTCCTACTACTCCTACTACTACTCCTACTACTACTACTACTCCTACTGCTCCTACTGCTCCTACTACTCCTACTACTCCTACTACTCCTACTACTCCTACTACTCCTACTACTCCTACTACTAGTCCTACTACTAGTCCTACTGCTACTCCTACTACTACTCCTACTACTCCTACTACTACTCCTACTACTACTTCTACTACTACTCGTACTACTACTCCTACTACGAGTACTACTCCTACTACTACTCCTACTACTACTCCTGCTACTACTCCTACTCCTACTACTACTCCTACTACTACTCCTACTGCTACTCCTGCTACTCTACTTCTACTACTACTACTACTACTACGACTACTACTACGACGACGACTACGACGACGACGACGACTCGACGACTCGACTACTACGACTACTACGACTACTACGACGACTACTACTACTACTACCACTACCACTACCACTACTACTACTACTACTACTACTACCACCGATTTGGTAGCTTCTCCGTCCTTCATTGCCATGGTGTTTCCCTGTCCGGGACCAACGTTTTTGCAGCAGCCAGCAGACAACCAGTAGTCAGCAGCAAGGAGCCAGCAGGCAGTAGGCAGCAGCCCCAGGAGGCACGAAGTCAGCAGCAGGCAGCCAGCAGGCAGCAGCCAGCAGGCAGCAGGCAGCAGCCAGCAGCCAGCAGCCAACAGCAGCCAGTGTGTTAAAATTGTTAAAGCAGTTTCATGCGACACTTTAGGCGGTTTTGGGTCATTTTTTTCTGGCTCATCCGTCCTTCCCTGACATGGTGTTTCCCTGTCCGGGACTGACGTTCTTGCGTGCTTTGTGTCGCTCTTAGCGAGTTCATGCTGTGCTTCAATCATCAGCGGTTCGCCACTCTGCTCGGGGGCACGCGCGACCATTAGATTTTTTGTGCTTGCTTTGAATTCGTCCGGAGTCCTGACTCTTTTGTGCTTTGGATACAAGTTTCGCAAGTTGGACATGCGTGCATATAGCGCATTGTTGGACGAAGGACACCGTTTTCGACGCGGAACCGCTTCCCACGGACGCGGTGGTGGTTGATTTTTCCGGACACGATCGTCGAAGCCAGAGCACCGCTCCAGAAAGGACATACATAGGCAAGCGGCTCTCGATCTGCAAGTGCTGCTGATGACGCTTCTGGCGGGCAAACGGTTTCTGGTGCGTTTTTGGTCGGGTGTGTCTGTGAGAAAGGGGTTGCCGTGGTGTCACTGGCTTGACGTTTTTGGCTGCTTCGGCTTCGTGCAATCGCTTCCCAGGTGTCACCTAGAATCTGCCCGTGGCGGGCTCTTTTGCGAAGAGGTTCCAGTCGCGCTCTGGCGGACGTGGCAGCACGCTTGCGGATAGCATCCTGCACAATGGCGGTGCGGCATGTGTTGCACATCTGAGTTCCGTCTTTCCCAGAGGGCCGCTTGGAGATAAAAATGGAAAATAGTTGCTGGGGCTTCCGTTGTTGACAGGCCGTGCACTTCCAAGAACCACGAGTTTTGGCTTGGCATTGCAAGCACACTCTTCGTTTCGGTTCCCTGGCTTTCCATGCTGCGGTGACTGCGGTGCCGAAATATTCCTGCGCGACCAGCCCTTGTTCAGGGCTCTCCTTGTTCAGGAGATGCCCGGGGTCGGCGGCACGGAGGGGTCCGGAGCGGAAAAATTGGCATCTTGGAGGTCTTTTAACATAGATGGCCTTGGATATCGCCAACATAGCCCCAACATACGCCCCAAGATGGGCCAACATGGGGCCAACATAGGGACAGGGCCAAGATGGGGCCACATAGGCCAACATAGGGCCAACATAGGCCAACATAGGGCCAACATAGGCCAACATAGGGCGAACACAGGGCTACGGCAGGCCCAACCTGGGCCCGAGATGGGCCCAACCTGGCGCAACATGGACCCAAGGGTCGCTACATAGGGCTCAAGACGGCCCAAGATGGGCCATCCTGGCCCCACCATCGTTCAAGATGGCCCAACATAGCAGCAACAACAACAACAACAGCAACAGCAACAGCAACAGCATCATCATCATGAGCATCAGCATCATCATCATGAGCATCAGCATCAGCATCAGCATCAGCATCAACAACAACAACAACAACAACAACCACAACCACAACCACAACGACAACGACAAGGACAAGGACAAGGACAAGGACAAGGACAAGGACAACGACAACGACAACGACGACGACGACGACAACGACAACGACAACGACAACGACCACGACCACGACGACAACGACAACGACAACGACAACGACGACGATAGCAACGACAACGACAACGACGACGATAGCAACGACGACAACAATGACAATGACAATGACAACGACAACGACGACGATAGCAACGACAACGACAACAACAACCACAACAACAAGAACTACGACAACAACTACGACAACAACAAGAACAAGAACAACAACGACAACGACGATAGCAACGACGACTACAATGACAACAACAACAACAACAACAACAACAACAAGAACTACGACAACAACTACGACAACAACAACAACAACACCAACACCAACACCAACACCAACAACAACAACAACAAGAACAAGAAGAAAAACAACACCGACAACGACAACGACGACGACGATAGCAACGACGACGACAATGACAACAACAACCACAACAACAAGAACTACGACAAGAACTACGACAAGAACTACGACAAGAACTACGACAAGAACTACGACAACAACTACGACGACAACAACAACAACAACAAGAACAAGAACAAGAAGCACCACCACTGGACCACCACCGACCACAACAACAACAACGACTTCAGCAACAGCAACAACAACGACAACAACAACCACCACAACAACCACAACAGCAACAACAACAAACAACAAGAACACTAACAACGGCAACATCGACAACAACGACACTCGTAGAACTGGTCCGCATAGTAGTTGTAGTCGTCGTCGTAGTAGTAGTAGTCGTCGTAGTGGTAGCAAGACTACTATAGTCGTAGTGGTCGTAGCGGCGGTATTCGTGGTAGTTCTTGTAAAAGTAATAGTAGTAGTAGTAGTAGTAGTCGTCGTCGTCGTCGTGGTAGTGGTCGTAGTAGCAGTCGTAGTCGTAGGAGTAGTCGTAGAGGTCGGCACAACAAGCACGCACGTCCGGGCATTTCTCTGCCGGCGCCCGGCTGTCAGGCGTAAGCCTTTAAATATATATGTATATATGTATATATATATACTGTATATACGTATAGAATCGTATAGAGATAGATTTCAATGTGCACATTTGACAACACAAGATTCTCGAAGGTGCTGTGAATACTTTCTACATCGTTCTACTGGAGGCACTTTGCTTGAATGAACTTGAATGGCCAAAAAAAAAGAGAGGCCTGAAGTTCCTTCTCGATGAGTTGAGATTTCTGCTTTTTGAACTCGACCTGTCTCGACTTCGGCGAAGAACTGCCATGCTAAGCGGAAAAACACCATGCTTCACCTTCCGAAGGCCACATTTTTTGAAGTGTCTTGTAATCCTTAGCGCATCTTTGCACGACATAGCACGACATTTTGACGCACTGAATATCACTGAATGCGGATGAAAAGCTGCTTGCTGGATCTTGCTGGTGCAAATGGTGATGGGCTCCAAACTGATTGCTGAGCTTCGTTACTTGCACGCTTTTGGAATCGTCAGGCCTCATGTGAGATTTGCATCGGCTCAAAGTCACTCAAGATCATCACACATCCATCCGTTCAATTTTAGGAGAGGACATCGCGGGACATCTGCTTTTGAATGGTTTTGAAGTTTTGACACATCAGTTGATCAATTATTACCATTGATGCGTCTTTATCGGCGACAACATCACCTCATCAGTCCAAACTTACCACTTATATAAATCATCTTGAATCAGACCCTGCTGTTGCTGGCTGCCACTTTTGTCATGCAAGTATGTAACCTGAAGATTAACCATGAGAGTCTGGGGTACCCTGTTTTCATACAAACCCATTATCAGCTTTCAACATCCACTTGTTCTTTGCTCCTGGCCTAGCTGGCGCCATTGAGCTGTAGCCTTCCATCAAAGCTGCAGTTGCACGCGGCTATCTTTGGGACTTTTTGGTGCTACCTACAGTTTTACTTTTACATACTTTTACATCTTTTACTGTACTGTCTCCTGGCACCTCCTGGCCCCCAATGTCGGACGGTCCTCAACTCAAGCCGCACTCATCGGTAGCTGATTGGAAGCGGCGCTGTCTCACCCCAGTTTCAGGGGCATTGAAAGAGTTTAAAGCCGTCGTGACAAATCAGATTTACAACTTATCTGACATGCTTTACCCCTTAAACAAGCGTGTCTAGTAGTTCCCAGATGTTCCCAGTATCCTCGGTACAATAACCCCCATCCTCTATCCACCCGCTAAAAATTGAGCCAAAGTAGAAATATGCCAGGCATATACCACATCCAAAAGCTTTGTGAGACTTCCAGTGGCTTCCAGGTCCATTCTGATGGAGGCTTGGGTGCTCTTTTCCGCTGTCATCTCAGCTTGGAAATATCTGGTAAGCAGGTGGAACCTGCGAGGACCAGCAAAAGTGATGTTCAATTCTGTTCCAGAATGAGAAATAGCAGGATGATGCAGGATGCATAAGTCACACAAGACCCTTGGAGCTTTAATCTGTAATGATCTTTCAGCCTCATCTTGGCTGAAATTCCAGGCGGCCACAGCCTGCAGTGGGAAACACTGTGTTCAGATCATAGGAAGATTGGATAGGAATGGTGCAGGCAATATACTGATGCAGAAGACACCCACCTGTACCGAGAATCAGTGCAAATTGAAGCATGCATTTTTCAGACACTGGGGATACGGACAAGAGTCTGGTAGAAGTCAAGTTATCCCAGCTCCAATGGATCCAGATCCACAAACCTCCCATGGCCTTACTGAATGGCTCCAATTCCAGTGGGCAGCCAGCAGCTGCACCTCTGGAGCACCGGAATCAACAAATCTGATTTTTATCATTGGAATCCATCAATCCTGCAGAAAGCCTGTTGCATGCCGCATGCCAACTTTTTTTGTGGTAGCCTGGTAGACTCACGCGCTAAGTGTACATAATTAGTACGGAATAGTGCCAATTCACTGCGAGGGTGCACCCTTGAAAGCGGTCACTCTGTCCTGCTGGGAACTCTACTCAAGAAACTTTCCTTGACGCCAGCGCTCACACTGGATTCCTCCACCTTTGCCACAGAAAGAACTGGATTTGGTGTTCCGTTCATAGGAAAACATAGGAAAACTACTACTTCACTGCTCTGTTTTGCTGGCCTCACGCTGATATCTCCACCGAAAGCAGTCGAATCCAAACGCCTGAGCCGCGTAAAGGCCCCGTGGCCCCGTGCCGCAGAAACAAATGCAGTACTGAGTTCCTGACCATTCGGTGCGACTCAATTGCCGATTTCACCTCAGCTCACAAACCAGATGTGGGACTCATGTCAGACTGAGACCTCCCTACATTTCCCCACAATAGCAGTAGCTTCAGGTGTTGCAGGTTGGTTGCCAAGTGTTCCAACATGTTTGAAGTGTTCCAGGGCTCTGGCGTACTGAGATGCATCAGCTTTCATCTCCAGGGCACATAGAGCAGCCTATGACTGACTGCATCGATGAATTTTCCCACCGCTTTTCCCCATCGGCCTATTGCCTGTGTAGCAAACACGGCCAGTGCTTCATCATAGGGGGGACAATGATGACAAGCGAAAGCTGCCAGCTGCCGCCAAGTCTGCACAGGAGATCGGGCTACAGTGAGTGATTCACACACAACAAAAAAAAGGTTCACATAAGCATGGGCTGCTGAAATCGGTTAAACACATCTTGGATCGGCAAAGCCTAACATACAATAGCACACACACACAACGCAAACTAGTTCATTCTATGTCAGTTCGTCCTGCAGTGCTTCTTCCCATCGACCCAGCTGCATCAGAGCCATGGCCTCTATTTTGTGGGGATGTGATGCCATGCTGGTCTGTCATGGTCTGTCAGTTTCTGGATGTTTCTGGTAAATGTCCAATATTTTCTCCATCAACATGGCCATTTTGATCCATTTTGTGTATCCCCATCGACGAAGCCTGATGAACCCGATGCCTGAGCGACTCGTAGCTCTTGCGCATCCTTCCCCAGCAGCACGGTGTTCTTTTCCGATTTTTCCGCGCCCTTCGTCGCTTCTCCGGCATCCTCCTCGTCAACCTCTGGTGGTTCCTGCAACACATCTGGGTACCCAAAAATGCATCACAAAGTCTTCATGTGAGGGCTGTGAGGGAGTCAAAATAGTCAAATGCTAAGCGATGTAGTAACTTGTAACTTGTTGAATGATCTTGAGTGCATGTTGTATTGATGCGAATTGGCAATCGCCTAGCTGACTTGTGTTGGATACGTCTTCCACCCAACTCCACAGAGTCAAGTTCTCCTGTTTGCGGAACTGCCACTATGTCCCGGACTCGAACATATCTTGTGGTTGTAGCTCAACCACCCAAAACATCAATTTGATATTACATAATATATATATATGTTATTTTTAATATATAGTTATATGATACTATGGTATCATCTCAAGGCACTTTCTCCGACTCTGGAAGTTGAGTTTGAGCCTCCTCAGCATCTTCTTCGTCATCCATCTGCCCTTGCAAGGCTGCAGCTATGGTCTCTACACGCTCCTGGCGGCCCGCAAACAAGGGGAACATGCCGTGCGTCCAGGATGTGAATGAACATCTGATCCAACAAACCAAGAAGACCTCGGGTGGAAGTAAGGAGAGCTTCGCTTGGACCGGAGCATCCACTCGCATGAAAGTCCTTCACCGGGAAGACTCTCTGACAATGGCACAACATGGCACAACTGGATTCGTTGGTGTCTGATGTGTCTGTGCTTTTTGGATCTTTTTGGTTCCGTTTTGCCAGTCCTTCTGCCGGTCTTCAGCCTGGAAAGCCGGCACATGAAACTCTTCAAATTGCAAGCATGGCGACTCTGCAGCTAAGGCCGCCACTCAGGTGGATCATCCAAACCACATGGTGGACAACTGCATCCAACACACTGCAAGTTGCAAGGTTCAGGGCGGTTTACAGCTGAAAATGAATGAACATGAACATGAACATAACACCAAACTGTTGTCCGACCTGCAAGTGAAGTCCCGATTGAGAGACCTGGAACCAGGCGAGCACAGCTATGGCACCATGTGCTTGAACCAATCTTACGCTTTCAGAAGGTTCTTAGCGTCTCTTAGCTGCAGGCTGACTTCGCAAACTCTTTGGCGCTCGAAGCATCTCTGACCTTTCGAATGGGAGGTGTCAAACAGCTGGATGCGGCTGGCGCAGACGTTTTCAAACCTGCAAAATTTGGAGACATCCACCCTGACTTGTCCCTGAAAAATCTGCCCGGACTGAAGGTCCTGAGCAGCATATGAACACCTGGAAAATCATGTTTCCTGTGAGCACCTACAAGCACTTTAGCTCTAGCTAGGACATGAGTAGCTGAGAGGGTGCTCTTGATAGTGAAATCCAGGACAAATCATGACAATTCAATTCCATTATCCGCCTCATTCAATTGCGTTGTTCCTTCCAGAACAATATGTTGCTGCCCTTTCCAACATTTCTATGCAACCGTTTCAAATGTTTCAAGACCTTTTAAATCTGGAGAGCCAACCAGCCTAAACTTGAACAACAGAATTGGGTTGGAGCGGTGACTGAGAAGCATTTGTCTGCATTTTTTTCGGGATATTCAGAAGGACCACACCCTTTTTCAACTGACAGGTACACAAGTGACACAAATTGTGAACTCTGTTGCCATTGCCAAGACTGCCACTCAATGTAGGTGATGTGAAGCCTTGCTCCAGCAAATCTCTTGGATCTCAATGATCTCACCACGAAAAACACAATGTGCAAGCTGTTAATCCACAAACAGCTTTCCATTGTGTACCTAGACTATTCTAGACTGGGTCAAGTTGAGTGATTTGAGTCCCCAGCTCTGTTCCAGCTTCCAACTTTTGGTTGGTGACGAAAGCAGTGAGGTCACCAATGGAAAAACGCTGAACTGAAGGCCTTGGTAATCGCTAGATCCCACCCGACCCGTCCTATCCTCATATCCTCAGCGAATGTCTTAGCGCTCGACTCACAGGAATGGTTGAAGCCACTGGCCAGCGCAAACACTCCGCTGCCAGTAAGGGGAAGGAAGTTGCAGTGGTGGCCTGCGCTGGCTACAGGCATCTTGGGGATCTTTGGCAGCTTGGGGATCTTCGGCTTTGGCATCAAGGCCCAGGCAAAGCTGCTCAGAATTGGTGTAGAAACCCAAAGAGTTCAAGCCTCGCAAGTGCATTCTGGGAGGCTTTATGGGGCTTGCAAGACCAAACTCTGCACTGCAGAGTAGCTTTGTGGGATGGCAACATTTGAATATATTAGAATACATACACTTGACAGCTATGTACGAGTAGGATCTATGTAGGCAGGCACATCTGAGGTGGCGAACGCACAACATCTTGGAGTCGTCTCTTTGCAGATTCAGAAAGGTCAATCTGCTTCCATGAAGAAGCCACAGCATCTTCCATGGCAGTCAGTGCTTCTATATCCTCTCAGGGCATGTGCTCTGAAGACACTTGGAACTTGGAATCCTGTGAAATCGCAAGGATGAAAGATGATGAAAGTAAAGAATGTCCTCATCCTCACTGTCTGCGCTTGAAATTGAAGTTGGCTCCTGGCAGAATGTTCCAGGGTACCAGGGTACCTCTGACATCTCTGGGCATCTCTGCACCGTGTCCTTTGGATGGAACTGCTCCAGCAATGAGGCCAAACTTCTGGAAAAACTCTTGGCGAGCTCCATACCTGTTTCCAGGTGTGCATGTGCAGTGCTTGGGATTTCAATATCTACATGAATCTACATGATGTTTTTATATACACGATAAAATTAAGGACGCTTCAGCAACTTATTACGCTTGGCTTATTGGATCTGGTGTTTTCACATATCTGCCTAGGGCAGCAGTGTCCGCACTGGAGCAGTCTGCCCAAGGCTCATCCTCGAAACCCAATTTGCCAATGATCTTGACTGAAGAAATAAGTCCATTGCTTTCTTAAAACGACCTTGAGCATAGGGCCGCACTCTCCATTCCACATCTAGTAGTGCAACCTGCAGTACACTGCACTTCAGCACCAGAACGGAGACCCTCTTGCTCTCCTGACCACTTCGGAAAGGGTCTAAGCCTCTGACCAAGGGCCGCTCAACCAGAACGAGCGTCCCAGCTTCTATGGTCTTGGTGGCAAACCACCCTCTGCCTCACAATCCAAAAGAAAGCCATGTGCCACCATCACCTCCCACAAGAAACTACAGAAGTTGGGGTCAAGGATTAACTTTGAGCTGCCTTGCCTTTCCCTGGTGATTCTTGCAAAGCAATAGCGGACGAGACCTTCGAACATGCCAATCCAAAGCCGTTTCAGTAAATGAAATCTATGAAGTCCTTTTCTCGACAAGAACCCGAAAGTGAAGCAGTTGGACAATTGGTACGCGCCGAGCTGCAGCAAAGTGGGGTGATTCCGACATCTCTTCCGGCTTCTTCACAGCAGTCCTGCAGACGCAAGCCATCTTTAATCTTGCTTGTTAAGGAAATGCATGCAGTTTTTTGGTCCTGCCCAGTAAGTCAAACAGGGGCGTCTTGGAACCACTTGCTCGCAGTGGCAAAGCTTGCACCAGCTTCTGATACTTCAGTTTGTCAGCCTCATGGCTCTTCAAATATCTTCAAATGGACTTCATGCTTCCAAAATTCTTGCACCAAAGGAGGCCAGTGCTGAGGTGTGAGCCCACAGCGAAGGGGCTACCAGAGCATCAAATGCTTTCTGCAATGTGTTCCAATCGACCTGATTCAAAACTTCGTAAAATGGGAAGCTTTGTTCTGCGATTGTTTCCAGAGCATTTCGCAAGAACCGGCTTTCAGCAAAGCTTTTCAAAAACAGCTGCTTAGAGGAGTATCTGCTGGTACCCCGCCGCTGTACACAGTGGCTCTTTGGAATATATGTATATATATATATAATTATAGATATATAACCTATGATAATGCCATTTCATAATTTTCATAAATACGGCACAACATAGTAGTAGTACAACATAGTAACAACATGTTGTACAACCTGTTGACAGAGCCTGAGAGCCATGCCGCTGAAGCGACATCTTCAGTCTGCCAACCCCAAAGGGCGTCACAGTCCAAAGGTGTCCGCCTTGGAATCCGCCCGACTGCAGGCCCGACGGGCCGACACAGAAATGCACAGAATGTATCACTGAGCCCAGGGCTTCAGTTGTTTCACCTTTTTGGAGACCCTCTTTGGGGTAGACTGCGGCATGGAAATTGAAGCAAAATCGTCGGACGTCTTTGAAAAAAACTGACTCTGTAAATCTCATTAAATCTCCTTAGCAATGCCACCTTGAGAAATGGAACAGTTGACCCTGACCCTCTACCAACTGCAAATGCCAGGATATTACGCCTTACGAAACAACCATGAAGTCTGACTTTGCTTCTGGGATGTAGGATCGTACATCATGCAGTATCTTTTCAACTCCAGACCTGTGAAGTGGCTGAACACCCAAGAATACCCGACGCAATATTGCCAGATTGCCATCTTATGGCTTGTATTCCAGCCAAAGATACAAGGACACCATCTGACCTTGCTCTGCTTCATCAAAACAGCTGCAGCTGAAATATGATTCCTGAGAGGCTGTTGCCATGCTTGAGGAAATCTGTTCCATGTGCTGTGCACCTTGGTTCTGTGGTCTACCACTGAATCTTTTGTCATTTTGGGGGTCCCTGCGCTTGTTGCGCAAGCTCGATTCTGGCTTTGATTTTCGCCAGGCTTTGTACAAATGCAAAGGTGGAAACTCTGCGTTGGTCGAACTACAGAGTGTTGGGATTCTCCCGCACTCCTGGATACTTGCTGGAGTCTGCGTATAAATCTAGTTGGTGTTTTTTTTGATGTTTAACAACATTTTGACTTTTGAGATTTTCTTCGATATTTCCTAGATGTTCATGCTATTCCCATCGTTTTTTTTTTCCTCCGGAACCTTGTCTACATCCGCAAATCACGAGATAGCCGCCTGCGGAGTGGTCCGATCAGGCTGACATCCTGCACTGACGACAGCTGCCAGCCTTCGACCACTTGGAGGTCCATTCTTTGCATAGCCTGGGAGATTCAGAAAGTGTGACAACCTTTGGTGCTACGGGATGCACATACAATCACATGTATATATATATATATGTATATATAACATTATATAACGTACACATATGCAATCATATGCATATAAATATATAGGATCATATACGGATATAACTTAACATCGGATATACAACCAACATAATTGGGCAGCTATCATGTCACCCTCTGATACCTTGCCTGGTCCAAAGGACTCTTGAGACAGTTGCAATTGCGGTAGAACCTCAGGTCTTGCACTAGATGTGCCGGAACCCAAAAAAAGCGATACTATAGTGATACCCTTAGCATAAATCGCACCCATCCAAATCCAACAAGGCTCAGGGGAATCCAAATCCTTGTCTCAAATTGATCAAGGCTCAAGATCTTCGCTTTGTCCAGTTAGCCGTCGAGGACTTTGCATACCTCTCTGAACCTGCCATGCGTGCCAGACTTCGGTTCTCACCATATTGAAACGGCGCAACTGTCAAGCAGCACCTTGCTCTCGAAAGCAATCCTTGGGCGCACCACTTTACCAAATCGGTCACGGCATGTCACGGTTCACATCGGCACTGTCTGGGACCCAGACCGTGCATCCATTTCATCTGCCAGCCGCGCTTCTAGGGAGTAAAGTCTGGCCTGGCCCAGATCGCGGCAGACTGCAGGCTTATATCTGTTCGACATCACAACTGTCCGCCTCGCTGATTTTGGCTGGTAGCGGGTTTGAATGCACCCACTTGGCAACCTGGCAGCGAACTGTAAGGTGTTCACTGCATCTTTGAACCACGGATTCTAACCAAACCTCCTTGCTCAAAGGTCCCATGAAACGATCCCCCTTCAGCCCCAAGGCCCCACAGTTTGCCAACCACAGTTATAAACCACCATAAATTGGGAGGGTTAGCCCTTGACTTCCCATGGAATTCTCCAGCCTTTTGATCCAAAAAGAGGAGTTCTCGGGCAAGACCTTGGCAAGTAGACTGAGAGAATAGCGGGATAAACATGCACATGTGTATGCATATATATATATATTATGTATATATATAATTATATATGTTATAAAGATGTATCTAACATAGAACTCATATTTTCTCTGATTTTTTTTGAATTAATGACTACAAGTATTGATCTATACTGTAGATGGAAGGAATCCTGCACCAGTTGGTAACTATTGGATAGCTATGAAACACTGTAAATAATGGGATTAATGTGGGATAAACGGATAAACCATCTACTGGTACCAACTGGTGCAGGATTTCTTCCATCCACCGTATCATTGTATATTATACATATGTATATATACATATGCTATGAAATACTAAAAAACATGTTCTCATACATCTATAATTAATATTCAATAACATTCATATAATAAATATGGAGCATATATGTATATATATAATACATGTGTGTATACCATGTCTATATATACATATATATATATATATACATATATATATATATATTATACAGTTTGAATTAATATCGCCAAAAGCAGCACCGTGTTCGAGCCAAGGTGCCACTCAGGTCCTCCCGCTTCACAACTTCCAAAGACTGGCACAACGCGCGCAGAACGGATTTCGGCTGCGTGGGTGTTCCAGCTATGGAAACGCCATTGTCACACAATTTGCTATGGGAAAAATCGAACTATCAATGAACTGTATATAATGATATCCCATGAATAGCAAGAAATCATCTTTGAGTTTAAGCAAATATAACTTCGCAGCAATCTTCATAATCATTTATCGGTAGGTATCTTGCCCTTCAAGAAATGTTACTAGGACAAGTCTGACTTGAATCCCAAGGCTTCAGCTCCTGTTTTGGGAGAGGGACTTGGATCTGCCACAAGCAGAACTGTACAGATGCCTTTTAAATAAATCTTTTAAGGATTAGTTCCTGGTTCCCCGTCCAAAGGGGCAAATCACGATCATGGTCGCTGAATTTGCAATTCGACATCTGATTTTGAGACATCTCTGTACAAAGTGCATATCTGTACGCTTGGTTGGCCCACATCAGACATCTGGAGAGAGCCATGTTTAATTCATCGGGGATCAGGAACACTGGAAAATGCGGACACGTGCTGTCCAAGAGGGTAATTAGGAGCATGCACGGTCTCTGCCAAGTTTGCTGTCTGTCTTGTGTCCGTTTCCTGTGAGTGCCTATTTAAACCTACTGTATGCCAATGCCTAAAATGGTGCTTTGACCGTCTTAGTAGGCTTTGGGAATGGCTTGCGGACACCGTTTTTGAACATCACTGGTTTGTACTCATCCGGCACACTCCTGTGCATCACGGGGCTGTTCCGGTAGCGCTCGATATGGGCTTTGAAACCTTGATGTGGTCCACTCCAGCTCACTTCGCAAACCTTTGCTGTGGGCAAGGCCCAATCCGCAAAGCCATGGAAAATCTTCCACAACTCATCAACAGCCTTGCTGTCCACCATGTTCACGAAAGCATAGCCCAAATTTGCATCACGGTAGAAATCACATGGCAAGTAGACAAAGTCATATTTGCCCTTCATCCCATGCTCATCGAGCATCTGCAGAAACATCTCCCGGGTGTAGTTGTTGGGCAGGTTGCGCAGCATCACTGTGGTGCGTTCCTTGCCTTTGCCCTGCCGAAGCTCTGGCTTCTTGTCAGTGATATGGTCCTCCACTTCGGGTTGAAGCTGATGCGATGCTTGATTTTCATGGCTTGGGACGGTCTGGCAGTGCTCTTCACTGAACTTGCCAGGTTCATAGACTGCTGGATCCTCATGCAGTGCAAAATCGGTCTTTGCGCGACGGAGCTTTCGAATTTTTTGCATCAGGCTCTGCCCATCATCAAGAAATGTGCCCCTTACGACCAGGCAACCTGTGTCCTCGTTCATCTCGTCCGCACACACGTCCGACTTGACATCGGAGCAGGGGGGAGGAACGTGCGAATGCTCAGCGTCGCTGGCCATTTCAGTGCTCAGTTCACTCAAACTGTCCACTGTTTCCACTTTCTGAAAGACAGGCACCACAACCACCGGAACACACACAACAGCCATGAGGCTCAGAGTCGGCCAGGAAGATCCAAGTTCTGACAGACAATTTGCCCTTGGGAACAAAAAGTGGCGAACGTGTGCAATGCGTTCAAATCACATGTGGCACATTTGGACTGGTCAAACAAGCTTTTTCAAGTAAAAAACAATCTTCAGTTCTGGTTGAATCTCTCGGACCTTTGGACAAATCTCCCATTTACATCCATTTACTTCAATGATTTTCGCCATCTTTGATTCTCATGGTCTCCAACGTTCCGCCTCTGAGGTCTTGTCTGCAAACTCCGTGATCGCTTTCAGGCGAAGGTCGAGAGCATCGGACATGTCCTGCACTCCAAATAAATCACAAATCATGTCGTATGTGTATATATATATATGGCCATATATAGACATAGATATATTATAATAGTGTACATACATAGATACATAGATACATAGATACATAGATACATAGATACATAGATACATAGATACATAGATACATACATACATACATACATACATACGTGTACGTACGTACGTACGTACGTAAATGCATGCATGCATGCATGCATGCATACATACATACCATAACACACACACATACATACATACATACATACATACGTACATTCATGCATGTATGCATGCATGCATACATTACATTACATTACATTACATAACATAACATAACATAACATACATACATACATGCATGCACACATACATACATACATTACATACATTACATACATTACATACATTACATACATTACATACATTACATACATTACATACATTACATACATTACATACATTACATACATTACATACATTACAT